>Ga0209611_10009007_pt1 | contig 15303 bp, 6 predicted proteins | sample S1TSphgellanicum_3_FD_187693 | JGI IMG/M metagenome (GOLD analysis project Ga0209611, IMG submission 187693) | Host-associated microbial communities from peat moss isolated from Minnesota, USA - S1T2_Fc - Sphagnum magellanicum MG (SPAdes) (version 2) | ecosystem: Host-associated > Plants > Peat... | reverse complement strand
TAGGCTTCATGTTCATAGGCCTTTATAACCGTGAACTTAGTGCTTTGGGGTTATATTATAATATTATTGCCTTACAATTTGTTATAGGGACAAAATGGAGGCAAATTGCACCTTCCCTCGACCTTATTTGAGTGACATGTCTTTAAAATGTGCATGAGAGATGATACACTTATGGTGCATTCACACTTGATGTTAAATCAATGTTAAATGAAAATCTAAGTGGCATCCTAGGTGGCCCCCAATGTTAAATGGGCCATAGCTCAATGGTAAGTGAATGTTAGCTTAACCTATAATTTTCATGGCAACAAGGTTTATGTCCTAAATGGCTAGCACGGTGTTAGGGGACTCAACCCTAGAGTCCCTAACACCAAGTGTGAATGCACCTTTAGGAGGACAACCAAACTACCCAAACATTTGAAACATGGTGTAGATTGGGTGTCATGTCTTGAACTTTCAAATGCTTTGAATCCCCAATGTTCAAAGCTTTAAAAACATTTTAAAAATTAAAGTTTCGTGGTGTCATGTTTTGAGCTACTTGAACATGGCATCCGTCTTTACTCCAAGTTTTGAAAGTTTTGAGTTTTTTGTTCATTTTGACTTGGTTGTTGGTTTTGCAAGTATTTATTATTTTCTTTGTTTTTTTTTTCCATAAATTATTTTTTAAATAAAATTGTTAGTTATTTAATGTTTGTCGATGAGCTTCATTTCTTGTTCATTTATTTTATTGCTTTTGATTTCTTTGTTGGTTTGAAATTTCAATCCTTCAAGGTCACAATCCATTATATTTGTTCAATTTAATTTATTTTTTCCATGTTTTACAAAAGTTTCATAAATTATGAAATGTTTCAAAAGTTTGAAAATTTCCCTATTTAATTTTTTTTGTTATTTCTTGATATTAAACAAAAAATTGGATTGAAGTTTGAGGGGTTAAAAACATGTTTCCATCTAATGATCTTTATATTTTTGAAAAACATCTGAAATGTTTTGAAAGAAAGTTTTGAAATATATTCAAAATAATTAGTTTGTTTCAAAATTTTCATATTTCCCTTCATTTGAAATGTTTCAAACATGTTTTAAACCATGTCCCATGTTTAAGGAAATTTCAATTGCCGTTTTATTTCAACCCTTCCATTATTTAACATGTTCGAAGAGTTTGAAAAAATTTCCATCAACCATTTGTATAAAACAAGTTGTCATGTTAGAACTAGTTACAAATGATTGCACATGTTTCAAATGTTTTGAAATTGTTTGTTTGTTTATTTCAGATTTATCATTTTTTTTTGTTTTAAATGTTTCAAAATGTTTTAGTTTGTATGCCATGTTTTTGAATGTTTTAGCATTGGAAAAATAAAAATATATTTTTAATAGACATGTTATTGAAAATACTCCAAACCACTTGGAGTGTAATTTGAAAAATCAAATCATATTTGACTGAAAATATTCACACAACAACATTGAAATCTTTTTATGAGGGCTTGAAATAATGGTGTCATATGTTCCATTTTGGTTAATGTCTAATAGAAATTATAAGCTTCCAAAATTTCAAGACTTTACCCCAAAAAAAACATCATGCACAAAATGTGATAAAAATAAACATCATGAATCAAAACATTTTTAAAAACATCAAAGATGGTTATATATGCTCAAGACATGCCAAAAAAAACTTACATGCTAACAAACATGTTTGAAACACATTGGTTCAAAACTAATTTTGAATTAGTGTATTTGAGAAGGTTATTTACCCTACACTTAACACCTCTCAATTTTAATGTAAATATATTCAATGTTAGAATATTCTTCAACTTCTTTTAAAAAGGTGCAATTGGTTGTTTGGTTCTTGAAACTTCTAATCTTTTTCTAGTATTGAAATCATTTTTAAAAAAAAATTAGAGTAAAAAAATTAGATAAATGTAAATTTGTTGTGTGAATATGAATTGCCATTTTAATATAAAAAGTAGATTTTTTTGTTTTTATGTCCTTAAAAATATGTTGTCATATATGTTCAATTTTTTTTTCGAAAACTCCAAAGCATTTAAAGATGTTCACAAAAAAATTTAAGTTTTCATTTGTTTTGATAAATTTTGTTGTTTTGATTTGTGTTCTTTAATTGATGAATTTTGGAGTGAAGGCCCAAAGCAAGTTAGAGGTTAGGTTTTATGCAATTGATTTGTGTAAATTTTTAATTTGTGAAATGCTTAAAGCTTTACATTTGAATTATAATTTTTTTTATAAGCAAAGTCAAGAATTAATAAGGATGACATCTTCAAAATTATTTGATTGTCTAAAGAATTTTTATATAATTTGTCAAGTTACACAAACCCTCACTTGCATATCATTATATGATTGTTGGATTTCTCTTATTCATGTATTGAGTTTTGAAGGGGTTTAATTGATTTGATTTTATGTGGTTGAGGTAATCACGATAACTTCAATGATTGAAAAGGCAATGCTCCAACAAGCACCATTAGTAAAGGTGATTTCAAAGTCTTAAAATGCTCGTTCAATGATTTAAAAGGTAGAGTTTTTCGAGCATTCTTGGTGAAAGACATTCTAAAGATCTATTGACTTGTTTCGAAATTCAAGAAAATAGTCCATGATGAAAAAAGGGTCCTTCAAGTAGTTTAGGTGTAAGTGAATTTCAAAGATTCATTTTAAAATCATTTAGGAATTTTTCCGATTTGTGTAAATTTAAAAAACCTTTCTACATAGACCTTCTAATTAGCAAATATAGCTATTAAATGTAGGCTATAAGGGGAACATGCTATTGTTTGATTATAATGAAGATAATAATAACAATAGAAAAAAAATTCAAAGGTTCAATCAAATTTCCATATTTCATTTTAAACTTTCAATTCCTTACTATAAAAAGTGAGTCTATTTCATTAACCCAATTCACTAGGAAGCCTTAAAAGTGAACTAGATCATCTTTTTGTTTATGAAAAAATGTGTTTTGAATTTTTGTTAGACAATGACATTCAAATGTTTTTTCTTTCAAATTATTTGTAATTTTGTATGTTTATTCACCATGAATGTGGATATTTCTAAAAAAAGTTTAAGAATTATTTTTCATTTGTTTCATTTGAACAAAATATGAGAAAAAAAAAATTCAAAATTTGATTTATAAAAACATTTGGTGTAATTGTGATATGATCAATTTTCGACAACATGTGTTACGATGATAAAAGGTAGTTATTTGGCAAAGACAATAGATTGTTTCCTTGGTGACCAATGTTCAAACCCTAATACCAAAATATGTATGTTGATTGTATAAAATATGAAAAATAAAATCATGATAAAAACAAGTATATAAAAAATATAAGTTAATTACATTGCCACATGTCAATTACCTATTTGATCACATGCTAAAAAATTCACTTGTTCATAATAATATGTCGTTGATCACTAAAAGAGATGGTGAATTAACTAAATTTTTATTTTAGTGAATTAGTGATGATTTCACTCAAATGGTTAATGAAACTTTTAATGAACTAAACCCACATTTCTATTTGTGATTGTCATGTAATTAAAACTCATAGTGAAAATGTCACCAAATTCAAGAATTTCAAATATGAAATTATTTTTGTTGATGTTTTTGTCTAACATTAGCAAAATATTCTTCATTAATTGACACTTTGATGGAATATTGACATGAGGATTTTACTTCAAAATTGATCTTATGAAAAATGGTGGTTCTACAAAAGACAAAGTTTTCAGTTTTAAGCTATTCCACCTTAAACTAGTTTAGGTTATCTACCCTTAGTTTTTCTTGGCTATTTTAAGTCACTCCACATTAAATTATTTTAAGTTATTCTACTTAAGTTATTTAACACTATTCTAACCAAGTTTATTTTTAGTAATTTAGGGCTCTTTCACTTACAACTATTATAAGTTATATTTTGGGTTATATTAAGTTATTTTAAACTATTACACATTAGGGTATACCCTAGGTTATTATACATTATATCATATAATAGTTTAAGATTATAGTCTAAAAGAACCTAAGGTGGAATAACCTAAAAAAACCTATGATAGATCAATAACCTAAAATGCTTAAAATAACCAAAAATAGCCTAATGTAAAATAACCTAGCCTAAGGTGGAATATCTTAAAATTAAAAAAAACCAAAAAAAACTTAAAATAAAATATCATGAAAAGATTAAAATAAAATAACCTAGTATACCCTAAGTTGAAATAATCGAAAATAGTAAAAAATAACATAGGGTAAAATAGTCAAAAATAATGTAAGGTGGAATATCCTATAATAACTTCTATTAGCCTAAGGCGGATTAACTTAAAATGATAAAAATAACATAGTTTAGAATAACTTAAAATAATTAAAGTATAAGAACTTAAAATACTTAAGGTGAAATAACTTTAAATAACCTAGAGTGGAATGATTTCAAATATTTGAAAATATCTAAGGGTGGAATAACATAAGGCACCACTAGAAAAAATATTGTCCATTCCAACCTTATGGTCGTGACTATCCATATGAGTAGTGTCTAAATCAACTAGTTTTGTGACTAATGGTAGCTCAATTCTACGTGTCAGTGTAGTCGTAAGTAACTATAGTGGCATATGATATTATGATAGTCACAAATGCAACTATAAGGTAAGTATAGTTGAAAATGTGATTAGAATGTGCAACTACTTTAGGTTTGGATGGAAAAAGTAGAAAAAAAGTGTAAATTTACATCCATTTTGGAATGTGTGCATGGATGGATGAAAACGTAGTTGTTTTTGCAACTACTAGAGTTCTAACTTTTGGAACTTATAGATTGTTTCTTCCACTTGTATAGAATGAATAGACCATGTACATGACATCTTATAGTTTGCATTATAATGAACTTGTGTATAAACATTAATTATTGGCATTGGATTTCTAGAAGGGTTGTATATTTTCATCCAAGGGAGGCCAAATGTCCACTACACCAAAACATGACATTCATGACTAAGACATTTTGTGACTAGGGTTCAATTTTAGTCATGGAATTATGTGTGTCACAAGTCAATACCATTTGGGTGATCTTAATTGTGGTTACAACTACCAACCAACTTGTCTACCTACCTATGTACCTACCTTACTCCTACCTACTTGCTTACCTGTTTACCTACCTACCTACCTACCTACCAACTTGTCTACTTACCTATGTACCTACCTACCATCTTACCTTCCTACTTACCTACCTACATAGGTACCTAGTTGCCTACCTACCTACCTACCTAGGTACCTACTTGCCAACCTATCTACCTACCTAACTACATTCGTTTAATTACCTATCTACGCACTTACCTACATACCTATCTACATTGGCTAATTACCTATGTACCTACCTAAACCTAATTAATCTATTAAAATATTGTTGAAGTATTTTAATTAAGCTAAATAACCAGGTTACATGCTTTTACTTATGTATTAATGTTGGTTGGTTTTTTGATCTTAATAAAAAATGTATTCAGATTTAAATTAAATTGTCTTAAATTAGTTGCCTATTTGCTTATTTTAGGGTAATTAAATATTTATTATTTTATTTTGATATTTTCTTAAACTAAATAGTTACTTAGAGTTTAAATTTCTATATATGTTAGTTAGCAACTTACTTAAATTAATTCCCTTAGAAGATTTAAAGTTTGGTACAATTTTTTTCCCGTTGAGATTTATCCCAAATTCTTTGTCCACAAGTCCAATGTGAGCAACTATTTAAGATGTGCATGCATAAGCATTAAGTGTACTCCTCATGAGTAAGAGTACTTTGAAATAACCAATTGAAAAAGCTAGTTTCCATTACCATAAATAACATGTTTTAATTACAACCTTTGATCTTAGCAAGCTTGAATAAGTAATGGTAGGTTTATTAAGTACCTACCTACCTACCTACCTACTCATTTGCCATGTGTCATTTGGTGGTGGGATTACATTTTATTTATTTACAAAATAACAATAATGTGCCACATGTCAAACCTTGTAATCAATATATGTTAATTTTCTAATAAATGTCATAAATTAAATAATGCCATGTGTTAAAAATTATTACATGAGAGCATAGAATAAAATTGCATTAACCCAACAATTTATAAATTACCACATGGCTGCATTAAAATTGTCCAAGTTGCAATAAGTGGCACCATATGATAGCTTAGTTGCAAATGCAGTCACATAATCTTATGACTACTAATGCCACATCAACCTAGTCGCAACAATAGTCGCATAGTCCTATGATTATATGTTCCACGTCAATGGATGAAAAATCCACTATAGTTGCAAGTAGTATGTGACTATAGTTGCAACTAATGTCCACTTAGACATTTTTTGCAATTACATGTGTTTTGCCACTTGTCCAAGGCGACTACACAATGGGCAATCGCATGTGTCCATTGCGATTAAATATTTGTCTTTTGTGACTAAAATTGTAGTCGTTTATTTCCAAATTTCTTTGAGTGCACAATACCATAGAATATGTGGAATAATTGATAGTGACATAAGGCATAATAACCTAGTATACCTTAAAATAAAATAACATAAATTAACTTACATTAACTTTGGAATAGCCTAAAATTAATGTAGGAATCTAACTTATGATAACCTACACATAGGTTAAGAAAAAAATATGCATAACAATATGTGATAATAAATCATTTCATTTATTTATATAATTGTCCAATGGTTGAAGACTTGTTTTTTAAGCATGGAAATGAAAGGAGGTGAAAGGTTTAAACTTTCACATTTACATCCTAAATTGGTGACTTAAGTTCTTAGGTGCTTAGGTTAAGCTATGTTCCTAGGTACCTAACTTAGATTAAATGGGTGGGTGGTTAGGTTTAGCCACCTAGCCTAATTATGAAATGAAAAATTAATTTATTGCATTAATTATTAGTGAATTATATTAACTATCATTACTACAAAATGTGAGTGCATTTCACTAGTCCCCATTCATAAGATCGGTGAATTTGCTAATTTTCAACTAATCCACATTTATTAAGACCAATGAATTCACTCAAAATCTAGTGAAATCACTTGGCGTATAGGGACACCTTTTCTTGTAGTGTATTAATGAATTTGATTAATTATTTATGAATTTGATTAGCTATTAATGACTTCATTTGTCCATAATAATTGGTCCTCATTCATTAGGAGGTCAGCCATTTTCACCATGGTAAATTTATTTGAGTTAATTAAATATATCACTAAAAGAAATTTGAAAATCAATGACTAAATTTGCAACTCATTTATAGTCATAATGGACACATGTAACTAAAAATAACCTAGTTGCCTTGGACAAATGCCATGAGACAATCGAGTGCAAAAGACATGACATGGCCATGAAGTTGAAAATGTTGTCATAAACCTTACGACTAAAACAAAATTTCTCATCCATTGCCATGGATGATTTTTAGTATGACATGGAACCCTAATTTGTGATTACATTTGTGATTACATTTGGGATAGTCACATGCTACCAAATGTGCCATTAATAGGTGGTTAGGATTTAACCGCATTGTAATTTCAAAAGCTCAGGCCATAAAACATGCGACAATTTTCCATTTTTTCAAAAAAGATATATTATAATTATAGTAATTAGATATTATAATTATAGTAATTATATTATAATTACAATAATTCAATATTATAACTATAGTAAGTAATTATTTTAATTAATTAATTAAAATTTGTCCTAGGCTAAATTATAATAGGCAACCTATTTTAGGCTAGGCTAAGGTAGGATAGGTTAGCTAACATAGGTTAAATAGGTAGGTAGGATCTTATTTATTTTGTTGTGGACAAGCCTTTTGATTGGCTCATTGTAAATGGCACATGCACAATGTTTATAGTGCATACCATGAATCTAGTCCATTCCTTCACCTACTTATATACTTTACAAGTTTGAAGTTGTAAACAAAAGATATGGGATAATTCTAATGAAAGGGAAACACTACAACATTACAACATTAACACATCCTTTGTCCCATACAAAAACATTATGACATATCCATAAAATAAAATATTTTTTGCTTAGTTTACTTACCTACCTACTACCTCTTAATACCTATCCTACCTAATAAATTAATTTCCTACCCTACATTTAATAAATTGATTGTTTAACATAACTAATTATTTTATAAATTATTACAAAACCAATATGACATATCCATAAAATAAAATACCTCTTGTTTAACTTCCCTGCCTACCTATTACCTATCCTACTTATTATGTAGTATTTGATTTACCAATTAATTAATGGTCTAACCTTCATAACTTAGCTTATTAGCTACACCTAATAAATTAACCTACTATTACCTATAGATAATTTAGGCCAATTAATTAAGTATGCAAGCTAGTCTAAACTACTAATATACATAGGCCTATTTAGTTTAACATAATCTATTAAATTAAGTTAGCTTAATTTATCAACTAGATTATAATAGCCTTTTGTGACAAACTATTAGCTATTAGCTATTATATCATGGAAGACCCATGGATAATTGCAAAAAAGACCCATGGATGGGTACATTGAAGGGATAATAGTCTAATAAAAATAACAAAGTTTGCCATATGTGGTCTATGTTTTTTTGTTCATGTGATGGAATATATTATTACAGTTGAAAAACCTTTCATTTGTAGTTACAAAAATAATTATGTTATCATCCATTGATGAATGCAATCAAAATTGGATGACATTGTTCACTTTTCATCTACATTTTCAATGAAAATCATATTAGTTGTAAGTTGTAGTTGCATCTACAACTAGAATTTGGTTCAACCCTTTTTGTAGTTGCATATGCAACTACAACAAGTTGCAAGTACATGGACATGTAGGACTAACACACTGTTAGTCGTAAAATTAGTTGATTTGGACATTAGTTGCATAATATTTGCAAAAATATGGTTAGAATGGATAACATTTCTTCTAATGTATATAATGAAATACAAAATGAATTGGGACACATTGATGTAATGATCAAATATGACAAAACAGTGAACACCTTTAATGAAAAAGGACAATGGTGTAATCAAATGAGACATGGAATCAAAAAAGAAACAACATGAACACTTTTAATAAAAAATGACACGTGTGTAGTGAAATGAAACATGTAGTCATGAAATTTGAAAAAAAAATTACATAAATACTTGTAGGTTGTGAATAAGTCCTAGATAAGTAGGAGGGCATGAAGTTACAATAAGGTAAGTAGGTAGGTAAATAAATACATAATTATTATTCGTGCATTAATAATTAGTTTAATTATGTAGGTAATTAAGTAGATAGGTTAACTAATTAGATAAGGTATGTAAATAAGTAAGTAAATTACTATTATTATGGGCATTAATTATATTTGGGGTACATAGGCTACATATGAAGTAGATAAGAAATATAATCGAAGGTAAAAAATAAATTTATAAATATTTTTGACATTAATATTTTAAATTGATAATAAATTAGAATTATAAAATCCCATTAATAACCTAGTATAAATAAATAATATTAGTACAATATAATTAAGTTAATATACCTTGGTACTTACTTAGACTAAATTACCTTACTTATTTACTTAGATAAATATGTTCACAAAAAAAAATCACCTTATCAAGGTGGTGGTGCAATGGTTAAAGACTAAACTCTTCAATATTGAGGTGAGGAGTTCAAATATTAACATTTGCAATTTAAGCCGCTACCTGGTGACTTCATAGCCTAAATTCCTTAGGTAGGTAGGTTATATATATATATGTATATTGGCATATTTGTTAAGTAAAGTGGGTAGCTAAATAAATAAACAGTTGGACCGTTTGGGTGGTCTTCTTGCAGTGCAAACGTTTTCTTCTTGTTCTCCTCTCCCGTTTACGTCTTCTCCCTCTCTAATACAATGATGGGAAAACATGCGTTCGTGCCCTATTGGGTACGATGGGAACGTACTTTCTTTTCCTACATGGCGAAATGGGCCATTCCAAGAAATAACTAACATAATAATTTTGATGAGGAATTTCCCATAGTCATGACTTTCTGAAATGGCAGAATGTCATTGAGCTTTAGGGTTTCAAGGGTCGTCATTAGGGGTCATTGCTGCTTTAGTGCCGTGCCGTGCCTTGCAGGCACGGGTTACCACTAGTATTGGCATATTTGTTAAGTAAAGTGGGTAGTTAAATAAATAAATTATTATTATTTTAAGAATGAATTAAAAAATAATATGAACAAATTATATATTTTTTCACTACCCAATCCCATATGAATAGCAAAAACAACCATTATTATAATTCATGGTTTTTAAAAGGTTCAAATTGATTAACTTGTCATTTTGACTATTGGACATGTACATTTTGACTAAAGGCCAAGGGCTTGAATGACACATGTATTTGTTCATTAATTAACTTGATTATAGTGGTTCATTTGACTAGATACATATAGTCAAATTTTATAATTTTGGTCAAAATGACCAATGGTCTTTAATCAAATTAAACATTTAGAAAAAATGGCTAATGATCCTTAATAAAAATGACCAATGGTCTTTAATCAAGTTGAACATTTAGTCAAGATGGCTAATGATCTTTAGTCAAATATGACATGGTCTATTACCTTATGAATCTACTTCCTACCTACTCATCCACTTGGTTACTTAATTAGTTACTTATTTACCTATTACCCACCCACCCACCCACCTTTTATTTACCTACCTACCTACCTACCTACCTATACCTTTTCACCTACTTACTTACATACCTATTTATATTTTTCTTATTCATACAACCTACCTACTTACCTACCCATCTACCAACATATTATTTATTTCCCTATCCACCCACTTACTTACCTAATTTTAGCCACTAGATGTAACCATTAGGTTTAGCCATTATGTTTAATCACTAGATTTAGCCCTTAGGTTTACACAAATTTAAACCAAATTTTAGCCATTAATGTTAGCCATTGTGTTTAGCCACTAAATTTGGCATTAGATTTAACTTAAGTTGAACTATTAATTTTTTTCAATAAGTATAACCTAAATTTAGTCACTAAATATAACCACTAAATATATCCTAGGTTTATTTAATATGTTTAACCATTATAGTTACCCACTAGGTTTAATTTATGTTTAGACATTATGTTTAACCTAAGTTTAGCCAAGGTTTAATCAATATGTTTGGCTAGTAAATTTTGCCGAGAAGGTTTAGCTTAAATTTTAAAATGAAATATGTTTAACCATTATTTTAAGTTGTTGAATTTAACCACTAGATTTAACCATTAGTTTAAGTCAATGAATTTAGCCACTAAAATTAACCATTAATTTAAGTCGTTGAATTTAGCCGTAAGGTTTAACCTTTAGTTTAAGTCGATGAGTTTAATCATTAGGTTTAGCCATTAGTTTAAATCATTGAATTTTAGCCATTAGGTTTAATTATTAATTTAAGTCATTGAATTTAGGCGCTAAGATTAGTCATTAGTTTAAATCATTGAATTTAACCACTAGGTTTAGCGATTAATTTAAGTTGTTGAGTTTAGCCACTAGGTTTTAACCATTATTTTGAATCACTAAATTTAACCACTAGTTGTCATTTAAGTTTAACCATTATGTTTAATGACATGAAATAAAAAAGTTGATAAAAGTTGAACACCTTTATTGGTGTAATCAATTAGTAAGCACTTGGTTTATCATTGTGAAGGTTTGAGGTTTAATTCCTTATACTTATAACCTATCTGCATGTTTAGAAGGGTAAGGTAGGTAGGTTAGACTAAGGTAGCTTGGTGAGGTTAGGTTAAGCTAGGCTAAGCTACGTTAGCCCTACCTACCTATTTACCTACCTACTTACCTATCAATTTTAAAAATAATAATCCAAAAAATGATTTTAATTTATGTATAAATTTGACTTAGTCAAATGGTCCACTATCTATCAGTTGAATAATCAGTCATTTAGTTAGTCACTTTGTTAATCAAAATGAGAATTTGATTACCTAATCATGCAGGACATGGCCAAAACAACTTGTTCACGTTGACATGGTGGTTTTTTTTATGCTTGTCACTTTTGGATTTTTTTTAGTAAAAAACCTAGTGGAAAAAATCATAAATTGTAATAGTGAACCCAACCAAAAAGACTTAGTCAAATTGAACATATCAAAATCAATTTGTTTAATATGATTGGTTAATCAAGTTGGCAAATGTCATTTTTTGGTCAAATAAACCATGATTTGTTGCAATGATTTGAGGATATTTGATTAGTTTGGAACTTGGGCTAGCCAATTTTATAAAAAAATTAAATGATGAAGATTTATGAATATATTTATCACAAAATTATATACCTTACAAAGTACGAAAAATTAAAAATGTTTTTCAAAAGTGAGTTTGTAGTTGGTAGTTTTGCATGAAACTTTGGGTGAGAAATGATATTGATACAAACTATTAAATTCCAATGGTATTGACAATTTTACCAAATTTATTTAATGTATGCCACTCATCAAATTTATTTAAAACCATTATGATTTTATTTTTCTTAAAAAAACCCACCTTGAAGTGAAAGAATTGCACATATATGAAAAGGGTGTTGTGTTTTTTTTACATTTAACTTTTGTTATTAACATGGCATGGAATCAAAAGTATAAATGTTTTAAAAAATTAGCTCCAAATGATATGTACTGTACTATACAACCATTTTAGATCTTGACTATTGGATCAAATTTATAATGGTTGCAAATTGAAGCAATTGTAAATCATTTTACATTTTGATCATTGGATTGGGATGGAAAAAATTAAAGTGTTTGCATAAAACTATATGTCACCAAAAATACTTATAGGTACTATAATTAACTTTTAACACTTGATGGCATTAACATGAAGTGTGATAACTCTATTGTGCTTTTATCCCTTTAATTAAAAAGTCTTTCTTAATCCAATTCTCATTTTGTACACAATTGGTCTTTTCATCCTCACTTTGTTGTTATCCATTAAATCCTTTAAAATTTTGACCAAACATTAACACTTAGCATGAAATTGTTGTGATTGACACTTAATGTGATTGTAAAGGGTGTGTTAATAAATAAAGGAAGGTGGCCTATATCAAAATTTGTCTTGGACATCATAGTTAAGATTAAACTCCTTTTAGCACTTTCACAAGTTTAAAAAAAAAGTTTGATCTTGAGTGTGACGGTCAATGCAAATCAGTTTACAAATTTAATGGTCATTTAACATTTCAACCCTAGTTGAACCCATGATGAGAGGTTTCATCTTCTATCTAAGCATTCTACGAATAATTCTAATATGAAACAAATATTAATTATCTTTCTAAATAAAACAACACCTTAGTATGAACTAGGTTATCACCACCACCATACTTGACACTTCAACATTGACTACGCATTTAACCTTGAAAGGAAGCAAACATTTAGTTTGCCATGTAAATTTGTATGTTATATTAAATTTTTCTTCACCGTATAGGGTTAAGACTACGTACCAACCAAACAAGAAAAAAGGGAAAAAAAAGGAAACACTTAGTTTGTCAAGCATATAAAAACAATTGAATGACTCTTCATCATATAACTTGGCTAATGCTTCAATTACAATTCATGGGGTGTGATTTTATGTATAATTGTGAACCTTAACTAGGTGACCTCACCTACCCATCATCCAATCAATTTTTTGGGACAACTTCTGAAAGAATTCAACCCTAGTAATGGGGCTCTAGGCTAGATCATGCGCAGTGCAACACTCTTGCTTTGTTCATGCATTTTAATGGAACTTGATATGGACACTAAGATCCATATTCTGTCAATAATTACTGATGGGTATCTAACCACTAGAGTGCTAATGAGATGTTTGAATAAAGAAACAAGGTTATATCATGTGGAGTGGGGCCATTTGCCTGAGGGACTTCCAAGGTGCCTAGTTTGTAACAAGTGTGGATAGTGACACCTTGAAGTGAGCTTGAGCCTATAATCACTAAAGGATATATCTTGCCATTAGAGTTCTGATAAGATATTTGAGGAAGAACCTTATTTGAGTAGTAGGTTTTTAATATTCAGCATCACACCCTTTATCATATAAAAGGTGAGAGATTTGTTCAGCTTGCTGATGAATGTCCTTACAATTGAGATTTGGGAGGTCGGTTTGAAATTGCACAAGTTTAATTTCCTGCTCACTTTTGGCCTTTCCCCTCCTTCCACATTGTTTAGTTGTAGTATGTAATTTTGGCTTTATCAAACCCTATTTTTTGGCTGTGCCCATGGGGAAGAGCTTATGCATCTGTGCTGGATTTGGGGATAAAATTTTGGCTCAACCTTGAACCACTGTATGAGTGACATGTGGACATTCATCTGCTCATATAAGATGAATGGGCAGTTTCCATCATGCTTTGAAGCACTGTGTGAGTGACAAGTGGACATTCATCTGCTCACATAAGATGGATGGGCAGCTTCCATCATGCATCAATCTAGATGAAACAAATTACATCCAATATTGAAAGTTTTTGGTTTAACTTTGGACTCACCATACAAGGCAGAGTCATGATGTGATGAGTTGCTTGTTTCACTAACCAATGGATACAAAGTACAAGGGATAATGAAATAATGAAAATTTTAAAAAGTTAATATGCTCAAAGAGTGTGATATTTGTTATGAGAATAACATTTTTCCAAACAATATTGAAGGTAATGAGAGGTCCATGTGAAAAGGGGAGTAAATGCATATTTTTTAGTTGAAGCAAATGTGGGTTTATCAAGTTTGACAACCAAGGAGCCATTAACAACATTGATTGAGAATTGAACAAACAACACAGGGTGATAATTGCAATGGGAATGATGACATTCAAATGCAATGCAAAGATCCATCCAAAGGGCATCATCCAAACGCTGGTTATGTGGACCAAAGCTGAAAGGGAACCTTGATCTACCCAAATGAAACAACTTCCAAGTCACCTTAATTTGGTCATTATATACACGGTTTTGCTCTACTTACGGTATTTCTTATTTACCTGAATGAAGTCTATCCCCTAGTTTGTTCACAAGGGATATACAATTTAGCCATAATATGAGTAAATTTACATAACAAAGTGAAAATGGTATAATTTGGGATTTAATAAATTATATTTGCCATACAAAATCTTTTTACACTTTGGTTTAAGTAATTGGTGTGTTCCCAAATTTTGACTTTTTTTTTCAACAAGAAATGTAGAATGTATGGGACTAAAAAACACATCATTTATTTATTTTTTGGATATTTTTGTTCCAACTTATGTCCAAAAACCATTCAACTAGGCGACATATTGAATGTTTGACTTGAAATTTCACATGTAAGTGTTTTGTTCAGTGATTTTCTTTGACAAAAAAAAAAT
>Ga0209611_10009006_pt1 | contig 15307 bp, 6 predicted proteins | sample S1TSphgellanicum_3_FD_187693 | JGI IMG/M metagenome (GOLD analysis project Ga0209611, IMG submission 187693) | Host-associated microbial communities from peat moss isolated from Minnesota, USA - S1T2_Fc - Sphagnum magellanicum MG (SPAdes) (version 2) | ecosystem: Host-associated > Plants > Peat... | reverse complement strand
TTTATGATCGACAACACTTACTTTATTTACATGGTTTTTTTTTTGGGTGAGCTTTGTGTGGTGTGCTTCTAATGCATGATTTTTTTGTTGGATATTAATCAATAATGGAATTGGTGTGGAGGATAAGTACCAATAACTTATTGGTTGGGAGTAGTTAAATGTTTTGTTTAAAGTTTTTCTTTGTTATTTTGGTGGAAGTGATGTTGTAAAATTGAGTAGCATGCAAGGGATGAATGTTTGACTATGCAAATTGTTTTTCTTATGGTTGAGGTTATACAAATACCATTGCATTATGTAGCCTTTAAGATAAATGTAGTCCAAAAATAAAAACAAAGGTTGAAGATTAGGGATGTGATGAAGTGCATTAGGGATTTCGAGAGTGGCTGCTTTGGCAAACCAATTTGTGTGCCATTTACATACCCATGTGTAAGGGGAACTTGATATGCCTTTGTTTTTTTGTTATAGGTGACCAACTCTAGAAAAAGGTATTTTGAACTTGAAGTTTTAATCAAACTTGTTCAATTGGCAAACTAAATATTTCCTTTTGTTATTTGAACCTGCATATTGTCAAAATTCAATCATTTGTAAAAGACTTGGACCTTCCATAGTCAAAATTTGATTGAATATATACCTTAATCATTTCTAGTGCTCCCAATAGTACATGTTTTTCATATGTGTACATTGTAAAACATTTGGAATTTTTTTGCATTAGGTATATTCAAAGGGTACCTTGGACACACTAATAATGCTTCCTTGAAAAATAGGAGGCACCTTGCACCCGGATGATATTAAATCACCAAGGGTTCCATATTGTAGATGGTAGTACAAAATATTATTTGTTTATTCTTTCTTTGATTGCCCAATTGCCTATCCAAGATGTGTCCGGTGATGACATGACACATCTTAGTGCTACCTAGACACAACTTTGTGTCTTCTTATGTAAGCTTTGGGCATGTAATGAACATGAGGAGACATATTATGTTTATTACTAGTGTCTATTACATAGCCAAAGTGTACACAATAGGACCCAAAATTGGTGTTGGGGCATCATCCATCTTTTTTTCAAAAAGATGGATCAAGCCAAGGATAAACAAGAAGAAAAGAAAACATACAATACTTCTATTATGAAGACCCATTGCTGATTTTATTTCCTCACCTTACATCCATAAGAAAGTCATTTACACATATGTAATGCAATTGGAATAATTTCCTTGGTGTAATCACATGTTATATCCATTAATATATCCCTCTTAGAAAAAAAATAGTCCTAAGCCTATTCCTTCTAGTCTTAAGGAGTAAGTGTAAGATTAAAAGGAAACCCATTCCTTCTTTTCGATCTATGAAAGTTTAGATTCATGATAAGGTTTGTTCATGTTTTATAATGGATAATGCTCAAAGGGAAAATGCATTCTCAAAATGGGAGACCATCAAGTATCCTTTTGTTAGAGGCCCCTTATTTTTGAGAATGCCCCCACTTTGGAGTTGTGCCTTACACATAGAGCCCTGCCATTGCAATTTTAGTGTCAAATCAAGCATAGTTATTATAAAGTAGAATATTTATTCCACTTTATGAAGGAACATTTCCAAAAATGAAAAAGCCTTCTACAAAGTGGAGTAGTTTTTCAATTTTTGTAATGTTCCTACCCAACATGTATCATGAGGATAACAAATAAAGACCATGGAGGCTTTATCCCCCCTAACCCCTTGGGAGGGTGATGTGAGGTATGGGTGTGTAACTCGAATTTGTGTTTGAGTTTTTGTTGTGTGAACAAAGCGCAAATGAGAAGTTGGATGAGGAAATGATCTAATGGATGAAGTATTGTGAGGATTTGGACTAGTAGGAAGTGCCAAAAGATGAAATGGTTAGTAATCATGAAGCTTAGAAGGTGTCATTATCTTTAGTTGCTTCTTTTCTATTTTTGTGTTGTTTTGTTGCTTGCAAGTTATGAGTTTTGGTTTGCACTTTTCATGGTTTGGATGACATTCAACATTGATCAATTTGGTGTTTTGTGTTGTATTTGGATGTGGTGCATTATGAAGGGCGAACAATGTAATATAAGGAGGAGCTTCTAATGTTATGAAGCTAAGTTCCTTGGTTAAACCTTTGGTTTTAAAAATGTTTGTTTAAGTTTTCAAGTTTGGTGTGTTTGTTTTGGGTTTGTAATTTTTGAAGAATCTACCTGCCAATAGTTTTGGTGAGGGATGAATGCCAAATCATCAATGGAATCTTTCTGAAGAGGGCTTTATGTCTCCATTGTGTCATAGCTCTTTCTTGGAAGGTAGATATGTTAAATGTATAATTTAGGGACTAATTAAGGAAAGTGATGAAGATTTAAAGGAGTTTCAAAAGCAATCTTGATGGCAATTCGGTTTGTGATGGAGAGAGATGTTACTTTCTTGGGGATGTTGTGGGTTTTATGTTGATGGGAAGGAGTACCCACATGTGTGGGAGCTTTAAAGGGAATTAATTTCTACTTAGACAGCCTTGGTGTTATTAGGATACATTGGCAACGGGATGTTTGGATTCTCATTTTCTCTTTGTACAATTTCATGAGATAAATCCGTGAGAATTAGGGTGGATTTCATGTTCTGTTATTGTAAGCTGGGAGTGTGAATTGCCATGATAAAATCAGTGGGTTCAAGAGAGAAAAGCTGGAGTGATCTAATTCCTTATTGTCCATAGATTAGTGTTATTAATGTTTCAGATGCTAAAAATGCAATGTTGTTTTGTTGCTCTTTTGTTCTACAAAGTTTCACAGCAATCTGTCTGTGTCCACGATGTCCATGATTTCACTTCAGTAGTAGGTGTTGCATTAGGTTGCCCTCTCTTTTAGTGACAGGTCCATCCCTTTAGCTCTGCCTCAAAAGGTGAGCCCTTACCTGAAGACAATGTTTTTTTGAAGAAAAAAAATGGGTTCAAATTGTCATTTTTAGATTATAGGTTCTTGCAATTGGCTAGTACATAGTGAGGATTCAATAAATTTTTACTTTTTTGTCTGACATTAGCCAGATTTGGCGAAGTCCTCTTGTGGAGGATCGCAAATCCACCTACCTCGTGAAATTGCAAAAAGAAAAAACCCTGCTTGGGGACCCGCCCCTCGCCCATCCCAATACTCGAGACTCAGTAAGTGTAAGATGGGTACGTGTAAGAGGCTGCCTCTTTTAGAGTTTTGGGTGATAAGTTCTTAGTATGAAGGACAGATACCCATCAATTATTAACCCGGGTATATATCCATTTTACCTGCCATTTCTCAAAACATATGAAAAGGGTCGAAGAATCGGCCCAAGAATTGTCAGTTCTTCGCTAATTCTGAGGGTGAGGGTGGGGCGTTCCTGAAATAAGGGGCCTCCAATAAGAGGCGGTCCTACACTTGAGGCCGACGGTTGCCCCTTTCAGACCGCTGTTAACGACGTCAACGTCCCCGGGACGCCTTGCAGAAATTAGGGTTAGGGTTTGGGGATCGTTTTGTAAACTCTCTCGGAGAATTTTTCTGTTGTCTGTCTGTGGACATCTGTGTCGTTGCTGTTTTGCGGAACGTAGCAAGTAGGAAGTCATGGATGCCGAGGCTGCAATTTCGACGAGTCCTCCTGTGACTTCAACAACGGCTCCAATGGTCGCCTCTGCGCCATTAGGATGGTCTGCTGTGGCCAGGAAAGATGCCGTCCCTGTGCCGCCCAGAGTAGCCACGGAGACTGTAAGGTCTCGAAGTGGCCTGCGTACTCTGGTGGTGGATGCCAATGCTATCATCGGAGGTGCCTCGCATCTCCTCGGAGCTGCTGATAGGTTCTTCACCATACGCCAAGTGCTGGAAGAAGTGCGGGATCCTATCTCTCGCTTGCAAATGGCGTCGGTGCCGCTGACTCTTGAATGCGTTGAGCCAGAGAAGGAGGCTATCACCAAAGGTGTGGCATTCAATTGTTGTTCTTTCTTTCTTTCCGCCTGCGTTCTTTTTTTGGTTTTTTTTGGTGTTGAGAAGCAGAAGCAGGAATGCCAAATTGTTTGCTTTTGGTGTGTGGTAGTGGTGCAGTTCGCCCGGGCTACCGGCGACTTGCAAGCGTTGTCGGAAGTGGATTTGAAGCTTATAGCGCTTGCTTACACTCTTGAAACTCAGGCACATGGTACTTCGCACCTGCGGTCAAAGCCTCCTCCTCTACAGGTGTATTTCTCTCTTCATGGAATTCTTCCCAAATGCACTACGCTGTATGCACTCAAAAGTCGAGTTCAACTCTGTTTTCCATTCTCTTAAGGTTTAGGGTTTAGGGTTTAGGGACTTGTCAAGGTTAATGAGTAAGATGAAGGGTTTGCACACATGGGGTAATTATCGAATATGTTCAGGAGTCAGCATTTGTTGTTGTTTGCATCTGCAAGTCACCTCAAAGTATTGCATCATTTTGTGAGGTAGATTTAACCTCTATTATGAGTGGCATGCAATTTTAAAGGAGCTGCTGGCTGTCATGTGGAGTCTGTAGGTTGTGAGCTCAAAGCCCTAGTATTTTCTGGTGAACTTCTGTCAATGGCAATTCACGGTTTACTTAGATTTTGGTACAAGAGTGGGGAGTGAAATTGGCATGTCCTACAGCAGCTCCACCAGTGCTCAGTATGTGGCCCAGCAGTGTTCCGCAGGATGCTGAGGCCAGTAAAAGGCACAGCAGAGCTTAACTTCTGCTGTTGATTGGCTAGATAGTTTGATTGGTCCAGGTGGGTTGCTATTAGTAGTCTCCCACCTGTTTGTAGTCCCAGTTTTAGTTTTATGGGTGGGGTTGGAAAAAATGAAAATAATTAATCTTGGATGGGAGAAATAGTTTTGCAGGGTCACATACCGAGCACCAGTGGAGCTGCTCTTACAACTCTAATTTGCATAATGCAACCACATAAGTTTACTAGCTTTTTTTCCAATCTTTTGACTCTTCTTAAACCCCAGTAATGCACCCTTCTATATGGACACAACCTCAACCCAACTGTCTGTCATGGATGGTCCTACCTACAAGGACTTTAGTTGCATTTCCAATCCTCCTGGTATAACCATGTGGTTTTTGGTGTTGAGGAACCTATCATTTGGAATTGTGAAGGCTATTTTGTATTTGTGCAACTATGTTTACCTGCAAGTTAAGCTAGTGATGGTAATGTGGTCTCAGGGGATGATGAGATTTGCAGGTCACTCCAGTTCAAAATCACCGGCAAAAAGAACCTCCTGGATGGGGCACCAATGTTCCAAATCTTCAGGAATGGGAAGACCTTCCAGAGGAAGATACCAGTGGCAATGAACCTGGTGAGAAACATATCCAAGGCATTAGCAGCTCCAGGAATCAGTCCCACATCCTTGGGCTTCAATCCTTAAGCTTGAATAAGATGGATGAGATCAAACATTCTGCTGCCCAAAACCAAGAAACTTCCCTTCAAGAAAATACAAATACTGTTTCAAGCTTGAAACATGTGCATTGTGAGCCAGCAGTACCTGAGGCCATGGAGGACATCAATATAGAATCAACACCTATCATCAATGGGAATAAACCTGGACCCAATAATGGGTTGAAGTTTATGTCAGAGGGAGTTGCTCCAAAAGCCAGAAATACTTCAAGCTTGAAAGATTTGGGCATGCAAGCACCTGAAGTTGTGCATGAGTTTCAGCCAAAGCCTGGCCCCAATCTTGAAGGCAAGTCCATGGCAGTGGGCTCTGATGCATCAAAGGGTGAGATTGAGGAAGAGCACAGCAGTGACTGGGTTAGAGCATGTAGCAGAAGCACTCGCAGAAATTTCTTGAAGCGTGAAGCAAGACGAGCGGCTCGAGCAGTGAATCCAGAACAAGGTGCAAACACTCAACATGGAATGTTTGGCAAGGGTGCTGAAGTCTCAGCACTGGAAGAAGACATTGATGAAAGAGAGATACCTGATTTGACAAGAACAGAGGAAGATGTTTTGAGCGGCAAAGCAACTAAAAGTGATAACCCTGCCACCATCACTGATGCCCTGCTGGATGGGGAGACTCATTCTGCAGACACATGGTTGGCTGCAGAAGTTGCAGAGGCATTGAGACAAGATGAGCAGAGCGCAGCTGATGGAAATGAAATAGAGGAGACCAGAGCTTTTGCTGCAGCTGTTACAGACCTTGAGGAAGAGGATGGTAAAACCCAAAACAGTTGGATACTTTTGTCTCAAGCCATTTCTTGTTTGTTGTCATGCCCAATTGTGGTGTCTTCAGCAAAATTTGAAACTTTGGTTTAAATCTCGAAGTTGCAGTAGATATGAAGCAGCTGCAGATTTAAACTCAATGCAATTGGATGCTACAGGGACCCTATCTGAAGAGGAGAGCTTTGCAGATACCAGTGGTGAAGATTATGCAACTAGCATTACAGGTGACACAGTGCTGTCAACTCAGGGTGAGAGTGAACAGAGCTGGACCATTCGACCTTCCTGGCAGTCTTCTATTGCTTGTGTGACAGGTGATTTTGCAATGCAGAATGTGATTCTTCAGATGGGCCTGCGATTGCTTTCACCCTCAGGGATCCATGTCCGTGAACTCCACCGGTTTGTCCCTTCTTTCTCTTGGTCTTAAAGTTCTCTGTCTCATTTATTGCTTTCTCTTCCTGTGCAGCACTTTGTAGAAAAGTACTTATTGTGGTTAATTTTCATGGTTGCAGGTGGGTTCTCAAGTGTACAGCATGTGGGAAGGTAACTCCAGAAGTGGGGCGCATCTTTTGCCCAAAGTGTGGTAATGGGGGCACTCTATACCGGGTTTCTGTCACTGTGGGAGCCAATGGAAGCCTTCATGCTGGACGCATTCGTCGTATCAGTCTCCGTGGCACTCGTGTATGCAATACATTCCATGGTTTACGATGCACTCTCTTATTTTGCACATGTGAACAAAGTGATTGTGAAAGTTCCTCTGACTGATAAAAAGCAACATATCACATTATATTTTCTACTCTCCTACAGTATGTTTGCTGAACCTATAGGCTTGCATAGAATCTATATCCTTGGACTGGAGATACCACATGATAACAGCATATTGTCATCTAGGGTAGTAGCTTGCCAATTCATCTATTGTATGGTGTTTGCCTGCACAGCAGATTCACAATGTTCATCTTGGTAATGATTGTCTGCAGCCCATGTTTATTTCTTGAGTATTATGGTAAGCTCTCTATTTGTGGGTGCAGTATTCACTACCTTTGCCAAAAGGGGGAAGAGAGGGAGCAGCCACTAATCCTATATTACGTGAAGATCAACTACCCCATAGGCTTCTTTACCCCAAGGCAAAGAAAAAATCTGCAAATGCTGTAAGTGTTGTACTTGTTTACTTTGCTGCATGGTGTTTTTGCTATATTTTCAGTGTTCTAGCCAGCATTATGGCTGAGCCTTCCTGTACTTATAGAACCGGACAGCAACTCAGTATGCAGGTTCTGCATTGTGTGTGACCCATACCCAATTTTGAGAGCAGAGTTGGTTGGGAAGTTATGGTGGCTTGTCAATATCTTGAATGTGGTTGTTGATGGTCCCTAGACTGATGAGGGACTGTCACTCATATACACATGGCACATATTGTTTTCTAGTTCAGGATGAACTTCTGTGGCTCTCTTGTTGGGTGTTCTCCTTCCTTTCCTGTGTTTGTTTTCTATTTCTTGTTGTTTATACCCTTTTCATTTGGTTTCTTTTGACTGGCAAGCTGGTTATCATAGAATTTTAGTTTGGACTCTACTTGAGATGTATAGCAAATATTTGCAAAAGACAGTTTGACCTTCTATCCTTGTGAAAGGATATGGGCAAACCCTGCAAGTAGCAATGGTACCTATGGCCTTTAGATAAGAAATAAATTTGGTTATCCTCTCAGTTTAATGTCTGAATTCTGTACTATTTGTGGCATTTCTCCAGTTCTAGGAAATGGGCACAAGTCCCTTGACATGACTTTCTTCCGCAAGGGCTTAATATTAAATGTGCCAAATGTTTGATTGAGCTGATTCAGGATCTTGACTTCACCACAATGGACACAATATTTCAAGGTGTCCATGCCAAAAATCAGGGCAGGAGTTCTCAAGTGAGAGAGGCAGTTGCTATCTTTGGTGGTCGGCGGAATCCCAATGAGCGGCGGGTTGCACGCAAGCACTAGATCTATCCTATTATCAATGGAAAAGATCCAGAAGAAAGGTGGAAGGTCATTTTGTGAACCTTTTTGAGTGAGTTAGTGGCGGCACTAGTTCTGGCTTTTGAATGTTGGTTTTTCAGTACAGGAAGAAGACTTTATGATTTATGAAAGCATGAAAGGTTGTCAGCAAGGATCTGTGAACTATGTAAGAAATGAAGTTATTGCACTGTTGGATCAATTTGGTACATTGCAGAATTTTCGGTGCCATCCTGCATGTGCTGTTGTAGACTGGAAGTTCTGTGGATCACTCTGTGCTTTTAATTGAGAACAATTAGGGTTCTCCTGTAGCAATCCATGACCTTGTTGCTGCAGACTTTGCAATTGTGCAGGAGGGACTTAGTTCCACCAAGTTGGTAACAGTCATTGAACTTATCCAGGCAGTGTGATAGGAATCATTACACAAACATGATACAAAGACCAGACCTAGAATTAGAGGTAGGGTAAGATGTCTTTTTAGATTAGTGTCTTTTCAAAAGCTGTTTTTCAACCACCAAATTCATGAGCAGATTTTCAATGCCTTCTTCACCAATATGCATCTCATTTCCACTCTCCAGCAATGTGCATCTCATTTTTTGTTTCAATGGATTCTTAATCCAATTGTTGAATTGAATTTAGTTGAATTGTAATTCAATGAAATTTGAATTTGATTTCAATGTCTTTGAACTAAATTTAAGAATGTGAGTTCAATACGAGCTACATGCAAAGTCATTCAATATTTTCATCCAAATGGAACTTAATTTTTTCAAATCACATTTATTTTTTGGTCAATTGATTAGTTGATCATCAGTATTGGTGCATAGCAATGTGAAGCCCAAGTTTGATATGAAACAATGGAGGCATTAAAGCAAACATCAAGCGAAGACATGCCAAGCAAACACATGGGAGAATATAGGTGAGAATATGGGGTACTTGTAGAGCAATGGAGTTTTGGTTAGTGTTGTCCATTGATGGGACATTGCATGGTACCTGACCTGGTGTCATGTTAGTTACAGCTTCCCCCCTACCTCCCTTCTGAAAATGATCCAAGATCCCATGGTAACCAAGATCTTTTGTTTCAATTTTATGATATAGCCACACTGACGACCATCCACAAGAGGAATTAGCCAAATTTGGCTATAGGTCAGAGAGGAAAGTAGAGAAATTTAAGAATCCTGCAATATTTTGACAGCCTACTAGAACCTATTGTCTAAATATGGTGATTTCAGAATTTTTTTCCTTGAAATCTGGCAACTTTGGCACAAATTTTTCACAAATATCCTTTGGATTAGTCACATTGGATTATTAAATTTTTGTCGCCAAGTGGCTAAAATTTGCCCCCAAAAAAATGCTGATGGTAATATGTTAGACTAGCCAATTGTTAACACCCATTTAAATTTATGCACATCCATAGTAAATACACCATGCCAATGGCCTTCAAGCACATACATATACAATTTGAAGGCCCCCTCCATAAAAAGTCAAGCATTTGATATCTAATTTGCAATGACAACAGAATAGCATTTGTGTAACTCACCATACACAAATCCAACGATGTAAAAAGACAACATTTTGTAAAGATACGAAGAGTAAGGAGGAAGTGAAAATGAGTTTCAAAGTCTTGCAATCTCAATTCGCCATTGTTCAAAACCCTTGCAAACTATGGCAAATTGATACAATCTAAGAAATCAGAATTGCTTGTGTGATTATGCACAATATCATGATTTAGCACAGGGATAGTAATTGCTTGCCAAGTAGTCACTTCCCTTTTGTCTTCTCTAGTTTTTAACCATTGAAGTACATCCTTGAGGATTAACCAATAGTTTATGAAAATAAATGAACCTCTTTTTGGGTGCTTTGACTTATAGAGCTCTAGTGCTTTCTACAACATATCTTCATTAGAAGTGTTGCTTTCACTAAGGGTGACCACAACTTGATAGTTGTTGCAAAATTTTGCTATGTTGTGTTTGATTAAACCCCATTTTGTCTCCAAGCTTCTAGCAAGGCATTCTTTGCAGTTTGTAGGTCAAGTTTTGTTTTAGTGTTCCTCAATTTGCTCCCAAATTGGTTGAGACTTTTGCCCATTCCTCATGATAAGATTTTGCAATATGTGAAAAATCATCCTACACAACAACTTCTCCACAACAATTTTTTTGTAACTATTGTAGTAGAATCAGGTTCTTACGTTGCCATGCTTGTCAACATCAGTTGATGACATTTGTAGAGCAATCTCTAGAGTTTGATATCGCCCACCAAATTGTGAAGCTTGGCCTGATTTTTCATGGTTCTTGCAACTTATTTGTAGTCCTAGTTGCCCATTTGGAGTGTGCATTTGTTGCGATTGTTCCTTGACAGTGCTATAATATCATTGCAAAGGCATTTAAGGGTCTAAACACAAAACAATTTCCCCAGGATGTGCCACTTTGATTAAGTATGTGATCATGATGGTGGGAAGAGCTTGCTTAACCTGAAGGGAACATTAAACTTTATTCTTCATTAGCAATTCTTCAGCATAAAATGGCGAAAAAGTCACCATGAATGGGTTGTGTTGGATTGGGCTGGGCCTCAAGATATCTTGGTCTTTGGTGCAAGTGTAAAATTAAACTTAGCATATTGGAATTAACATTCCTTAAATTTTCAGAACTTCAATATGGGCCAGATTCTCTACATTTTTGTACTTGTCGATGTTGATATGGTGGTGTGAGTGTGACATTTTGTACATTGTCTATGTTGAAATGCAAGTCTGCAATGGTACCATGTTGATAAGTACAATGGGTGGGTTACTCTTGAACCTAGAAACCAAGTGGGGGCCATAAAAGATCTCACATCATTTTAATTGTTGAATATTAAGTTCCCTACTTTACTAGTAGTTTTGGATAAAATTTTTTAAACACCAATCATTTTGTGTTAGGGAAGCCACACCAAAGTTCCTTCCAACTTCATCTTTTTTGAAACTATTCATAAATAATGATAAAAGTAACATAAATGTGTGGTTCAAAAAACCTCGTTGCAATGGTTTGTCCAGAATTCCATTAGGCTCACCTTCAAGGCATGAGTCTCAAAAATTCCCGTACATTTTCAGTGAACATCATTTGAATCTGCCACCCAATAGACCTGATATAAACTTTTCATCCATGGCCATTTGCTTGGCATGTGGCCCAAACCAAGCCCATCAAAACCTAAAAGCATCAAGACATAGTGGACCAATCGGCAATTTTTTGAATTTCAATTGGTCAATGGCGCAAGCACTCAAGTGTAAACCATTTCTCAAATCAAAACCATTTATTTTTCACAACCTAATTTCTTGCAGCATTCTCTAGTGAAGCCCAGGATTCCCCACTCAACATAATACCACCCTTGGACAAGGGTAGCTTCAAAACATGTTTGTCAAATAATTATATTAATTATGAAGATTCCATGTAGAAATTTTTCTTGAAATTTTTTGAAAAAAAATGTCCAACATTTCTACATTAATAATTTGTGTTGAAGCTTCCATACATCCAAGTGCAGCATCCACTGGAAACTAAATTGTGACTTTGTTGAGGATGAACCACATCTAAGTTACCTGGGTAATCTATCTTGTAAACCCTTGTACTTTTGCCTTACACTACCTAGGTAAACTACCTATGTAAGTGGGTAAGTATCATAGGCAAGTAGGTAGGGAATATACTTAATGCTTGCTATGTAGGTAGTTAAGTAGGTAAGGTACTTGGTTGCCTACTAGGTAGGTAGATATTTTATTTGGATGGTTACTAAACAGCTAACCACCATGGTTAGGTACGGGTCAGCAATTCAATGAAAAAGTGTTTCCTATCCACATACTATCCATCCTGCATAATGGGCCGATGGGTGGTGGTTCACCCTGGCCACATGAACAGGCCTTAGCTGACCCAGCACCTACACAGGTACCATGGTAAAAACTAAAAACCCCTGAAACTAATTTTTTGGGTTGCTCATAAAACATCATAAAATGGTCTTTTGAAAGAGTAAATCAAACGAAAGCTATTGGGTCCAAATTTGACATTTCTAGGGTTAAATTAGCCAGGAAGACACCTCACTTGGAAAGGGTGAAGGTACCACCACCACTACCACCACTACTGTAGGTGGCTTGTTCTCATCCTGGCCAATAGAACAGAGGAATGTGTTGGGTGGGTAAAAGGGGAAAAAGATTCCCAAAATTGATGAACAAAGAGCATTATGTGTGAGTCAAATAGGGTTTAAAAAAAGAGCAAGGAATGATCATTATATAAAGCTTGGTTGGATCTCTAGTGTACTGAGGGAGTGTGAGGTAGGGAACAACTAACTATCCCAGTAGAGTAGTAGCCTCTTTTTGTCTCTGGAGTTTGCTGGTGACAGAAGTTGCTGCTGCTGCTGCTGCTGCACCTGCTGCAGGTGTGTGGCCAGATTGATGAGAGAAGGAAAAGTTCAGAGGGAAATGTGCTGCTGAACTTGCTACCCACAGTTTTAGAGCTTTTTGGGTACACTTGTGTCATTAAGAACCATTTCCCATGCTGCACTCATGAAAGTGGTGAGTCCAAAAAGCCTGATCCAAATCCTGCCAAAACTTGGGAGCTAACTTGGTTCTGTCTGTTTTACAACCTTTTTTGGATCCTTTCTCTAGGGGGTACCAATTCAAAAGGAAGTACCTGGTAGGGTTGAAACCAACCCTGGAAGAAGTAGAGTTCTCCATTCAAAATCCAATACATTTCTTCTGCTGTTGCTGCTGCTGGGTTTTTTCTTTCTTTTTTCTTTTGTCTGGAGATGAATGGAATCTTATGGGTTGTCTCTGCCAAGTGTTTTAAAACCTTGGCTTTTGGTGGGTAGTTGATCAATTCTGGTTGCCAATAATATCTCCTTATATTATGGATGTTGAGATTCAATATTAAATTATATCTATTTGCTCATTCAACTATTTCATGAATTTATATGTGACCCAGTACTCAGTACCCACCAGTGCAACATCCATTGGAAACCTGCTATGACTCAGTTGTGGATAAACCACAACCCAGTTACTATGGTTCCACCTTGGTAACCTATCCTCTAACCTTTCCTACTTCCCCCTTCCCTAACCTTGGTAACTACTTATGTAAGTACCAATGTTGGGCAGATATCATAATTCCCCGTGATACCCACCCAGGCTTTCAGGTTGATTCTCAGCCTAAACATCACCTCTTGTGAGAACCATCAAGTTGAAACAACTTATGGTTTTCTTTCCGGAGAATGCAAGCACAAGAGAGTAAGAGATTTGAGAGAGCACTCCAAGCCAAAGCTCAAGCTCAAATGGCACGAGAGCATTCAAGCTTTCCTTTTCTAAGTTGTTCAAGCTTTATTGTTGCTACTTATGGTCTCTCCTACTACTAAAGCTTTATTATTGTTGCTTGCATTTTCCTCATGCTTTTACTTGTGCTCTCTTGCCACTGCTCACAACTTCTTGTTTCAACTCATGTTCTCTTGTCATTGCTTGCACTCTTGCATCTACTTCCACTTTCTTGATGTTATTCACACTTTTCCTCCTATGGTTCATGATCTCCTCCTCCTACTTGTGTTATCTTGATCTCCCCAATAAAGTATTCACTTTATTACTCGGTGCTCTTTCCCTCTATTGCACTCAATGTTATCTTGCTTTGTTGCTCAATGCTCTTCTACTCATTGGCTCTCCTTTCATGTTTTGCTAGTACTTCTCCCCCTCTTACCTATGCATAGGTGTGGGGTGCTTTTGATTCTAAACTTTGAACGCTAATGATGATGTTCTATATCAATTGATCCTATGCACTATATTTGTATTTTTTATTTTATTTTGTTTGTTTGATTATTATTATTTTTTTTTTGTTACTTTGCTTGTAATTTTTTGATGTTTTATCTAGTTAAGTATGAAATGTATAATGAAAGGGCAATTAAAAAGGTTAACATGATGAAGAGGCATTGATTGGTTGGAAAACCAATTAATTTTTTTCAATATCATCAAATGATGAAAAGCATTCTAAATTCAATAATTTTTGTTTCCGTTGGTTCGAAAACTAAGAAATGATGAATGTGCCCACCGCTTTTTGAGGACTTTATGACAAACCAAAAGTGCAATGAAACATTCCACAATTTCGGGGGCTTAAGATGTGATCACAAAAGAAACAAACATCTATGGGTGAAAACATGGTAAAATAAACAAAAAAAATTAGTTTTCAAAAATCTACTAAAAAAAAGGTTCAATTTTTTACACAAGTAAAAAAATTCAAAGTTGCTTTAAAATTATGAAACTAAAAGACCTTCCATTGAAATTATAGTAAATTGGATACAATATTTTTTAATAAATTAGTGCAACAAAAGTGAATAATATCTTTTTTTGAAATTGACTAGTCAATATTGTGTTTAAAACATTCCTTTACATTGGAAGTTTGATATATTATGATTATAATATGTAAAATTTGAAAGCACATAAGTACATTTTATGAATCCATTAACTTGAAGATGGATAATGTCTAATATTTCACATATTAAAAATCTATTCTACAAGAATTGTTTTTTTTGCAAAGTAGAAAAAACACTACTTGCATTAAATTGGAAAATCTCCTTACATGCATATTGAAAATGTGATTTTTTAGTATCATTGTAATAAAGTCAAAGAACTTGTTCATATTGATATTGAATAATTAATACTTATGAGTTCAATGTATCAAAGTTTATTTAATGACTATGTTCCATTTATGTTGCAAAGATTTTACATTGTCCACTTTAGTAGGCTTTCACTTTTATATTAATAGATGAATTCTAACTCTTGCAATATTTAAAAAATTTACAATCTCATTCTTGCATTTTGTTACGAGGAAATGAAAAAATATTGAATTATTATTTTCCATTTAGGTTTTTCTTTAAAATGTTTGTAAATGTTTACATTAATTTTGTTCTAGACTTCAAATTGTGTTGTGTCATGTGAATTTTTTTTTCAAAGTAAAAAATCAAATTAGATTACATAAAATGAAATGATTGGCTAAACATGAACATATAGTTGTAAAACAACTTTTCCCAACTCGAGAAGTGCCAAATGACAACTCTTTGGAGAAGAAGTAATCTAGCTTTTGCAACCACGACATAAGTTGTGGATGTAGATTCAAATGAACAAATTCAATTGCCAACTATAGGGTTTAGGGTGTTCCCAACAAATTTGAGTTTTTATTTCAGGATTTTGAAGTGACTTACAC
>Ga0209611_10009005_pt1 | contig 15307 bp, 21 predicted proteins | sample S1TSphgellanicum_3_FD_187693 | JGI IMG/M metagenome (GOLD analysis project Ga0209611, IMG submission 187693) | Host-associated microbial communities from peat moss isolated from Minnesota, USA - S1T2_Fc - Sphagnum magellanicum MG (SPAdes) (version 2) | ecosystem: Host-associated > Plants > Peat... | reverse complement strand
GTGATCTCAACTGATATTGCGTTATAGGCTCATGAAATATACTCGCATCACTGTTGATCCCAAGCAAATGGGAGGAGTCCCCTGTATTAGAGGATTCAGAATACCCGTCGCAACGGTTATCAGTATGGTAGCTGACGGCATGCACCAGGATGAAATTCTGCAAGCCTTTCCTGATTTGGAACTCGAAGACATTCAGCAAGCGTTACGATTTGCTGCTGCTGCGGTTCAAGAACGGGAATTGCCACTATTAAGTGCTTGATGAAATTTCTAGTAGACAATGCTTTATCTCCTCAGATTGCTGAAAGTTTGCGACAAGCAGGATACGATTCTGTTCATGTCCGGGACTATGGAATGCAGGCAGCACCAGACGATGAAATTTTCGCACTAGCTGCTGATGAGGATCGAATTATCATTTCAGCAGATACCGATTTTGGCACGTTGCTGGCACTTCGGCAAGTGTCTAAACCTTCCGTGATATTGTTTCGCCGTACTAGCGAACTTCGTCCTCAACGTCAGGTCGAAATATTGCTGGCAAACTTGAGTGAGATTGCAGATGCGCTTCTCCAGGGAAGTGTGGTCATACTAAAGCAAGACCGAATTCGGATTCGTTCCCTGCCTATTGGTAGAGATGATGTTTAATTAAGGAACCATCAATAGCATCTCTTTAATTAGACTAGAACCTCGTGTGTAAATGTGTGTAAATAATCCTTTGCTTGTATCTTCCGATTTAAGAGATAAACTTAATGAATTGTTCGCCATCCAAGCGTGACGTCTTGAAGCTTGCTACCCAAAGTTTCCTTCTAGTAAAAGTTTTTTGTACTCATTCATACGAGTAAATACTCGCCTTCGGTAAAATAACTTCTAGAAGCTAGCAACATACACAGGGAGTGTGCGATGAAAACAGCAGAAAATCTGGCGACAAGCATACCAACACTTGAAAACGGTGACAGGCTGACTCGTTATGAGTTTGAACGTCGCTATGAGGCGATGCCCCATGTGAAAAAAGCAGAATTGATTGAGGGAGTTGTTTACGTGGCATCACCACTAAGATACAGAAGACACGGCAAGCCACATGGATATATCATGGCTTGGTTAGGACTTTATTGTAGTGCTACGCCGGGAGTTGAGTTTGCTGATAATTCTACAGTGCGTCTAGATTTAGACAATGAACCGCAACCGGATGCACTACTGCGCATTGATGAACAATTGGGTGGGCAGTCATATATTAGTGAGGATGACTACATCGAAGGCGCACCGGAATTGGTTGTGGAAGTTGCTTCAAGTAGTGCTGCTTACGATCTACATGATAAGCTCAAAGCTTATCGTCGTAATGGTGTGAAAGAATATATTGTCTGGCAGATTGCTGAGCAAAAGCTGAATTGGTTCAGTTTGCAGTCGGGTGAGTATGTTCCTTTAACGCCCGATGACTCAGGTGTAATTAAGAGCGGCATTTTTCCAGGGTTAGATCTACCAGTGGCGGCATTGTTAGCGGGAAACTTAGCTATTGTTTTAGCCGAAGTTCAGAAAGCGGTGACAACTGAGAGTCATCAGGCTTTTGTACAAAGCTTAGCGCAAAAGCGATCGCCCAGATAAAAAGTATCGCCGCGATATACTATTGGTAATAATGGCAGTATGAACAAGAGAAGCGCATTGTCGGAGATACGGTATCATGAATGTTCATCTTGGTGAAACATTCGATAAGTTTGTGGCGGAACTTATTGGAAGCGGACTGTACCAATCACAGAGCGAGGTAATCCGTGAGGGTCTTTGGCTGCTCAAAGAGCGGGAAGACCTACGGAGGCTGAAACTTGAGGCATTGCGCCGCGAAGTCCAAATCGGAATAGACCAGCTTGACCGAGGTGAAGGCATACCCTTTGATGTAGAAAAGATAAAAGCTGAGGGCAGGAAAAAACTAGCTCAAGAACGCAGCAATTGACGCATGGGACATATTATTCAATCGCCGGAAGCTCAAGACGACCTCATTGAAATCTGGCTCTACATTGCACAGGACAACCAAGCCGCCGCTAATCAACTGCTTGATACCATTGATGAAAAACTCAAACTTCTGTCGGATTCTCCTCAAATGGGACAAACCAGTGATGAGCTAGCACCGTCGCTCAGAAGTTTCCCTGTTGGCAAGTATCTTGTCATTTACTGCCCCATTCCTGGGGGCATTGAGCTTGCTCGGGTGATTCATGGAGCACAAGGGATATTGAAAGCCTTTTTTGAACTCATATCAAATCCGTTTGTATCGGAATTATTCTTCCTTCCTCTTCCTCTGCGTCCTCTACTTTCAAGGGTGAATTCCCAACTCCTGCTACTTTAACCCTCTGTTAACCAGACAATAACATTAAGATTTTCGTGTAACTGCTCCCATTGGAAGCACTTATGCTATGATTACTGAATGGTTAATATGATGTTATTGACTACTCATTTACAGAAACTGTGTTCCACCCTTGGCACTCAGGTTAGAAGAGAAATGCTCACATTCTCTTCTTCATACATTTAAAGAAAGAAAGTGAGCAACTAGAATAAACAGTGACCTATCTTTGAGTTTATTTAGTAGATAAGCACCCTGAGGGTCTTTTAGTAGATAAACACCCTGAGGGCTTTTTATGTTAACAGTAAATTTTTAATAGAGCAACTTCTTATAGAATAATTTTACTTTCACAAATAAATTGATCTGTTCTACCTAAAGGGCAATGAAATTGTAAACTTTTTATTCTCGTTCCTCGTTCCCAGGTTCTGCCTCTTATTATAAAGGAGGGGGAGATTTCGTTCTGCCCTAAAGCCTTAAAATCAAGTCGTGGCTAAGAGATATAGTCTATTTCAAGGGGCGCTCATTCAAGAAAGTTTTAGTCGGCTTAAGCCGACTTCAGCTATTAGCCTAGGAATTTATTCCTAGGCTTGTGGATTACGTCACTTCAAACTTGCAACCCCACATGATATTTTTGGGCAATTTGAGAAACTTTTTCCAATTGCTGTTGTGATGCTTGAGCTAATATTGCTTCCGTCTCTGCTTCATCTTTACCTACTTGAGGAAATAAGTACTTGATATAAAGTGAAACAAAATCCACTATAGCCGCTACACTTGGCAAAGTGTGTTCGTCAACCTGCTTGCCTGCAAGTACTGCAGCCAGTCCATCTTTAATCGGGTTTTTTTTCACTTGCATGAACTGGTCTACAAGTTGGTGGATGTAGTCTCCTGTTGGTAAGTTATCTAACTTATTTCTATTGAGAATAAAGTCGTATCCCGCCTCTTTTGCCTGCTCTAAAATACACCATTCTGTGAACTCTTGCAGTGCTTCTTCGGGAAGGCGAGAAATATATTCGTGTAATGCTAAATCAGACATAAGCTTACCTTGTAAATTTTAGTTTTGGGATGGTGTTTTATGCTGTACGGAAACGCGCCAACTCCTCACCTGTCTTGGCATCATGGGCGTGAACGGTGCAAACTAGACAAGAGTCAAAAGAACGCGCTACATGACCTACTTCCACGGGATCGGTTGAGTCATAAATGGGTGTCCCGATCAAAGCCTCCTCAATCGGACCGCGTATTCCTTCAGCGTCACGAGGTCCGATATTCCAAGTACTAGGGGCGATAACTTGGTAATTTTTAATCTTACCGCCCTCAATCTCTATCCAGTGACACAGGGAACCCCGCGCTGCTTCTGTTGCACCCCAACCGCGTCCATCTTTTTCCTTGGGTTTGATATACCAGGGATCATGTAATCGGAACTCACGCAAGCAGCGTTCAGCTTGACGATACAACTTCACCACTTCGTGAACTCGTGCTAACTGACGGACATGGATATTTGCACCACCCATGTGCTTGAACACATCCAAGATGAACCCATCATAGTGCTGCCAAGACTCGCCATGTTTCCCACCTGCCACCAACTGACGTGCTAAGGGACCTGCTTCCAAACGTCCGTAGTCTTGGTGACGTACTGCAGTTGACCAAGAATAGTCATTGTTGAAGTCTTTGGCATTTTTCTGAGTGGGTTTACTTGTGCGATCAAAAGGGTGAACATCAGCTGTCCCTTCGTCATACCAAGAGTGAGTTGTATTCTCGCGAGTAAAAGTATGATCCATCAAAGTGTGAGTGTCAGTAAAACTGTCATACACTCCGCTTTTCATGATCATGGCAGCATTTCGCCCAGCGATCGTTGGCTTCTGGTATTTGTCCTCATGAGGTAAATATCCCCAAGTCACATATTTACCAACACCAGCACCATATCTATCTAGACCGATATCTAAACCCATACGCCAATACAAACCCAGGTCAGAATCGCGATGATTGGGGTTTTCATCCAGCCACGTCATGAAGTCATCATAAGTCTTGATTTCTTCGTAACGTTCCAAAGAAGAACCCAACCACACAGGTTCTAACCAATTGGTGCGAAAATATTCCAGAATCGACCAAGCGCGGGTAATGTCTGTTAAAGTGGGAGCGCACATCACTCCACCAGGAACCATATAGCTAGAATGGGGCCATTGACCACCCAACAGCGCATAAATTTCTACAGGTTTGCCAGAAATTGTAATGCCGATTTCATAGGACTTGCCCGTAAAAGCTGCAAAGCGTCTGCAAGCTTCTTCATAAAAGCGACTATTCCGATAATTTTTATTGGTCAAGTCAATGGCAAATAGACCATAGAAGTACCGAGGTATACTTTGGATTGTCTCGACAATTTGACCCAGATTTCTGGCTAATATGGCATTACGCGGAACTTCTGTTCCCCAAGCAGTATCTAGTGCTGAAGAAGCACAAGTGAGGTGAGAACCACCGCAAATTCCGCAGATACGAGGTGTAACAATTAATCCTGCTTGAGGGTCTTTACCGCGCAGGATCACTTCAAATCCTCGAAAGAGTTCAGCATGAGTCCAAGCGTTGACAACCTGCCCATCTTCTATTTCCACTCGGACATCTAAATCGCCCTCAACTCTGCCGACGGGTGAGATGTCTAATGTTTGAATTCCCATTCTCCTATCCTATAATTGGCGAACTAAACAGTAAAAATATCTTCTTCTGCCCAAGCTGGTGCTGCGTCTTTTGCAACAACGGTAAGTAGGGCATAGTCTGTCTTCTTGATTCCTGGCGGTAGTTCCTTGGGAACCCCCATTACAGTTTGCGTTTTAAAGACGGTTCCCGGTTTGAGGTCAAAGAAGGGGAATTCTGGTTCGGTACAACCTAGACAAGGCATACCCGCACGAGTTTTAGAGGAAACACGATTCCACAAAATGCGGTTACAGGAAGAATGGGTCATGGGTCCACGACAACCCAAATCATAGAATAGGCATCCTTTACGTTGACCAAATTCCGAGGTTGTTGCTTTGTAGGCAAAGTGGACGTTGCGTGTGCATCCTGTCTGGGTAAAAGTGTTGAAGAAGGTTTGCGGACGATGCAGTTCGTCGAGGGTAATGTCGCTGATTCGACCTGTGGCGATCGCAACTAATATTTGAGTTATCCAGTCAGGATGGGCGGGACATCCGGGAATGTTGATCACTGGTAATCCCGATTTTGCCCGAAAATCTTTCCCTAAAAAACCGCCTTCTTGACGTTTGAGAAATTGTAATCCTTGGGATTCGCTCGGGTTGGGTGCGATCGCCGGAATTCCTCCCCATGTGGCGCAATCGCCCACAGCAACGACAAAGTGAGCTACTTTAGATAGATCACTTAACCAATTTTTCATGGGACGGTCAGCGAATCGATTCCATTCGCCGGTGCCATTGGGAGCATTAATAACCGTGCCTTCAAATACCAAAATATCAAGGGGTATTTTGCCGGAAATGCAGTCCCACAAAAGTTTTTGCAAGTTTGCACCTAGTTCCATTCCCAATGATGGATGCCAAAGTATCTTGATCCCAAAGTCAGTGATTAAATCGCAAACTGTGGGTTCTTCGGCATTAAGAAATGACATGGTGTTGCCTGAACAAGCACCACCGTGTAACCAGAGTAAGTTAGTCATCAGCTTGTATTTTTCCCATGCCTAATTCAGGTGATCGTGTTTGGAGAAACTCCCCTGCTTCTAAAGATTATTTTTTCATATCAACTAAATTATTCCTACTAAATTAAATTTTCTATTTTACTGAAAAAATATGCTGTAAAAATTTGATTAAAATGTTATTTAATAACAAATTGGATTAATAGAAAAAGTAACACATGCTTCTTATTATATATTTGTAGTTATGATAAAAAAGATAATATCAAAATCATTTAGTTAAGAATTCATGTTTAATCGTGTTCTTTGTGTCTACGTGGTATAAAAAATCTACGCGAACGCAAATTCAGTATATTGTCTAACATGAGGTGGATGAAACGCTAAAACAATCTCCTCTCGTGCAATCCCTTTGAGCAACAAATCTGTCGCCACCCCATCCTCTGTCCAATCTTCCTCAATCCAAATTTTGTCATCTTTTAAACAGATATGAATCATCACACTCTTCATCCGTTCATCTTTGTGCCAACCCATCAACAATAAAAGATACTGATCGTGTACCTCATCAAAGGCTAAAACACTTTCAGTATTAGAACCAGATTTTTCATTGAGTTGATGATATTTTGTTAAAAATTCTTGGATGATTCGACGATGATACTTTAATCTATCCATTGCATAATTACCTCACTTTCAGCATCAACGATTAAAAATTTAACTTGATTGCTATATAGCAATCCTATTTGAGATATAAACAGAAACAATCTGGAAAGCTTATAAACAAAAGATCTGGGGAATGTGCCGTTTATAATTCATTTAGGATTGCTATAGATAATCATCTGGGTTAACTGGCGTTGAAAATAACTTTTATAAGTTCCTTGTGTAATTGCCAAATATAGTTAAAAATCTAATTTTGTCTCTAACAAAATATCCCGTTCAACAACATCCTGTCCTACAGCTTGCTCTAAGTCCTTAATAAATGATCTACCTAAGAAGCTTTTAACTTCCACAAGAATTTTTTGACCTTGTTTTTCTGCTGCAATATCCACGTATAAGCCCTCAATTTTAACGCGATATTGAAAGCGATCCCCCCTATTGTAGCGACTGTTTTCCCCCGGATTTCAATACGAGAAAGGTTTTCGGTAATCTTGGAAACACTGTGCAGACTGTGATGTTATTTGTAGTTTTCTATCTATTTCAGCAATTAAGCTTAATCCGGCATCAGATATTACCTGTCCACCCTGAAAATTAACTACAACTGGGGGCGATTTTGGTTGCTCAAATTTGAACTGTTTTGGGATTGATCGCTCTACTTGTTGGATCATGCGTTATAATTGCTAAAATGCTTGCCATGTATACATTTTAGCAGTTTTTAACCCTTTTTTTTTCAGAGTTTGTGAGAAATCCGGGTTTCCTGCTCTAGGCTTAGCCATCGCCATCTTTTAACAGCGCCTTGCTGAAAACCCTCTGATAAAATGTGCGATCGCTGCTGATTATGTACGATAGGATTATAATAGTGGCAAGTTTGAGAAGCGATTGGGGATGGAAGTAGATCAAAGATGATACCAACTGTCGAGCAAATGCTTGTCTGTCTGCGAGTCTGCCAAACATTGTCTAACTTCTATACCGACATCCACCTATTCCGCTACGACGAAAAGCGTAAGGAAATTTACATTTTGGCTGGCGACACAATCGGTATCACTATCGAAGGCAACGGACACTGGGAGTTTGATGATGACACTGAAGCCTGATTTTCAACAAATGAGTCGAAAAGAACTCAGAACTTATGTACTTACTCATCGTGAGGATGAAGAAGCAATACGTATCTATATGGCACGACTGCACAATGAGCCTGGTGTAATTCGACAAAGCGGTGGACTCAATGAGGAAGATCTCAGGCAACTAGAGCAGATGATCAAAGCACGAGTGAGCGATGCCTAATTTTGTCGTGTGATGATCAAAGCGTGATCGCGCGAAATTCATTCACGGGTATTGCGCTTACTTTCATTTTTCATTTCTAATTGTTCTACCGCCAGCGTTTGAAGATTTCCCGCTACTTCCACTAATCTCTGCTTGTCCAGAGATTGGAAATAGTCCCGATTCATTTGGGCCCTTATCTTCCTGGCTCAGTCGTTTCATGCGGTACTGTTTAACCTGTGCTTGCTCACTTTACCATTTTTAGTCACACTCTATATTGTTTTTTCTCGCCACTGATGGGAGCATCCCATGCTTCATTACTGGGGGGGGAGTGAAAAGTTACAATCATTTTCTTTTTGGTATTTTCTGACTAAATTAGTTTTGATCAAATAAATCTTAGATTTGACAAAATAAAAAATGCTATTTAAATATTATAAAAAAGTTAATCAATAACAAATTGAATCAATACAAAATGTTATATAAAATATAAAATATCTAGTTGATTTGTGCTTTCTTTAAAAAAAGAGTCTTTAATAGTTAAATATAATTAAATTCTGAAAACTAAGGGTAATTTATTCAAATTTGGGTGACAATACTGTAAGAATACATGCGTCAGTCGTCAGAAGTCAGAATTTATAAGGGTTTGGTATCTGTCTTCAGGCTTTTGAGACATCCTGTTATCTCCCGATTGTTTAACAATTCTGACTCCTGTATTCTGACTCCTGAATTCTTACACAATACTTGTATTTTAAATCATGAAATATTCCTTTGATCAGAAGGCAAATTGGTAGTGATAACCCCTAGCATTACAGATTCAGCAGTAAAAGCGGCGATCGCGGCCATCGCCTCAGATTCAGCAACGACACAAGAAAAAATCGAGATGCTGATCGAAATGGCACAGGGCTTTCAGAAAAAGCCTAAAACAACCGAAGACTTACAGAATGCCGTTGGACTGTTTGACCAAGCGGATCAATTGTGTGGTGAGGATTATCCTTTGCTGAAAGCTAGGGCAAAGGTAGGAAAGTCTGGGGTGTTACGGACAATTCCGGATGTAGGGACTCAACTGCTGCTGCAAGCGAAAGCAGGTTATGAAGAGGCACTCCCAATTTTGCAACAGTTAGCTTCACCGCCAGAGGTGGCGGAAGCCCAGATGAATTTGGGGTTGGTGTTGCAGTCACTAGTGCCATTCAATTTAGCGCAGATGACGGACAGTATCCAGATTTACCAGGAGGCTTTGCATGTGTTTACCTGGCAGAAGTACCCGCAGGAATATGCGATTTTACACAATAATATTGCGATCGCTTACCTTTCAATGCCACTCTTGCCAGAACAGAAATACTTGCGCCAGGGACTAGCCGTCCAGACATTTGAAGAGGCGTTGAAGCATATACAGTTCATTGACCACCCTAGGGAATATGCGATGTTGCAGAACAATCTAGGCAACGCTTTGCAATATTTACCTAGTGTGCATCCTTTGGATAATATTTTACGGGCGATCGCTGCTTATGATGAGGCATTAAAAGTGCGTAATCCCAAAGACACGCCCTTAGAATACGCCAATACAATTTCTAACAAAGCCAACGCCTTATTCAACTTACCCGACGACCCAGAAAAGCCCGAAGCCGGGAATCCGCAGAATCTATTACAAGCGCGTACTTACTACAAACAAGCTTTGGAAATATTCACCCACTTTGAACAGATAGAACAAGCGCAAGTCATAGCCCAAGCGTTACAAGAGTTAGGGGGCGCAGAGGTATAGAGACAAGGGTTAATCGCGTCTTCCCATTAACCTTAATAAAGAGGAAAACACTTAATGACAGATCTTTTGACCAGTTCTACTCTAAGAGACTTACTCACAAGCTTAGCAGTTGGTGAAATTAACCTGATGACACTCATCGTGTGGTTATTAATAGCAACAGCGATCTCTATGGTTGGCGGCGCTATTGGCGGGATGTTGTTAGCCGGAAAGGATATTGGTTATCAATTCTCTGCAATGCTTGGTGGATTATTTGGTCCGGCTGGAGTAATCCCAGCGATCCTATTAGGACTATTTCTGCTGAATCTATTGAGCAAAATTTAGGAAAAGAATCATGTTAGAATTAGGATGGTTTTCTGCTAAGTTATTTTTCAAAGGAAAACTCATACGCGAACCAATGTATTTTATACGGCAAACTGGGATTGGTACTGGTATAGGTTCGATACTATTGATATCATTTGTATTAGTCAAATTTCCCTTAGGGCTATCAGTAGTAGTGTCTAGCTTAGTCACAGGCACAATGATGCCATTTCTCCTGAAAGACTTCAAAATGAAATGAAATATTCTTGTCAGGAGTTAGGAGTTAGGAGTTAGGAGTTAGGAGTTAGGAGTCAGGAGTTAGAAATCAGAATCTGTAAGGGTTTGGTATCTGTCTTCACTCTTCTTAGATGGCTGCTGTTATCTCCCGATTCTTTAACAATTCTGACTCCCGTATTCTTACATATTCTTTGTTAGGTGCTAATTGCTAATCGTCAATTGTTGCCATCTGAGTTGAGTGCAATGCCTGAGTTGGGCGTAGCGATCGCCTGTTCTACTGAGGTGCGTAACGTCGTTATTGCGACTACAGCGAGAAAAAACTGCGATCAATCCCATAAGTTTTGGTTTGGCACAAACCCAACAAAATAACCTTTTTTGATGATAATGGGTTCATCGGAGAGCTATTATTAATCATAAATTTTAATTTTTCAACCCATGCGAGTAATTAGTCGGAGGAGTTTACGGGAATTTTGGGAAAAACACTCAGCCGCAAGAAATAGCTTATTATTATGGTATGAGAGAATCACACAATCTTCTCCTGAGAACTTTGCTCAGTTGCGTCAATTACTTCCCTCGGCTGATTTAGTTGCTAACTTTACTGTTTTTAACATGGGTGGGAATAACTATCGCTTAATTACTTACATTGACTATCAAGCACAAATCATTTTTATTCGTGCCGTTTTAACCCACGCAGATTACGATAAGGAGAATTGGAAAAATGACAACTGCTTTAGCAACTCCTAGTCCTTATTACCTTCATTTAATCATAGAATTCCCACCTCGTCCGATTACCAATGAAACGGAATTAATTGCTACTCAACAAAGAATCAACTCAATATTAGATCGCAAAAATCTTAATCAAGATGAGCAAGATTATCTCAGAGTATTAGGAACTCTAGTCTATGATTACGAGGAAAAAAATGAAAAATTTCCCCAATTAACCGATGGAGAATTATTACAAACATTAATGGCAGACTACGATCTAAATATTCAAGATTTTTTAGGTATATTTGAGCAGAAACAGGTGATTTTAGACGTATTAAACGGAAAACGTCTCCTTAATTCTCAAGAAGCTTTCAAAGTGCGATCGCTCTTTTTGTAGCGACTGTCTTGATTATCAAGTGCGATACCTGGGTTGGGCGTAGCTATAACCATCTTTGTTAGTTGCTAATTGTCAATTGTTGCCATTAGCCACTCCTAACTCCTAACTCCTAATTACTCACATGATTTCAACAGCAACTCCCCAAAAATTCCTCTTCTCACCTCAGGGTGCAGAAGTCATTTTAGGAAGAAGTATTGAACCAGAACAATTAGTGATTCCTGTAGCGCCAAGTAGGATAGATATGTTTGGTCCTCGCGGTGTCTATTTGAAATCTGAAACAGGACCATTATGGGTGTCAGACACAGGGCATCATCGTTTATTGGGATGGCGGAGTTTACCCACTAGAGATAGTCAACCTGCTGATTGGGTTATTGGACAACCTGACTTTAACCATGAAGGACAAAATGCTAAAGGTACACCCGGAAGGACAACCCTAAGTGTACCGACAGGAATTTGTGCTTGTGGAGAAGGATTTGCGGTAGCGGATGCTTGGAATCACCGCGTTTTGATTTGGAAAAATTTACCGGAAGATAGCAATGTTCCAGCAGATTTGGTGTTAGGTCAAGTTGATTTTACTGCCAACGAACCAAACAGAGGGAACCAAGAAGCGGCAGCCAATACTTTAAACTGGTGTTATGGTATTTTCTCTCATAAAGGAAAGCTATTTGTTGCTGATACAGGAAATCGGCGGGTACTGATTTGGCATCAATTACCGGAAGAAAATGGTCAAACAGCAGATTTAGTGTTGGGACAACCAGACATGCGATCGCGCAATGAAAACAACGGCGGTACTCCCTCAGCATCGAGTATGCGCTGGTGTCACGATATTGCTTTTTGGGGAGAAAATCTGGTTGTTACTGATGCGGGTAATAACCGCGTGATGATATGGCAGGGGATGCCAACAGAAAATAATGCACCTTGTACAGTCGTGTTAGGACAAAAAAGTTTCGATGCGGTCGAAATGAATCAAGGAGTTTATTTTCCTAATGCTAGTAGTCTGAGTATGCCTTATGGCGTAGCTGCTGATGATGATTGGTTACTAGTTGCAGATACTGCTAACTCCCGGTTGTTAGGCTGGAAGAAGCCACAATCACTTTCATCTTTACAGGCTGGTGAAAGTAAAGCGCTTGCTGGACAAATAGGTTTTAAAAGTAAAGGCGAGAATCACGATTTTGGACTACCAACGCGAGACAGTCTTAATTGGTGTTACGGGATAAAAATCTGTGGAAAGACGGCGGTAATAGCTGACTCTGGAAATAACCGAATTTTGCTATGGCAGTTCAACCATGACGACTGAAGAAATCAGGATTTGCGGTACTGTTCAGGGTGTGGGATTTCGCCCTACTGTGTATCGTCTGGCAAAAGCCTGCGGGTTACGCGGAGAAGTTTGTAATGACGGTCAAGGTGTCTTAATTCGGGCATCTGGTAGTGAAGCATCTTTAGAAGAATTTGTCCAAAGATTGCAGCAAGAATGTCCACCACTGGCAAGAATTAATGAACTAACACGCAGGCGTTATGAAAGTGAATTCACGTTCAATGATTTTGTTATTTCTGGCAGTGTGAGTAGTGCGGTAAAAACAGAAATTGCTCCCGATGCAGCTACTTGTCCCCAATGTCAAGCAGAAATCTTCGACCCTTTTAGCCGTTGGTATCGTTATCCCTTCACTAACTGTACTCACTGCGGTCCCCGTTTGAGTATTATTCGTGCCATTCCATACGACCGACATCACACCAGCATGGCTACTTTTGCCATGTGTTCAGATTGTACTAAGGAATACGAAGATGTAGAAAACCGCCGATTTCATGCTCAACCTATAGCTTGTCACGTTTGCGGTCCCAAGGCAACTTTAGAACGTGCAGATGGCAAACCGATTACAGCTTCCATGTTTTCCATGATGGATGATGTTGATGCTGTCTGTACCTTGTTGCAAAAAGGCGAAATTGTCGCCATTAAGGGGTTAGGTGGAATTCATCTTGCTTGCGATGCGACACAAGAAACTGCTGTGCAAAAACTGCGCCAGCGCAAAGGGCGTTACCACAAACCCTTTGCTTTAATGGCGCGAGACATAGCGGTCATTGAAGAATATTGTACCCTCACCACTAAGGAAAGAGAACTCCTAGAAAGTCCCGCTGCACCCATTGTTTTATTGCAGAAGAGGGGAGTGGAGAATAGAGAATGGGGAGTGGGGAACTCGGGGCCCCCTCTGGGGATTAGGGGTAATGGGGAACTCGGGGCCCCCACGGAGTGGGGATTAGGGGCATGGGGAGTAGGGAGTTCCCCACTCCCCACTCCCCACATAATTAATACCCTCGGCTTTATGCTACCTTACACCCCCTTACATCACCTAATTCTCAAACGTATGAATCGCCCGATTGTCCTCACAAGTGGCAATCTTTCTGATGAACCGCAATGTATTGATAACGACGAAGCGCGTGACAAGTTAGGGAAAATAGCTGATTATTTTTTTTTCCACAATCGAGAGATTGTGAACCGAGTTGATGATTCAGTAGTAAGGGTTGTAGGCGATCAAGTACAAATAATTCGCCGTGCCAGAGGATACGCACCAGCACCGATCAAATTACCACCTGGATTTAACAGCGTTCCTCAGATTTTAGCAATGGGTGGCGAGTTGAAAAATACCTTTTGTTTGTTGCGGGATGGACAGGCAATTCTCTCTCAACATTTAGGAGACTTAGAAAACGCTGCTACTTTTAAAGCCTATCAGGATACACTGACTTTATACTTAAATTTGTTCGACCATCAACCAGAAGCGTACACCAAAGGAGTTGCCGCAGGCATCGCCATCGACCTCCATCCCGAATATCTATCAACAAAACTTGGTAAAGAACTAGCAGCAACTCAACAGCACAGGCACAGTAATTCTGTACCCCTACAATTACACCACATCCAGCATCATCATGCCCACATAGCTGCTTGTATGGCAGAGAATGGGATACCTCTCAATTCACCACCTGTGTTGGGTATCGCTTTAGATGGATTGGGTTATGGCGGAGATGGAACACTGTGGGGTGGAGAATTTCTTTTAGCAGATTATCGTTCCTTTAAGCGATTGGCAACATTTAAGCCAGTACCAATGATTGGTGGATTACAAGCAATTAAACAGCCTTGGCGTAACACCTACGCTCAATTGATATCAGCTTTTGCGTGGGAAAACTTAGAAAATAAATACAGTGATTTAGAATTATTGACATTTCTTCAACAAAAGCCACTTCACCTTCTCAATCAGCTGATAGAAAAAAGAATCAACTCTCCCCTAACTTCATCAGTAGGGCGATTATTCGACGCGGTAGCTGCTGCTATCGGTATTTGCCGACAAGAATGTAGCTATGAAGGACAAGCCGCAATTGAAATGGAAGCCTTGGTCGATCAAAATATCTTAAGTCATCATAAAGAAACGCTAATTTATCCATTTAATATTGATATTGTAGATAATATTTACTGTATAGACCCACGTCCAATGTGGCAAGCCCTACTTGATGACTTGCAACAGCAAATTCCTCAATCAATCATAGCTGCTAAATTTCACCAAAGCTTAGCTGATACTATTGTAACAACAGTTGACAAGATTTGTAAAGAAAATGTCATAAATCAAGTGGCCTTGACAGGAGGAGTTTTTCAAAATTGTATTCTGTTACAGTTCGTCAGTTGTCGCTTACAAGCATTAGGATTTAATGTACTCACTCACAGCTTAGTTCCACCCAACGATGGTGGTTTATCACTAGGACAAGCCGTCATTGCAGCCGCCCAATCAAGTAGCCATCTTAATCTAAGTAGATAGGCGAGAACAAAGCAAAATGTAAATAGGTTTGTAGTTGCGCTTCAGCGCCTCTTTGGGTGCATCCCAGTTTTGCAAAAAAACGATCATACGAAAATGGGATGCACCCGCCCCTTTCTGCGCTGAAGCGCAACTACGAACTAGGAAGAATTTACTGTGCCGACCTACTTATTCGTTAAATAATATATTTCTCTTCCTTACAGCATATTGCAAGTAAGTGAGGTACAACGATGATGTCTAAAAGCCGGAGAGAAAGCGA
>Ga0209611_10009004_pt1 | contig 15308 bp, 11 predicted proteins | sample S1TSphgellanicum_3_FD_187693 | JGI IMG/M metagenome (GOLD analysis project Ga0209611, IMG submission 187693) | Host-associated microbial communities from peat moss isolated from Minnesota, USA - S1T2_Fc - Sphagnum magellanicum MG (SPAdes) (version 2) | ecosystem: Host-associated > Plants > Peat... | reverse complement strand
AAAAAAAATTACAGTGATACCCACTTGGTATCATTGGAAACAAAATTTTCCATCCGTGCTTTACTTCACTTAACAACCTCAGAGAAGGGCATTCCTTAAATACGTGCTCCTCAGCTCCACCTCAGGAGGGAGCTTATTTCAGCAATGCCTGAGAAGCCTGAGGAGCTGCCCTGCTCCTGGGGTGTTGCCCTACTCTTCATGGATCATTTCCTATTTCAATTGTTGCCAGTTGAAACTTCACATACTAAAGGCACAATTGTTCTGCAATGAGCTGTTTGTTCACAAGCTTGTTTACTAAATCCTACTAATGATGCAACCCTTTCAAACTTAATTAAAAGTGAGGGACACAATGAACAGGCACATCAAGGGAGGGATGATATAAGTCTTAGGATCAGTGTTTTTTTTAGGAATTACTATTTGTAGTTAAAGTGGCATCATCCCTAGAAAGATTTAACAAAATCTGGCTATAAACCAGAAATAAAGTACAAACCTTTTAATCATTCTTTTATATGTTTAGCCACCCAATGAAAATCACATATATGAGTCTAGTGATTGTTTTTCTCACTTTTGGTGATTGAAAACCTCCAAAATCACTTTTTAAAAAATAATATTTTGATTTAAATCTCTTCTTTCTAACAATATATTGCTAGTGGCCTTTTTCTAGTATACACATGGAAAATTGCACCTAAAAAAGTTTTAAACAAAATATTCTTTTGTATATTCTTGAAAATCATGTTGAATTTTATCACACTCCAAAAAGAGTTCACCACATTTAGATAGGCTCTTAGTGTTTAGTCACATTTTTTTGCTAGATTTTTTCTTTTTGGAGATTTTCCACTAGTGCTCCATCCCCAAAATGAAAAAAAGAAATTGATCACCAATTAAACAAAAATTACTTAAGACATTTTTCAATTATGTTGTTATGATCACAATAGCCTTTCATTATGCTTTTTCAACTAGTTCAGGTTGCAATCATGTCATAGTTCTACTAGTCAAAACATTGACCAATTAACCAATTCCAAGAGCTCTAAGAGTTGTGAGTCAAACTATGACTCACCATACAATGGCATATGATATTTTTACTAAGAACATGTGTTCTCATAATTCCTAACACAAGTAATTGTAAATTTTCATCACATTTGCAATTCTCTAATGGAAACAAACTACCATTGTAGCAAGAACAAAGCCTTACATCACAAACTTATCAAGTTTCATTTGTTCATACAAATTTTGTGCCAAATTCAATTTTTATAGGTTTGGACAAAAATTACATGAATTCCATGCTATGGTTAATATGAATGATGTTTGTACGTATTCAAATGAGTGAAAAATTATTTTTGAATGACATATGTAAATGTTCATGTTTAATATTTAAAAATTGCATAATTTTATGCAAAACTATATCACAATAACTGCATAGATTTAGTTAAAATGTAAAGCATACATACTTCACATCAAGACATCATAAGTAGAAAAGACACATCATTTATATAAAAATAATGTACATATTTTTCATGCCATTTTAAAACTTTGAAACCCATAGATTTTGCACAAACATATTGCTTTACAATTTTCACATGAATTCTAGTGAAATTTCATGATATTGGAAGTTTGTGATCTATTTTAGTGGTTTTCCATCAAGCAAATGTAAGGGCAATAAGGGCAACTTCCCATTGAGTACTTACACCTTCCATTTTGAAATTTGAACTTATCACTTTTGATTCCATATGCCCAAGATTTGGGGTTCAAATTTGTAAAACCCACGTTATAGGACCAACCATGGTTACACTTTTAGATTGAGAATTTAATGCTAATGGAAAGGAATCTTATTTACATTTTCAATTACATTTTAAACTTGAAAATTTTATGTTAATGAAAAGCAATTGGAGACTCCAAAGCCAAAGGTGCAATTACTCAATGGAAAGTTGCCCTTAACTTGCTACATTTTGAATTATAATTCTCAAAAGGTAAAACAAAGATCATTATTCAATCATCAACACCCAATATAGGTAAAAAAAAGAAAACAGGAAATGGATCCATAAGGAATGAAAATTGAAAGGCCATTAGCCTTATAAGGGAGTAATAGATTGGAATGGGTGAAAAATCCACAAGAGTGAGAATGTAGAAGCTAGAAGCCCAATATGCCCAATATGACTGCTTCACTTAAAATGGTAGAAATTAACATCTTTTGGAAAGTGATGGGGATTTGTCTAAAAAAGTGCCGATGATGAAAGGGGAGACAATATGAACCTTTAGTTTTCAAGGACCTTCACATCAAAGGATTCCAAAATAAAGTTGCCAATCACATGTGAAAGGTCCCACAACCCTCTCCTACAAGGGCTAGATTGCATTGAAGGGCATTGAAAGTTTGAAATTTAACACTTGCTCAAGAATATTATGTATGCAAACTATTGCAAGGATGTTTAATCCATGATATACTTTATGTGACAAAGGCTTTAAAGGGAAACGTTGTAAAAGGAAAGTTCTAGATGAATTGACATAATTACAAATGGTTTTTCAACCCAAGCTTAAAATGATTGCCATGTTTTGATGGCAAGAGCTTAGAATAAGGCCCTACCCTAGACAAATTTCTTAAAAATGTTGGGAAAGGGTGAATATGTTTCTTACTTTGAGGGTTCATGGGGTAATTATGTTGCATTGAAAGTTGTATCATGAATTACATTGATAAATGGTGTCATGACATTTCCATTATATCTTGGGGCATGATACTAATGCATGACATGACATAGGTGTTTATGTGACCATAACATGCAATGTTTTTTTGGGTCAAATTTGTGTTGAAGCCAAAGTGATACAAAGAAAATGGGTTTTAACCATGGAATTTTATAAATTGCATTGACATTAATGTGATACAAATAACTTTAACATTAATGTTAGTTGACATGTTATTTAATGGGTTTTAACCATTGAATTTTTCTTTTAAAAATGTAAATGTAGTTAATTTCTATAAAAAATGAAGGAACAAAAGGTTAGATCCCTATATGAAGGTTTAAGGTGGTGGGAGGATCTTTGCTTCAACATTTTTGGGTTTGTTTTGTTGTTTTTATTTGCTTTGGATGAATTCATAAGGAGGTGCATTATGCAACATAGCCACCCCATTTTATTTTTCTTCCATAATGTCAAAGAGGTGCGTTAAAGTGTCACCCCCATTCTCTTTCTCCCTTCTCTCGTAGCTTTGTCCACGTGTAACATTTTGTGTGTAGGACCAAGGTCTTGTCCTTGTGGTTAGTCAATGGGTGGTGTTGCAAACCAAAGGTGTTGTGTAAAGACCAATAACCACAAGGTTTGGTCAACATGGAAGTGTCGGTCCAAGGTTTTGTCTCTATGGTCAATGATTAAGGGGAAATTCGTGGCATTATAATTTCAAGAAGAAGGGCCAACTATAAGTTCAAGAGGCTATCACCAAGATCAAAAGGGCATCATTAGGAGGGAGTTATTAGCAAATTCAAGAAGGGGTAGTTGGGAGGGGCTAGTTGAAAGCTAGTCAAGAGGTTATCAACAAAATAAAAAAAGGGTTTTTAGGAAGGGGCTATTGGCAAGCTCAAGAGGGGGTAATTATCATCAGAAAAACCCTACAATGATATTTTATTTCAATGCATAATAAGGTGAAAGCACACTAAGCTCCCAAAAATTGTAATCATAAGTATAATTATTTTTTTGCTAACGTATGAACATCACATCTTGAATTTTTTTGGTCTATTTCAAGTAAATGTGATTAGATTTAGATTAATCTAATTTTGAAAAATTCAAAAAACATGGAAAAAATTGAATGTATGGAATATATTTGTGACAAAATAATATTCGTATGGAGTTTGAAAATTTGAATATATATTTCAAAATTAGTGTTCTAGATGGAATTTTTGGGTGATTTTTTTAATGGTGTATGATATTGTTATACATAAATTAAATCTAGGAAAATTTAAAATTTTAAAGTTTTTGGATGAATTATTTTATTATTATTACATTTGTGTAACAATGAATGCATAATCATATCTTCTTTTTAGGAAAAAAACATTACAATATCAAACAGGAGGAGATTTTATAGATGGGCATTGCATTATTTTTTCAATTTTCATATGCTTGGTAATGTTTCATGAACCATAAATATGAGGCCCTATGGTTGTTGAAAAAATTATAAGTACATTTTGAACATAAACCATCTTAAGTGGTGCAACATGGTTTTGTTGAACCCAAGATGTTTTGATTTCATCTAATTTCAATTTGCAAGGTCACATATTGTGAGCACTAGTGGAGTTGCTCTAATTCGACAACTTGCAACACCACCTTGTTTATTCCCCCCCCTCCCCCCTTTTAACTTCCGACTTTACAAATGAAAAAATCTTATACTACCCACATGTGATTTTTGTGGAGGTCTATCACCCATTGCCTATAAGTGTTACACATAATTTAACCCACAAAATGTATTAATTCATTGTGTTGTGCATTTTTTTGGGATAAATAATGGTTTTCATTTAAGCCTTTTCTTTTTGCCTTTAGGTAGATGACTAGAGTGTGAAAGCCATCCGAAGGAAGACAATAGAAACCAATCACATGTAACCAATTCAAGAACAATTTCAAAAAAGGTATGTGGTTTAATATTGTTAGAATACCTTACTATGCATGTAGGTCATTTAAAAAAATACCTTCTTTGAAATTGTACTTGAATACTCACACTTCTTTGAAATTACACTTAATAGTTTTAAGAACAATTAAAAAAAAATTGTCTATATTTACTTACCCAATTTATTTGCTTTTTTAAATGGGTCATTTTGAATGAACATTTTAAACATTTTGAAACCAATATGTGCTTGCACTAAAAAATTTGTGTACCTTTTTAAGGTCTTAAGCACCACCAAAGCTTAAAACATCTCTACCATTTAAACTTGCTTATTGGATGTTAAGTGTCGCAACCCTAGCCTTGGGCTTGCAACCAAAACATGGGTTGGCAAAGGTGCAGGCCAATAGTGGAGTTCGAAAGTCACATTTCATGCTCCCAATAATGTAAAAAAGTGTGAGGGAATGAACCCCCACACTCCCAAGTGAGCTCCCACTTTGGGAGTTGGAGTTCCAATGGACTCTCAAATCTTTAGAGGGCGATCGCAAAGGTCAAAATTCATTGGATTGAAAAATTCCTTATATCATTGGAATGTAGATGTCTAAAATGGGCTTAGATGACCTATTTGGGCACTTAAACATAAATTATGGCCAAAAGAAAGGTCGAAAATCAAATTGTCAATTTGACTCCCGACCATTAAAAGTCGGGAATGGCCTTAATTTCCTTGTGTGCAAGTGGCATGCCACATACTATTGGAAAGTTATCAATGAGGGTTTAAACTTTTCTTCAGATTTCACCTCAATAAGAAGTCTACACACAAAGTTATGGGCCTCCAAAGTCGTAAAAGTCCCAATTTCGAGAATTTCGGGACTTCAACTTGGGAGTCCTAGGGCAAAATGACATTTGAATGTTAGCCTCGTGGTTAAGCATAAAGAATACTATAAGCGGGAAGGTGGTGGCTTCCCCCAAGTCCAGGCCATGGTGAGTCTTGTGAGTTTGTGTCTACTCGTGATTCATCCGTGCACCAAAAGTGATCCAACTACACACTAACCAACTTGTCATTTGGTTTGTGTAGGTTTGTGTGAGTAATTTATTTTCTTATCACTCTTCCTAATCCCCATCCTAGAATTCCAGCACACCCTTCTACCCCCGAAGTGTTGCGAGCCAGGGAATGTGCCCCAACTCCTTATCCTTTTATTGTTTTCACCTTTTGGACTCACAATTGACTCCATCAAGGAGTTTGGGGGTGTGTCACTAAGTCTAGCATATTGTAGTTTTTAAAATAATGTTAGTTATTTTATGTAGCTGGGAGTTGATGTGATGATCAAACAATTTACAAAGATAATTCTTTCTTTTGGTTTTGTTAGGTGAATAAAACATTTTTTGAAGGCCATCTAGAAGAGTTATATATTTCAATTAGATTACATCAACCACAAGTTGTGTTTATTTTTTATTAGTCTAATTGTGTTTGTTGTTTTTATTTTTTTGAGAATTACACCTAATGATCACATGCACACATTATGCCTCATGTGATGAAATTATAAACTTGCCCATTATTTTACATAATGCAGTAGGAAACAATACATCATAGGCAAATTGTTGTTGCATCAACTAAAAGTGTTAAACATCTTTGGCCACCCATGATTTTTACTATGTTGTATGTATGTTTACAACAATTCTATGTTATTTTTGGGTTTATTGACCAATGGGTGAAAGCATGGTCAGGTGGCTCAAAAGTGGTGTTTGAGAGTTCATAGTTTAACATTAATGATTTTTTTGTAGTTTTAACAATTTTGAAACCATAAATCCTATAATTATCACCTATTTTTTAATCATAAATATTAATATTAAGACAACCTATGAATATCCCTAAAGATTTGATTGATAAAAAAATTCATGCAAAATATTATAATTTTTAATGTGAAATGGATTTTCAAGGATAAATATTTACAACAATCACATAATTAAAAACTTTTAAATGTTAAATATATATATATATATATTAGGAAAATTTCAATGCACTTCACTAATAAAATTTTCATTTGATGATTTGTTTTTAAAATTTTAATTTTGAAACTATTTTGACATATTTTTTGAGTCCACATTTTTCATTTTTTTGTGTGACAGATGTAGTGTTATCATTTAAAAAGTCCATTGCAAGTCCATAATCTAATTGGAATTCATCCAATATTTTTATAATGATTCCCATTAAAGTCTATGACAACATGAATAATTGAAAAATTGACCATTTTAATTTTGAATATGGCTTTAAATTTTACATTTGTATGTAATCCAAAAAAATTAAAAGTGTGATAGTCCAAATAGTCCACCTATTCATGTTTTCACCCCAATCTTGTCATAGCTTAACAATGTTTCTCAAATGCTAACCAACATCATTACAAAGTATTTTTGTTGATTTTGATAATGTGACAAAATTTTAAGATCTAATTTTTGTATAATGGTTTGCCCATATATTGGGTTGATTATTATATAATTCAAATGTACACTATAAAACATAGTAATTTTTTTAGCCCACAAGGATTTCACACAAATCAAATTTAGCATTCATGAAATTTCCTTTCTATTTATCTTTATGTTGTTGGCTTACCTATGGACCTTAAAACATTTCATTTCAATATCCATGCTTCAAGTTATTTTCTCCAACTTATACCATTCCCAACCTTTTGATTTTTGAACCTCTTTTTCATGTAAGCCATTGAATTTGTTTGTGATTGGTTCAAAAAAATTTCATTAATTTTGTCATGTTGTATTTTAGATTCAATTTCTTGTTTACAAAAATTGATCATCTCAACCAATAGATCAAACTCCTTTATAAAGCTCCATTCTTTATAAGAGTGATTATACTTCCATGAATTTGTTATCAAAGTTATGTGTTTCAATGTATCACTTTAGTGTTTAAATGTATAAGATTTGGTTATGTTACATAATGTATCATAATTGCACAATGTAACAATAGCACAATGTATTGAATTGACAAGTTTTGTTGATTTTTTTTAGGTTTCATAAAGATGTCAAATTCTAAATTAATAAATCTTTCCATTAAGATCGATGGGAAGGCAATTGATGTCACCTACGAAGGTTGGATTGAAATCCACCAACTGATATAAAAGTGTAATGATAATAGAAAAAAACTACCTGATGCTACTAGAAACATCTTTGAAAGTTGTTATTGTCATGCATCTTTCTCCAACAAGATTTGACTGAATCATCATTGAGTTATCCAAGGTTGCAACCAAGCCTTGGATGAATAAGGTAACAAATTCATGTTGAAACCTTATCCTATGTTCGAACCCAACCAAGGAAAAAAAATGTGCAAGTTGCGACTATAAATGTTTCTATGTTAAAAAAGAACTTGGGAAGAAGAAAATATTGAATAGAGCTAGAAACCATAAGAGCCTCACAAAGAAACTATATGAATCATCAAGCAACAAAAAGGTGCAACATCTCCCTCACTTTGTTTTATTGTTGTTTCAATTATATCAAACTACATGTTTATAAATGTATCAAATTAAGGTATCAATCCATCAAGTATTGGTGTATGTGTAACATTCTAGTTCAATGCATTGAACTCTATGTATCAATATAGGGACCAACAAGTGAAGAGGAGGCAGATCATAAGATGAAGGCTACAAAGCAAAAAGTTACTAAAAGGCACACAAAACCTACAAAGGTGTGAAATCAACTTCATTTTCTCTTATTATAGTTTTAAGGTTTTCAGACTACATATGCATTAATATAACAAACTATGGATATTATCAATATATTACAACTCTATGCATTAGGTGGTACACATCAATTTATATGTAATTATGCATCAAATTGTATGTATCAATACAAGAACCATGAATTGAAGAGGAGACGGACTTGGATGTTAAACGAACTTGAAGTCTACAAAGGGAAAAAAATGCAAAAGCCCACAAAATTTACAAAGGTGCAAAATGTCCATTACACAATCCTTCTATTGTTTTAATTGTATAAAATTATGTATATCAATGTATTAAATTTAAGTAAGTTTCAATGTATCAATATATTAGATCATTGGATCAAATTTATGTATTTATGTATAAACTATGTATTAATGTATCATGGAATGAATTGGATTATATGAATCAATGTATTAGATTTTATGTGTTAATGTATTAAGTAATATGTATTGTCAATACAATCTTTCCATTAATAAATATTGATTCAACCTTTTTTGGATTGTGCAAGGTACCAAACTTGATGAACATGCTAATGTTTCAATTAAAAAAACCCAAGGGCATGAAACACATTCCTATGGTGCCTACTTCTTCACATCTCCCCAAGGGAATAATTATTCGGATTATCCCAACATATTCATTTCCTTTTCCTCCCCCATCTTCACCTCCTCCTTCACCACCTCCTCCCCCATCTACACCTTTTCCTCCATCTTCAACTTTTATTCCATTTCTTCCTTCATTTTTAGTTGATCCTATTCCACCTCCTCCATCTTTAATTGATTTATTCCACCTCCTCTTTTATCTTAAACCCCTATTCCACCTCCAATTATGGATGTAGTGCAAATGAAATCTATCACATTTGTAGAAGATATAGTTCTACTTTGTCTACTATGAACACCTACACCTTTCATGGCTCTTTTTTAACCAATAGGTGGGATAGATTGTAGCCATCAATACATTCATAGCGATCGTTCAAGCTATACTTGGTCATTGGTATTGCATTGGGGTGGTATGAATAATTTCATTCTAATGTTTTATTATTTTTAACTTCAATTGCATTATACACTAGTATATTATATCAGTGTATCAAGTTACATGTATATATTAGTGTATTAGGTTACATGTATGTATATGTGTATCAAGTTACATGTATGTACTATTATATGAACCCCACAATGTGTATTGTGTATTACATAAAGTTTTCTTCATTTTATTTACATGTTACCTTGTAATGTGGATGTTGTGGGATAGTTCCAAACTTTGTATGAATCTATGTGTTGTCTATCAGTAATGTTTTACACAACTTAGCCCAAGATCAACAAGATGCAACCCAATCTAACGAAATAAACTTGTTGATATCTTATGTTTCATATTAATATGCATTAAAGGCTTTTGAAGTTGAATTGTCTAAATGGAGATGGAGGGTGGTCTAATGCATATTGAAGTTTTGCATAACACAATATTCCAATGGGAAAAACAAAATGGTCCACGGATTGAAAAATCATTTTAAGATTGGAAACCAATTTGGCACATGTTTTCATCCAATCCATACATCTTGAAAAAAATGCTAGAACTACCTTGGTGCCATGATTGTAAGTCAAATCATGTATGTTTATATTACTTTAGTTGAATAATAATCCCATCTTTAATATTAATCATGTTTCCTTGCTTGTGTAGTTGCAGAGGCATAAATTATGTAAAAATTGTTGGTTGGGCTTTAAACTCCAAAAATCCCACCATCAATGTTTGTGTAATTGTTGAAGTTTTATTTATTTATATTGTGGGAGGGGAATAAGTCTCCTTAGTGATATGAAAGAGGAGAATTTGCAAAAATGGATGTAGTGTCCACCCCATGTAAGTAATCAAATCTTTCATCTTTTATAGTTACTATAATGTGTTAGTGTATTAATGTGCCAATGTTTCAATGTATTAGGTACTTGATGTTTCATTGTGTCAATACTTCAATGCATTATGTTGTAATTAACTTTTCAATGTGTCAAGGTTTCGATGTATGAGGTAGTTAATGTTTCAATGTGTTAATGTGTTGCACTGTGTGAATGTTTTAGTGTTGTAATGTGTTCATGTGGCAATGCATTGATGTATTAAAATTGTTTGCTCCCCCATTTAGGATGGTTAAAAATTACCTTGGATGCCTTCCAAAAGGAAGGTTGATTATACATTTTTGGGTAGTCCATTATTGATCAAGATATCCATCACCTACATTGACAGTTATCTAATCTTGTGAATGGGAAGGGAGAGGACATTACGAATGAGATTACAATTGGTTAGTAGTTTATTATGTGTGTGCATTGGAGGATGTGGCCTTATTCGATCCAAATATATATTTTGGGTTATGATAGACTCAAGGTAATGATAGATGGGAAGAACACAAGGACAATGCCTTTTATTAGTTCTTACATCATTGTGATCAAGCATTGGACATTCAGTGGGTCCCCTTAGCAATTGGCATGGTGGGTCTTTTGCAATGTGCATATGTAAATATAATTGTTTAATACATTACATCTATGGTCTTAGAAAATACTAACAATGTTTTGTGATTTTATAAATTGCCTTGCAATCATTTTTCCAAATTTTGAGATGTTGCATAATAACATCATTGGAACTATTGAAAAAATGCGAATTAAGGTGGATATTGAAGATGAAAATGAGTGACATGATGCATTTGAGAAGGTGGTTGGGTTTCAAACTCCAATGCCTTTGGATGATGGTACTATGGTTGTTCACACAAACTCAAACCCACTCATCTTTAAGCATGGGAAATTTGGTGCCAAGTTGGGCCAAAAGTGTGATCACCTTTGAATGATTTACAATCACCAAATTTAGCAAAGGAATTTTATGCCCATGATTTATTAACATTTGCCATTTCCCAAATGTATAAAATATTTTTTTATTCATGTTGTCTTATTAATGTTTCAGATTTAGTGTATTAGACAATATGTATCAATATAATATGTTTTTTAGTATTGATGTAGTTTGTATTACATTTTATATATTAATTAATTAATTTTATGATGAATTAATGTATTAGAAAATATGTATCAAACATGGAAATGTGTCATCAATAACTTCTTTTGACATTATTAATTAAATTTTACTTGGGAAATGCAAGTACTAAAAATGATTCAGTCCATGAAGTACATTTTCTTCCTTCAGAACAAATTTAATATCTTTTCTTTCTTGTGCATTTTGACCTTAGTCATGTGTATTAGTGTAACTAATATTAGTGTATCAATAAAGGTCTTATTTTGATATTTTATGTTTCAAATGTTCTTTGCAAACTAAGCAACAAATCCTAATGTTGTTTCTTTTGAAGACAACATTTTGAATTGAACATTAAAGATTTAGAATTTGCCAAGTTTTGGCAACCTAAACTTGGTTGGGGGATGCCATGATGGATTTCTTGAATTTTAACCAAGTTTTTGAAAGCAAGCAAGGTAAAGTAAAAGGTTGATTGCTTTGTGTTAAAACAAATTACAAGTAGCCATGAAAAAGTTTTAATATATTGAAATTAGAAAATTTATTTTGTATAATAATTAACATGATGACAACCTTTCATTTTGTATTTAAAATGTTGAAAAACCTCCTCTTGAAAGTAGAATTAAGTAGAATATTTAAAAATGTTTTTACTTGCATGAGATGTCAAATTTTACAAAATGGGCTACATGTAGATGAAATATTGATTAAAAAAAAAATTCAAGTTAGTGGGGCCTTAAAAGATACTTATATATTGTCAAATTATGTATGTTATAATCATAATATATCAAATTTCTAAAATGAAATAGGTTTGAACACCATATTGACCAAGTTAATTTCAAACGTATTTTCAACCTTCTTTTGTAATACCAAAGTTATTGAAACTTTGTATTCATCTTCTTATAAACTAAATGTAATGACCTATGTTTTCATATTTTTACTTTAAAATATTTTAAATTTACTTTTTTGTGTTCATATAAAAAATTGTTTCATTTTTAAACTGGATTTTGAGTGGACTACTTTTTTTCTTTCTACTATGGGTGGACACCCTTTTTGCTTATAATCACAATCTTGTAAAGGTTTGTACGGAATGTGACTATATACATTTGAATCATAATTAATTATTGTCAAAAAAAAAAGTGGTCACCAAGGGCATGATTATAAAGGGGGTTTACTATATCATCAAATGTAGATATTATGCTTAATAAGTAGTTGACATATATATACATATTAATGACTACCCCCAACATAGCTAATACTCAATTAGGCTTTGTTTGCATTTTTACACATGACACTAGTTATTGTCTAGTTAGTGTTGTCATATGGGAGTGTTGCAATATGGGCTAGATTTTCTCAATACTAAATTTTAGAATGCATTTACACAATCTCATTTTTTCACATGTTTTTTTAATATTTGTTTCAAATGACATGATTTGTTTCTAATGAAGTGGTTATTTGCACAACTACCATAAATACATCAAGATACCTAATCCAAATTTGGAATGGTTATGTGCGAAGGTTGCATATGAAAGAACATTTGTTCTTTGCCACATTTAGGTAGCTACTTAATGGAGATCATTTGGTTGGCTTCATCCTTGTATTGAGATTTCCCTTCAAGATTGCACCCAACATAACAAGGTCCATTTGGTTTGAATGAAGATTCCAATGGAAGTTTAACATGGTGGGCTTAATTTTACTTCCATGATGACATGATGTTTTTACCCATCTCAGCCTATTATCACTTACATTGTGACTTAGCTTTTGTTAAATTAAGTACCACCACTAACATAGTTACCAGTGAACCAATTATTGGACAAAAGAATGTACCTTGAATATATGCTCATGGGCTGTTAGTTCCAGCCTTGAGAGTCAATCGTCAAAAGTAGCAAATGCAAATGTTACTAAAAATTTGACATAGGAAAACAAATGGAAGGTGGATTTCAATATGGTCTTTTTGATGGTACATTTTCTTGCAGCTAATGTTTGCCTATTGAGATACTTAAACCCCACAAATGACCATGGAATGTTTGTATCTGCAGAGATTTTTTGTTGATTTTCATATCATCACAATATCAACATTGTCCCATCAAGCACATAGGGAATGCAAATGACCTTTGTGCACACCAATGTCATTATGAAGATAATTCTTTCTTCTCAAGCACATAGCCTTTGGAAACACACAAAAAAGTTGAGTTTCAGATATTTGAATGGTGTCAACATTTGTCCTGCATTGTTGCAAAGAGGTTGAATAGCCTATAATATGTTGGAAGACGAGTTCAGTAAGCAAAATTAAATCACAAAAAAGGTTTACAAAAAATATCCACGTGAGTACAATTGGTCTACCAGTGCAACTTTATCAATCTCCAAGGTTATATTGTCTAAAAGGCAGCACATTTTTTTGGAATCCAAACACACCGATTGTCCTTAAGGTGACATGTCATAGGAGATGAAGCCAAGTAAGTTCCTTGCTTTTTGAAGTTCTTGTGTTGGGGAGTGAAGGAGCCTGTAGGCCCATCCAAAGCACAAAATTGTAGTGTACATAATGGAGGTGCAATAGAAGAGAGGAAAATCCACAAATCACCAAACTTATTTTCTTAAAGGGGGAACACCGAACTACTTTTGTTTTGTAGAAATGGAGAGTTCAATCTTCAAAATCTAAAGTAGAGATAGCTGCCAATAACCACCAACCCACTTTCACTGCTTGCAGGTTGCACATCATCATATCAAACTTCATCCTCATCCAATTGATGGAAGCATGGGAAACAAGACACCTTGTCAGAGTACCAAGTGGAGCCCGCATGACTTGCTATAGCATACCACCAATTGACACAAAGACCAACAATGTGTATGTATTATGCCACCAGCAACAGAAACCACCTAATCACTCATGACCTATCATTGAAGCATATAATAGGGGAAGGAAAGGGAAGTGGGCATAATGGTACTGACAGGGGACCATGGGTAACCCTAGGGGGTCAGAGCCAGAGTGAACCAACAGCCACCAGCAGACCACAAGGGATGGATGATTGGTGGACAGGAAACACTTTTCTATTGGGTTCCAGTTCCCCTAGCTAACTAGGCTGGGTGGTTAACTCAGTTGCTGTTTTTGCTATTTACTTACTAACAAGCCACTACTAGCCCTTACACAAGTAGTAACTAACTACATGCATCTACTCACCTAGAGGCAAGTACCCACCCATTGTTCTACCTACGTATAGGACATATTTTTTAGAGGATATGTTATGTCTACTTGCTGAAACTCCACTTGAACTCAATTGAGATTCATTCACAACTTAGTTATAATGGGCTGGTGATTGATGGTGTGCTGTGCTGATGGCTATTGGTTCACTGTGAGCCCAAGTCACAATATGTAACCAAATTTGTCTAAAGAGGATTCATGAGCCAAGGGAACATTGTCATAAGCATGTGCAAAAATGTTGTGTGAATATGTGCTACAACAAACATCACATAGTTTGCATTGTAATGGATGAAACCACAAAGTTTACTTCGCACACACCTGTGTCACAAGTCAAGGTCTAGCTCTGTCAGAAAAACCATATTCTATGATAATGTTTAGTACTAGGAATGGTTGCAGTCAGATTCCAGAACAAGAACTTGCCTGTTTCACAAAGCAAACACAGGTATCATTACAGGATAAAACTTTTAGCCCCACCTCAATCCAATGAGTACAAAACATTGCTATATATGTATGTAGATAGCTGCACCTGAGAGGAGGAGGAGGAGGTAGGTAGGTAGGTAGGTAGTTAGGGAGGGAGGTAGGTATGTAGGTAGGCAGGTATTTGAGAAAAGAAAAAAGATTGTTGCTTTTGCTCCATGAAAGTATCTGCCAAATGAAATGAACAGGACTCCATTATCTAGCCATATATCCGGGGGACAATGCAGCTCCCTGATTGGCCCGTGGGCCCCAAATTTGACGTAAATGTTCGCGCACTCTAGCGTATGATTGTCCACATCTGGGTCCTGTCCATTGACGACCGTCGACTTTTGAGCGGACG
>Ga0209611_10009003_pt1 | contig 15308 bp, 11 predicted proteins | sample S1TSphgellanicum_3_FD_187693 | JGI IMG/M metagenome (GOLD analysis project Ga0209611, IMG submission 187693) | Host-associated microbial communities from peat moss isolated from Minnesota, USA - S1T2_Fc - Sphagnum magellanicum MG (SPAdes) (version 2) | ecosystem: Host-associated > Plants > Peat... | reverse complement strand
GAACATGCTATGAATAAAGGATTTCACTACTAAACATGGGTTCAAGTGGAAATCGTTTCACATTTGGGACAAAGGTGTTAAGAGGGAATATTTATGATGTTGTCTCTTTAGTTTTTGATTAATTTAGGCCATCCTTTGGGTTTGACAAGCATAGTTTACATGATATTTGCAACACTGGGCGTTATAGGACTTGTGATCAATGTTTTCAATCATGTTACCCATCTATAGGAGGGAAAGTGCATGATTATCAAAGTCATGTCCAATGATTCAATTTGGCTGTATAAAATTCTAAATGTGTAATAAATGATGGAAAAAAATATTGATAAAATACCAAAATGAAATTGAAATGAAGTGAATAACATTGTGTAATGTTTTCATGTTGACTACACAATGAAGATTGAGTATCAAATTTCAAATTCAATTGTACACTCCTATTTATTTCATGTGAACCTTGTTAACATTATTTGTTTGGATGTTTTCCTTTTTAGTAACATATTCACAAGCTCTATACACACTAAATTAATTGTTTGATCCTATACCTCAAAATACATATCCATGGAATAAAAGTATGTGTGAAAAATTTATGTGTCACAAAACCTTTAGTGGACTTTCCTATCATGTGCTCCAACCCTAATGCAAAAATATTCATCTAAGATGAAAATTAGCCTTTAAATTTGGTGGGTTTTTCACAAACCCACCAATTTAAAATATTAAACATATGCAAACAAATGACATAAAATTTGGTCAATAATAACCATCATTGATATTGACATGATGTTTTTAAGAATTGAACATTTAGTTTGCATTTGATTAATGATATGTGTTCCATGAATGACCTTTAGATGCAAAAAACTCTAATTTGGAATATTCAAAATTTTGTTTTAACTTTTTGAACCATCCAACATGGTGTGTTGAATTCAACCCCATTTATTTATTATTTGTTGATATCCAAGATATTCATCACATACATGTCAAATTTATGAGAGGTACAACTATCAATAAAAGATATTAAATTTGCTCTTCTAGTTTGATAATCAACTTAATATTGTGAAAGTGTCATGACTTGAGGATCCATGTGTGAACATCCAAGAGAATACATTTTGTCAATGGATACATATGTAAATTTTTAGTGTCATTTCATTATACATCTTAGTTGATTATGAATTCATTTATTTAAGCCTTATACATTTTGACATTTAAAGGTGTGACCTAGGAATAAGATGAACTTTTATCGACATACATAAAGGACACAATTTAATGCTGAAAATGAAGATTTAACATCTCACTAAACTTTTAGTAATATCATAATTATGGAACTTTTTCTTAATTGCCAAAAACCCTAGATGAAAAGTCAAATGTGACATTTATTTTCAAATTTGTGAATTTCAATGTATAATGGGCAAATTATTTCCTACATTTCATGTTCATATTTATAGATTCAAATCTTTTGAATGTCAAAAGTTAATGAAACACAATAATCTTATAGATTTGAATTGTTATTTTGATGAAAAACACATATTGGTGTATACAAAATTGTAGCTCTTATTGTTTTTCTCACAATTATAATGGTGAAAAAACCATTAATTAGATTATATGATGAAAATTTGTAGGTTTCAAATAAAGAGAATGTAACACATGAAAGTGCTTTACCCCCCAAGAAAAATTTGGTGCATGTGATGAATATAATTAAATTGACAACACATTAATTGTATGATAATTTAAATTGCCATTTGTTGGATGTTGTGTTAGTCCCAATGATTATATGGACAAGGTTTTTGCATTATCCAATATGGGTCATCAAGTAACATGAATTATAAATTTATTCATCAAAATAAGGTTTTTTATTAAATTGTGCAAGTTATCAAGATGGAAGTTTGAAGAAGATTTTCAATTAGCACAAATTTTTATTTCTTTCAAAATATTTTTGCCAAAAATGAGTTCATTCACCTTGTTTTAGCTATTACACATGTACCATCACTTCTCAATGTTCATGTAGATTTTTTTTGGCATCCTTTGTTGATTGTGTTTTTTGATGTTTGTCATTACAAATGGGTCCCATAAACACATGAGGTTTGTCTAGCTAAATATGTCCATCATGTGCAATTTTTATACCACAAATAAGAGACATGGTTGCATGCCTTTGATGTCATCTGTACGAATAAGCAACCATCAAATAAACATTGATGATGAAATGCCCACTCAACTTGTTTGCCATCATCTCATTTAAACATTCACTTGCATTTCACTTGAGCATTTTTTTTCATTCTTTGATGTGACCTCCAATATTTCTTAAGTTTGCAATAACCAGGAATATTAGACCATCTCCAAAAATGTTTTGGCAATGCATCCCTTTTGTACCAAATCACAAATACAAATAGACTTAATAAGACCAAAATTGCAATCTTTTGATGTTTACAACTTGAAAAGCTGCATGCAAAGCAATAACATTTTTGAAACCATCGTAGATGCATCAACCTTTTCCCTTTACTTAATTTCTTCATATGTGCACTATTGCATAGGAAATAAAATGTTGCAGAACATATAATAATTGCTACCAACACTGTTTTTGACGTCAGTGGTCCATTGGACCCTAAATAAAATGTACTCATTGAAATTAAAATTAATATAAACTTCTTCTTTTGGGTTAGATTAAGATTGAAAATTGGAGTGTGCAAGGTTGGAAACAAAGGAATATGTCTTGTGGGCTGAAAATTCCATGGGAATGAGTTCAACAAGGTGGTCTTCAAGGGCATGATATTTCACAAATTGTTTCACTAAAATATAAATGATTTATACAATTTCATGTTCAAACTATGAACTTACATTGTTGAATTGTAGAATAATTTATTGACAATTCCAATATATGAATTGTTTTTCAACATGATAACATGGATTGATTGATGTTGAGAATGTATTAAAAGTTAGGGTTTCATATCGAGCTTGGGATTTTGAAAATTATTAATTTGATTGAATAAAAAGTTGACCCTCAAGACTTTCACTCATTGCTTTTGTTCTTTCCAATATATAATGGTAATATACAATAAAATTTCACGATTCAATTCATTTGAATGACAACCAATTGCATTTCAACTATCCAAAAAGGAACCCCAAAAGTCACCAAGGTACGCCACTATTGGATCAAAACACCTACTCATGTTGTATCTAGTATATGTTTATTTGAAACTTGATTATGTATCTAGGTTATTCAAATACCCTAAATCAATAGTGATGATATTTTTATCCTTAACTTTATACATTGGAATTTTATTACTAGAAGGATTTCCAAAATGTAACATGACACTTTTGATATTTAATACTTCTCTTTATCATTATATCACAAGTGTGGAAGTCCATTGATTGTTGCCAACTTTTTAAGAATAAGTTTAGTATTTTGTGCATTAATTATCAAAGAAGTGAAATGAGGTACTTCATAGCCCTAAAGGGACTATTCAAGTTATTAAATATCTTTTTAGCAAATATATTTCAAGGTCCATCCATGTAATATTATGTAACCTATAAAATATAAATATAGCTTTGAAATGAAATGTCAAAGATAAATGAAAATGCATAATGAATTAAATGCAATCCGTATAATAACAACGTCATGTATTAATGCATTCATGACTTGAAATGGTATTGTATAATTTAATTAATGCCACATTCATAGTTTTAAATAGCAAATTATAAGGTGGGCGGAATGGTGATCATCGATAAGAGGACTTAGCCAAGTTTGGCTATGACTCATAGATGGAAGTAGATTTTTTTTGGAACCCCATTCTATTTTGACAACATGTTAGAAGTTGTAATCTAAATTTGGCAATCTCAAAACAATTTTCTTTGAAATATGGCTTTGGGCCATTTTCTGTCCAAAAAACCCTTTGATTTAATCAAGACCCATTTTTTTCATTGCCAAGTGCCAAAAATTTGGTCAAATATTTTAATAAGGAATAATTCATGGAAAATGAAAGGTTAACAAAATATTTTCCAAGACATGCATTGTAGTCATGCAAGTTGGGTGTATTTTTCATTTCTTAAACACAATCATATTGAAGAATGTTTAAAACAATATGAAAGAAGGCATTAAAAAGGATTCATGATATAATATGACACCTTGAAATAGTATCCATTGCAATATGGAATCATGTATCTAATTGATGAAAATGATTGCTTTTTCAATAATTGACAAATTGTTTTCAAAATTAACAATATTATTATGGGGATTTATAATAGGTTGAAAACCTTACAAAAACAAGCTAGTGATGAGAAATTCATTACCATTAACATTTTGGTATTTGATTCTAACGTCAACAAGTTGATCATTTAATTTAAAAATTGTGGACATCACATTAATTTACAAATTGATAAAACTTAAATGCACAAATTGACAATATGGTAATTTACAATGCACATAACACTATGCCAAAACATGGCAAATATGATTACACCCATATCTACATTTATAATCTCAAATACCATTCATGACTACATGACTATGTAGTCCATATGGAAATGTTTATCCACTAGTCATAAATCCCATGGATTATATTATATATTTATAAATTAAAATATATTTATAAATTGCCATTTGGTAGGTAGGTAGGTAGGTAGGAATGGGTGGGTAGGTAGATAAGCCTAATTAGGTAGGTAAGTAGGATCTTGTTTTCTTTCGGTGAGAAGCCTTTTTTATTAGCCCATCACAAGTAATATTTGCATTTTGAATGTATGTAATGCATGTAATGCGTGTAGACTAATTATATTTTTCACCTAATTATATAGTTTATGAAGTTGAATTTGTTGACAAAGGATATGGGATAAATTTACAACATTATCCCACATCATCCTTTGTCCCATACAAAAGTACCCAACTTTGACCATTATTATATATTTCATACTTTGTCCAAATGAAAAAAAAAAAATCATTTTTAAAGATTTTTCCAAGATCTACAGGTTTATTAAAAAAAACACCAAACTATCAAGTAATTTGACTGAAAATGCATTTGAATCTTCACTATTTCATGCATTTGAACAACAATGATATCTTGAAGATTTTTTTTTTCATAAAACGATTTGTAAATAATAAAATATGTTTAAAACATATTTTCAATCAACATGGTATGTATGTATGTATGTATAATATTTTAATCATTTAAAAATTTTATACAAATTATTTAAATGTCATTTTTTAATCAAAATTTATTATGAGTAGTTATTTATTTATTTATTTCAATTCGTTAAATGTGATTTAATATAGAATATTAAAAATTCCAATTTTTATGACCAGATATTTTGATAAATTACTAAAGATCAAATATTATTTTTTTGTTACCCATCACATGGAAACATGAAAAACAATGCCATTTTGGGGCATGTGGATTTCTTTTGAAATTCATATGATATCACTAATAAAAATATATTTCATTATTTAATGTTGAAAAATTCAAATATTCATTTAAATAAACCTTTGAATAGGAGTTTCAACTTAATTTTTAAAATTATATTCTAGGCATCAATTTTTATTTAATTTTATGGTTTCAAGAACTTTGGCAGTTTATCTTCCATTTTTTGGGATTTTTTTTAAAATGAAAAAAAATTCCCCCAAGTTTGTTTTTCGCCACTTAGTCTAAAAATTCACATTAAATAATTAGTGATTTTACAGCAATTTTTTTTGAAATTATAAGGTATTAATTATTTATTTGTGCATTAATTATGTGTTTTATCATCTATACAAACTTATATATATGTTTACTAGGTACATATGTCTACCTTCTAATTCTGTTCCCTTTTAATTCATAAATTTTTAATGTTTCAAATTGTACATTATTAAGTAATTATATGGTGTTTATGAAAAAAAACTTAAACACAATCCTATCCATGAAGACTTTTAGTCATATATAGTTATATTCATGGTTATAAGAATAGGACTAGGTGCAAAAACATGACATATATGACTATATGACTAGAATATGGTCACTAGTCATATTTGTCCTAGTCATAAATGTCAAGTTTTGGCATAGAGTAAATTTCAATTATGATATGTTGGATCCATTTGAATTTTGACATTAAACACTTTAAAATGAAAGTTGTTTTGCGATGGGTGACTTATCAAGATGAGTATGTCAAGCAAAGATGCATCAATAAACTTCCAAAACATGTCAATTTCTTCCACCAAGTCTAATAAAGAGGCCACATTTCTAGGCCATGTTTGATCCAAGGAAAGTAATGTCAAGTTTGTGTGAACAACATTTGACAATAAGTAAGTATGTGCATTAATTGTTTTTGTGATTTTATAAAATGTTCCCAATGACCTAAACTTGTCATGGATCACATCCCATAACCTACCCCAACATAGGTAATCATGAGTCATATATGAATATTTTCATAATGAAAATATAGCTCGTTGTTGATGGAAAAAATTCATCCATGAACACTCATTTGTCAACCATAAAAGATGAATATCATCCATCACATCCATTTTTCATCCATAATTTGTGGTTAGAAATGTGTTAAAAAATGTTCTTTAGATGGTGGGCGATATGGAAACCTCTTGAATTACATCCCCAAATATGTACAAATAGAGGTAGTTCTTTTGTTATCTTGAGTTTGTTTCACATTGTTGATTTGAAGCATGGTCTTTTATTTCAACCAATATAGGTTAAATGACCACTATCCTTTTTGTTCTTCTTCCTTTATGTATGGGGGGGTTATTTTTTGGACTTTCATGTTATCAGTGTGTTCCCATCAAGTTCTCATCAACTAAATGCATTCCCAACAAGTTTCCAATGTGCCTCATAACACCATATTTTCATAAATAGACCATAAACAAATTCATTTGGCATTCAAATAACCTAATCATGTCACATGATTCCATCGTTTTTCCTAATTTTGTGATTTTGTTTATTGAATTGTCATGCCTTATATATCTTGGTTTGTTAAAAGAAAAACAATTTTATTATTTTATTTTGGTAGTGGGGGTCATTCACAATTGGGATTCCAAAAAAAGATGGTTAACTTAATTTTAAAGGATTCCAAAGTTTAACTTTGGATTCTTGTTCTATATAGATGATAACAATTGTAGTGGATTGTTGTATGCCAATAGATAAGATGATTTTTTGTTAAATTAATAAAATATTTAAAAATTGTTTGGATACCCTTTGGATATTGTGTAAATATTTTTTTTGAATCCTTTAAATTAACTATATCAATTTTTTAAAGTTAATTTATTCTTGAAGTAATGAAAATGAATGTAAATTGTAGTTTTGTCAACACGTACCAAAACAATTGAAACCATTGCTTAATTTAGTGTAATATCTAACAATTTAAGAAAAAAACTTCAAAAAATGGAGTTTTTTTTTCACAATGTTTTTTCAATATATTGATATAAATAATTTGAAAATTTGAAATCAATTTAATGAATAAAAAATACCCAAAAACATAAATAATTGTAATCGGTTCTTTCATAATGAAAAAATATTCTTGATTTAAGGCATTTAACATTGTTTCTTACCAAAATTTTAATATGAACCTTAACATAAGAATAAAAAGAACATTAAAAACAATATTTTTCTAAAAGATTTCAACAATATTCTTGATTAAAGGCATGGCTTAAGTTGGTGGATACAATTCATGACGAATGCTTGCACTTTGCAATTGATTTCAAACTTTTTGTACAAGAAAAACATGTTTCCTTCTATGCAAGTACATGTTCATTGGGTGAACTTGATGAAGAAACAAATTATATCAAAATTTCAAAAGCTTGAAATTTTAAACCAAAAGGCTATAAAGGAATTTTTTTTATTTTGCCATTTGGTTAATTGTTTATATTCATTCAGTTCAAAATTTATAGCTTTAGGAGCAAATCACATGCAAAAAAACATTCATTATGCCAAAACATGATTTTCATGATTACATTCATACAATTATATTGTTTAATAGGACCCATCATTTATGCCATTTAGACATAAGTGGCCACAAAAATGGCATAAACAATGGGTTTGATTTGACTATAGTCATATTTTTGTAATCATGAAAGTCACATTTTCACATAGTGATGGTTGGTTGTCCATAAAAAACTTGTTTTGCCTTAATTTTTTTTTTTTTGCTTATAAACCAAAATATTGATGCGCAATTGTGTATAGATGTGAAAAATCATCACCACCACATGAATTATCTATTTTGGACTATTCAATTTTCTCATTAAAATTTGTTTTATGTAAATACTACTTGTAAAAAATTTGCCCTAACAAAGTCTTCAAGCCCTTATCCCTTTTTTTGAAACCCCAAACCATGAATGAGCCCAATGTAGCATTTTGTTAATTGAGGCAATCAAAGTAGTGCATGTGGAAAAAAGGAAAAACTGAACTGAATAAAATGTATCCCATATTTAATTAATATATACCTTGTACCGTACATAAGGCTTGTAATTGTTTTTAATGTTCAATCCATTTTTTTTTGTAATTTTGAAAAATATGATGATGGATTAAATGAAGTAAGAACATGCAATATGTATATTATAATATTAATTTTAATGAGGTAATAAACCATGTGAAAATATGTGATATTTCAAAATTAAGTACATTTGGGTAGAAACCAATGTTGGAAGAGTATTATTTTCTCATTTATATACCTTGAAGATATAATCTTTCCTTTGAACATTCAAATATACCTTTATTTTATAGTACTATTCCAAGACAAGTCCCTATTCCACTATGCATTCCACTCAACATCCATTTAATATTCAGTTCCTTTTCTTTGTTTGTTTTTTTTGAAGACAAAAAGCCTTGTATATATATCGTTTGGCTTAGAAAAATACCTCTCCAATTTGCAATAGGTATATGCAATTACATTTGCAAATTTACATCATCTTATTTTGTTTGAAGTAATCTTATCAACTTGCAAATAACGTTTCCTTCATCTTTGACCTTTCCTTCCAATCTTATCAACTTACAAATAATGTTTCCTTTGTTTTTAACCTTTCCCTCCAAATTGATATCCTCAATGCTCACCCATCTTCGTAGCTCTTCTCCTTCCTCTTGCAAAGTAACCTCTCCTTTGTCTTTGACCTTTTCCTTCAAATTGATATCCTCAATACTCACCCATCTCCATAGCTCTTCTCCTTCATCTTGCAAAGTAACCTCTCCTTTGTCTTTGACCTTTTCCTTCAAATTGATATCCTCAATACTCACCCATCTCCATAGCTATTCTCCTTCATCTTGCAAAGTAACCTCTCCTTTGTCTTTGACCTTTTCCTTCAAATTGATGTCCTCAATACTCACCCATCTCCATAGCTCTTCTCCTTCATCCTGCAAAGTAACCTCTCCTTTGTCTTTGATCTTTTCCTTCAAATTGATGTCCTCAATACTCACCCATCTCCATAGCTCTTCTCCTTCATCTTGCAAAGCAACCTCTCCTTTGTCTTTGACCTTTTCCTTCAAATTGATATCCTCAATACTCACCCATCTCCATAGCTCTTCTCCTTTGTCTTGTAAAGTAACCTCTTTTTCGTCTTTGACCCTTTCTTCCAAATCGATATCCTCAATGCTTCGCCATCTTCATCACTTCTTTCTTTGTCTTTGGCCTTCTGTACCAAATTGATATCCTTACACATCTTTGAAGCACCTTTCCTTTGTCCATGTGAAAAAAAGATGAAGGCTTGTGTAAAAATTGTCAAGCTTAAGTTAGTGGATGGCCTATTTCTCCAAATTGCGATATTTGCAACATCCGATTTCATCCAAAGTATATCCTATTAGAGTACCTTGTATTTGAGACTCTACTAATATTTGTTACATCCAACATAGAGTGTTAATTGTTGGCTCAGCTCCCACCCATGAACATGGAAAAATTGGATGATATAAAATGCAACTTTACCTATTTAGATGTCACCACCTGGGCCAATCATTCTAACCGACCAATGAGAAATATTTGTTTAAAAAAAATTGACCTTGTCTAAATAACGCCGTCAAATCCAATCATGTGTAAAACTTACAAGTTTCAAACTAATTATCGAGCTGCCCACTTTCATCCAAAGTACAATGTATAAGGCCATTTTACAGCTGCCCACACTTGTTTTAGGGGCGAATTTTCACCAAATTTTGACCTGAAAAATATGATGGCCCAAATTTGGCAGAATTTGAATTTAAAAAAAAAATTGAGAATCGCCAGAGTCGTATGATAACTTCCCAGAAAGTAGCCAAGAATATAGAAGGATTCCCGTTTTTTTTCTAACCTTCATATCTATCCTGTAGCCAAAATTTGGCTAAATCATTTTCTGGATGATCACCAGTTTTGGCTAGAACCCCCCCTGCTGCTGCCACCGGTGCACCTGCTCTTAGCCTTGGAGAACAAATTTAAATAGAGTCAAATGCTGCCCTAAAAGGGCGGCCTGAAAAAAGAGGTTGAAGAAAGAGCAAATTTAAAATAGTTTCAGAAAAGCCGATAATACTGCCCTAAAATTGGAGGCATTATTTAAAGAAAAGACTAATTAATTAAAGGTAAAATTTAAAGAGCCTTCCTCTAAGGGATGGGGGGGGGCATTGCGAGAATCGAACTCGCGACCTCTTGCACCCTAAGCAAGAATCATACCACTAGACCAAATGCCCATGCCATATTCTAACCTGAAATGTAAAGAATTATATATATTTAAAATTCAAAACATAAACCTGATTAGCTATCAGGTCACAAGTTATATACCATAACCGGCCACCTTCTTCATGTGGTTAGTGACCTACTAGTTAGCACCAGGGTAGCAACATGGGCTGCCATTGGTCCAATGATTCGGTACACCCTTGTCTGCTTGGATGAAAATGGAAGATCCACGCTCTTCATGGATGAAAACAGGTTATCAAGACACCCTATTTTCATCCATGAAGAGAGTGGATCTTCCGTTTTCATTCAAGTAGAGAAGGGTATATAATTAGTCATTGGGCCAATCAAGACAGCCCATGTTGCTACCCTGTTGCTAAGTGGTAGGTCACTAACCAAATGAAGAAGGTGGCAGGTTATGGCTCATAACTCATGACCTGATAGCCAATCAGAGGATTTAGAATCTCATTCTGGGCGAAGGTCGCCGGTTATGGATTATAATTCGTGACCTGATAGCCAATCAGAGCTTTAGAATCTCATTCTGGGTGAAGGTCGACGGTTATGGATTATAACTGGTGACCCGATAGCCAATCAGAGCTTTTGAACTCTCACCACGGAGCGGAACGGTTATGTCCGGCAACCGGTTCGTCGTTCTTCCCTCGACAGGAAGAGGCCGAAGAATGCACGAGTTCTTTTGCAAAGCCATAGCGACGAAGAAGAAGACGAAGACGAAGACGACTACAGCAGCGGCAGCCATGGCGGTGTGCGCCTTCCCCACTTCCTCGTTCCAAATCCGCGCCCATTCTTCAAATCCGGCGTGCTCTACAGCAGCAACAAGCAATCTATTGAACTCCAGAATTCAGTCCAAAACGCATTTCCCATGCACTACAGCTGGTGGTAGTGCTGGAACGAGTGATTTCAGACTTTTTTCCGCGTCAAGAAGCAGTGGTAATAGTACTTCTTCTTCTTCTTCTTCGACGGAGAAGGTCGGGAAGAAGGAGGAAATAATAATGGAGGTGAGCTCGAACAATCTCGGTGTCGCTGTTGTCGAAGAAGGCAACCAGTTGGTAAGAAGTGTTTCAGCCTGCCAGGGTTGTGGGAAGGAGGAGAAGGTAGGGGGTTGTAACGGGGAAGGGAGGATCAAAGGTGGCTTAGGTGCTGTTCCGGGGTTTGGTTGGTTCCCTATCAAGGCTTATCGGCCATGTCCGGCTTTCGTGGAGGCCGGCGGCAAGTATAGAAGACAGGGACAGAGCTTGGAAGAAGTCGCCTTCGGAAGAGCCGGGAAGCAAGACAATTTGGATATTTCTGAGCGATTGCGCGGTGACAAACGATGATGAAGAAGGAGACGTCGAATAAGAAGAAGAAGAAGACGAAGACGAAGACGACGACGTAATTTTTTGCGTTTTCGACAAGAAAAAGACTGCGATAATCTCCTTGTAGATGTTTTCTTTTGATTTTTCTGCTCGATTTTTCTTATTCGGGGACGAGAGATCGGCGTGGTTCTTTCTTTCAATGTGTCGGGGGCTGGTTCTCTGAGAGTGTTTGGAAGAATTGTACGATAGTGTATCTTGCTGCTAAGAAATAAAACAAGCGATTCATGTTGCGGACATGATGATATCACAGCTTTTGTACGCTTGTTTCGGACTTTTGCTGCAGGAAATTATTGCACGTACTCTTTGTTAGGAACGTCTTCTTCCTCCTTCCTTCCTTCCTTCCTCTGGCCCTTAACAGATGTGGTAGTGTATTTCCTCTGGATGTTCTGAGAAATCTCGCTTTCAGAGAGATGTCCATTTCGCAGCAGCCAAACAAATGGCGTCAGGAGAGTGTTGGCTACCTTCACTTTCAAGGTGACTACTAGACTGTCTTTTTGTCTCTCTTGCTTGCTGCATGTAGTGAAGTTAGTGCAGTCACTGATGAGAGGTGCCAGCAGCAGCACTGCTGTTATGGTCCTGTTTGTTTTCTTTTATCTTGAAGTCTGGCCACAAAACAGGAAAAGATCTATGTATGTATGTATGCACACAGGGTGTCCTAAACGACTGCTTCCAGCTCTGGTCTTTCTATCTATCTGGTCAGTGGAGTAGTGTGGATTTTGGAGTGAAAGAGAGTTCCAAGCAGTGATACTTCACCAGTGCAAAGAAGTCTTCACTTTGTGATGTCTGAGATGTGGTACATACCACATATACCTTTGGGTAGAAGAATATGGCATTGTTTTCTGAGAAATTCCCACAGTAGTTAGTACTGGGCAAGGCTAGATTGAGTTTCTGTGAGGGTACAGGCAGAAGCTATTGACATTTTGGTTGACAACTATCGAATATCATTTACTCATATGCTGTATTGGAATGGGAACAGACTGGTTGTTTCAGCTGCAAAAGCCAGATGCAAGAGTTTTTCCAAAGAAGGCCTTGTGGGAGCTTGACCTGAGTGGGTTGAGTGGCAATTGTGGAAACTGATGGTGGTGTCAACATTGTTCTGTGAACTCGATGATTGGCAAAGAAGAAAATTCACAGCTTGCACTTTTTTTGTTCAATGGAAGTGATGCTGCACAGGTGAATCCTCTCTGTGTGCAATTGGGGTAAGAGGGTGTAAAGAGAAAGGGTGCAATGGTTGTGTCTTGGGAATGGTCAAAATGGGTCCAATGCCTTCTTCCCTTTGCTGCATTCCACTTTGTTGAATTGTTGTGGCATTCCACAGTACCACATTCTGTGGTGTTGGTAAACACTCTCTAGGCATCCTTGCTGGTTCTGCATTTCTCATATTTCTTGCTGATGAGGCCACATGCCACTTAACCTCTGATTCCCAAATGTGTTTGATGATTCTGTTTGCGGATATCCCTGCCCTCTTCAGCTGCTTGTAAATTAGCACATGCATTGAGAACCAGAACAAAAGTGAATGCTTTAGGACTCAGGCCTTCTTGTGGCATTTGTTGGAGAAATTCCACTGTCTTCGTGTATTTGCCTAGCTTTGATGTGCAATTCTGCTCTTTTAAGCAGAATTATGAAGTTCAGAGTGGCACTGCAGTCATCCATTGAGGGGGTTCTATCAAAGTGCCTTTCTTCTCATGCTTGGAATCTGGATGCTTCAGATTCACCTATGACCATAAATTTGAATTGAGCTGATCAGCTGGGCATTCTTTGCAGCTTGTGCAGTCAAAGACATCATTGTGCAACCGAGAAAGCTACTGACTTATCCATCAGCAAGCTAACTGTGACAACAATCATATTCATTTCCTTCTGCAACCAGTGATCTTAGCATTGTGAAGGATCTGAAAGGGCTGCCAAATCTTCTCTTCCTGGCATATGGATGCATTCTTCTCCCTTTGCTGTTGTATCACAAGCAATTTTGTGTGTTATGTCTTAGTTTGGTTCTCTGTTGTGCAGAAGTAATGAGTTGACAACCTTTGGACTTGAATATGTACTGTTGTATATGATTGTCAAGGATCTTGGAACCAAGACAAGTGGAATAGGGAAACCAACAAATCTGAATGCAGCAGCTGATCCTTCAGCAAAAGAAAAGAAGTGGGTGAAGAGAGAGAGAAGGTGATTTTGCAACAAAGTTCAAGCTAGCATTTTGGAACCATATCCACTTTGCATCTGGTTCCAGTAGCCCTTTTCTTTGGCTGGAGTACAACATGTTTGGATAAAGGGATCTGAAGGAGGTAAATTTTGGATCCATGGATCTTGGAATGTGGGACATGCAGGATTTGATGGCTTGCCACCTTCCATGCAGGTAGTTGGGAGCTTGAAATGGGAATGTTCCACAAGTATGTTTAGTGGACTATGGAGGGAATCATGCTTCTTGACACAGAGCTTGTAAATCACTTTGCTTCATTGTCAAGATTTGAAGGCTGTTGCTGCAGCATTTTCTGGCTTCTGGAGGGACTGTGGCTGGTTTTAGTAGGCATCTCCATCATCTCATACCTTCACTACTGCATACACATAAGGTGATTTGCAAGTTTGCTTGGAACACTTACTGCTGCATAATAAGTTTGAAAACAGCAAGTTCAAACGCCATGGATCTGAATCTGCAATGGAGTGTCCTGTATGATTGCCAGGTACTTTTGCAGTGTGTAATCAATGGGTCTCAATTGGACATTATTTATAAGTGTCCATCTTTTATGCTGGGACATCTACTGCAGTTTCCTCAACTGCTTGTGAGCTTTGATGAAGCCATTGAGTTTTGAAGGTCCTTGTGATGAGGGGGATATTATGTTGTTTCTCTGTCTGTCTTAGATTTAAAGGGAGTATGGAGATTTTTTGGCTAACTCCATGCCCTTTGCATAGAAGGGCATTCTAGCAAAATACTGATGTGATCTTGTGCGGTTCTAATGTAAGGAATTGTAATAGAGAATATGGAAAGCTCATTGCCTACTGGTCTGCCCATTATGGTATTTTCACATCAGCAACAGTTAAAATAGGAAGTGTTCCATGAACTTCCCAAAACATTAACTCACAGCTCACAGTAACACCAAGTGCGCATTCCTCAAAATGTGGGACCAAATGAAAACTACATTGTTTGATAGGCTCCCCCTTACCTTCCAGCCAACAAATCATGTAATTCAAAGAGGTTCTATTGCATTTTCAGTGGTTCTTGATAGGAACTAAGAAAAGAAAAATTGGATACCTTTGCCTACATTAAGCTTGTCAATGTAGTTGTCATGGTCATTACTATTGGCTAGTGAAATCATGTCCTGTTTGGAATGCACATGATTCCCAGAATAGTGATGATATGAA
>Ga0209611_10009002_pt1 | contig 15309 bp, 3 predicted proteins | sample S1TSphgellanicum_3_FD_187693 | JGI IMG/M metagenome (GOLD analysis project Ga0209611, IMG submission 187693) | Host-associated microbial communities from peat moss isolated from Minnesota, USA - S1T2_Fc - Sphagnum magellanicum MG (SPAdes) (version 2) | ecosystem: Host-associated > Plants > Peat... | reverse complement strand
ATCTTTAAGGCAAAAGAAGAATTGTGGAAACTCAAATATTTCATCATGCAAAAATATAATCTTCAAAAAATCCTCTGAAAGAAAACAAAATCCTCCAAGATATTATAACTCTATAACTAATCTCAAGTTTCGACACAAGCCAAAATATCAGCTTTCAAAAATCCTCATATAAAAATAGACCTATTACCTAGGTGCCAAAATCCATCAAACTACTATACTCTATAATGATTCTACACACAATATATCCTTGCCTTGGTAGGCAAGTCCAATAGATTCAGGTTTTGGTTCCTCTTCCAATTCCAAAAAATCAGAACCAGATTTGTTCTTACTAAACACAACAAGCAAGTCTTACTCTCCAAAGTCAGTACCTGCCTAACATTGGTTTGAACCACTAGCCACCAACCCACCATGTAGGGTGGATGGATGGATGGTAGAGTGGATGGATCATTCGTAGGCAGGAAACACCTTTCCATTGGGTTCAAGTTTCCTAGCGAACCATAGTGGTAACTAAATTTGTGTTTTTACCAATGTTGGGTTTTTTTTTTTATAAATGAGAACTGCTGGTTCCAGTTCTTTTCAACACTTGAGAGAATTGACTTAACTTTTTTTTAATTTTTCTGAAGATTTATGAGAATTGATGAAGGTATCATTTTTTTTAAAACCTTTGATCGAACCAATTCTTGAAACAAGGTGATAACAATGGGTTTTCATATCCAGTTTTCAAAATTAGAATCTCAAATTTATGGGGAAGATATGGGGTGTTTGATGTAAGAGGGTTTAGTGCTCACTGATGGGTGAATTAAAACAGATTAGGATTTCAAGCTTAAAATTTTGAATTGAATTGCATCTTTACCTTTGAAATATAATTTTCTTTTGTAAACCCCTAGTTGACGCACCCATTAGGTCTTAAATCACTCAAAACAGACTAAGATATGGGACTAGAACCAGAGAGAAGTCTAGAGGTTTTTTTTTTTTAAAATTCAAAGTGAACTATCACTCATACTCTTCCTCTGTTTGCTTTGTCGCTTTTTTATTTATAATGCTCAAAGAACATTTCTAACCTTACAATTTGCACATCCAATGATAAAAATTGCTCAGTTTGGTTAAAGAATGAACAAAATATTTAAAAATGTTTGACGATAAATATATGCTCACTGAAATTTATCCTACTGCCTTGAGAACCAGATTCTAATTCTCTCATAGAATCAACCCAATTCTCAAAAAGAATTTGAAATAGAGTGACTGGTTCTCAATAACTTGATCATCACTTCAAGAGAACCATCAATCCGATTTTCAAACCGATTATCATCAAATGTGATACCGTTGATTCATTGTGAAAACCAGTTTGAGAACCAGTCAGAGAGAATGGAGGGTCCTAGTGAGAACTGCCCAACACTGGTTTTTGGTGAGTACCTACTGAGAATCCAGTAGCCCTTACCTATGTACTAAGAATCTCCTCCATGTATGTACTTACCTGGTAGTCACTTATTGTCCTACCTATGTGCAGGACCGATCTTTTACAAGATACATTACCAGTGTGAAAACCAACATCACCATTGATGGAATTCATTCACAAATTACAATGAAGTAAATATGGGGCTATATATGGGGCCTCCAAGATATAGGGTAGGGAACCTCATTGAGGCTCATCTCAGATTTGAGGGCCATAGGAGGTACTTTCAAATACAAAGACTAAATTTGAAATGTTTTTTTTATGGGATGGTGAGTTTGCTGGGTGTTAGTTAGTTCACTCTGGCCTTCAAAATGGTAAAAGCAAGGCAAGAGACAACCAACATGCACCCACACCAATGCACCATCCATTGGAAAGCCTATTGTGACTAAGTTATGGATGAACCCCAACTAAGTTAACATCAAGTTGCATCTTGGTAACCTAACTATAGTGAAGGATAGGTCATGTAAGTAGCTAAGTAGGAAGGTGGTTACTAGGTAGTGGTTCAATATAGATTATCAATTCATAGGTAAGGGCTAGTGGGTTGTTAGTAGGTAGGTAGTAATAATAGATGTCAAGCTAACCAATGTGATTAACTAGGCATTTGAAACACAATGAAAAAATGTTCCCTGTCCACCCATCATCCATCTATCCATCCATCCATCCCTCGTGGTGTGCTGGTGGATTTTGAAACACTCCATGTGAGGTGATGGGTAATTTATCCTTTTGAAACGCTGTACTTGAGCTTGAAGATCAAAATGTGACATCATCATCCCCTGGGTAGAATGAATCCTAAACTTAATAAATCAGCCACATGGACTCAAAAGTCTGAGTAGTGATGAAGATGCTTTAAAAAAAAAACCTTTCTGCCCTATCCTAGCTTCTAATTTGCCAAGAATGGGCGTGAGTAAAATGGCTCCACATCCTAAACCTAAAGATGCCTGCTGAGAACACCCTTTGCAAAAAAATCTACTCAAAAGTGCACACAGATTATTATCAGAGTATCTGGGCGACTTCAGCAATTCTCTGTCAAATAATTAATTTAATCCAGAGTTTCTGTTCCGGCAGATACTTTTTTATTTCTGAAAATTTCAGCAGAAAGGACTGAATTTTTTCTGAAAATTTTTGCAAAGTTGAAAATAATTTAATTTATGCTGATAGCTATGTTTATTGTTTACCATTGGTTGCATGGAAATTCTATTCCTTAAATTGGCTGCCACTATTTTTGTGCCTGGACTAAGAACACCCTACTTACTTACTGAATGCAAAAATCAACCCTTTTTAACTATTCAAAAGATTCAAATTTGGAATCTGGACGATCTTCTTCTAGTCTTCTTACACGCACGCACTCCCACACAAACTTGCGCATTCTTCACGCTTGATCTTTAGGTACAAACTACAGACATCAATCTCAAGGAAGGTAGGCATTGTTTCTCCTTCTCTGCACCGCCAATTGAACTGTCATTAAGGCCTGAGTGTCATAACTCTCATAGCTATGCCATCTAGTACCAATCAGGACCTTAACAACACATCTACCATGTGTGTGTGTGTGTGTGTGTGTGTGTGTGTTTGAAGCATCAAGCCTTAACTGGTAAGTACCTGGTAAGGCCTAAGCGTAAAAGGGATTCCCAAATAATAACGGCCCACTCCTTTGAGGCAAGAGCTGAGGGTGAACCTGAATTTTGGGAGTGCTTTGTTCCAAGGGCCTTACCTTGTGTAGAGTCGGATGGTTGGAGTCAGATGGTTGGATTCTCCAACATGAATGTGTGAAGTTGATAGCAAGGTGGGTTCTTAGGATGATCATACATACGAAGGGAAATTATGATTTTGTCATAATTTCCCTCCATATGCATGAAAAAATCCATTGTATAGAGGCCTACAATGTGCATGCACATAGAGGTACATTGCGTGAATTAAGGTGGCTGGCATTAACACTAGCAAATTTCCAAGAGGGCTTTAAATCATATAAATCATAGATTGTTCACTACAAAAAGGATTATTTTGATTTTTGGTAGTGCTTGGATTAGGTATATTCGTATACTAGCATGAGTATTGTAGAATCCAAGAATTTGAGGGACCAAAATGGTATAATAATAATAAATTTCATGTGCACAGATTGTTCTATATATGAAAAGTAATGCCAATTTTCAATATTGATACAAGTATTGGATGGTATTAAATATCAATTTTTTTTCACAAGCACAAAATTAATTTATCAAAAACTCACATTCAACATGGCACACATCCATCCCACAAAACAAAGTTGAAATATGTGAGTTCACTTCGCTATGCTTCATGTTTTATTGTTTGTACATCTATCAAAAAGGTGAAAAAGGTGCATAAATATTCCATTCCAAATGCAAAATGGAGACAAATATAACACCAGAAACAAAAACATGTTGAAAGTTTACATTTGTTCAAAGTATATTCAAAAATAATGTTCATGAGTAAATCTACATGAATCATGAAAATTCAACACCTAAATTCCAAAACTAAAGTCTTGTGTTTATGGCCACTTCAATCAACACTCAACATCCAAAGAAACAATCTCCAACATGCTACAACATGATTGCCATGTTATTTTACACTATCGTATTGTTATTTTTTTCCAAAACTAATACCAATTGTTGCATAATCAATGCTTCCAAAATCCTATGCTTCTAAAACTCATCTTCATGTTTTTCCAAGAATCCATCCTCAATTACCAAGAAAACCCTAGAACTTTTGTTTATAAGATGATAATCACACCTTGCATCATTAGGCCGATTTTGTTGTAGCATGACTAACCCAAGTGAAGGTTTTCCACATGAACTTGACATCATCTCAAGCTTATGATCACATCACAAATGCTAAAAATATATGTTTCATCTCAATTTGTGATCAAGGAATTCCCTAAACAAGGAATCATCGCACAAAGTTGGCTCTAGTGGAGGACCACAATACATTTGATCATCTTGGATCTAGAAATTTGAACACCTTCAACAACATGGGAATGAAGACCTTGTTGTCATAATCTTCCATCACAATCTTGGTTCTTTCAAGCTTAATGTATTCTTTGATGCACTGCATTCCCCTATACATAGGATCCAACATCAATGGGTCAACATACTACATGAATGCATGTTTTTATCAAGGACAATAAATACACAAAACAATCAATCCTTACATAAAGGATTTTGAAGTTTTGAATCAAATTCTACACATTACAAGGGAGGAATAATGTTGTTGTCCTATAAGAGTACTACCCATTAAACTTTAAAGAAATGATTAATGCAACATGTAAGGCATTTTTTTTAAAAACAATAACCCTTTCATTGACTTAAATTGCATTGATGAACCAAAATGACCATTTGACATATGGCCCATGTAGGCCCATTAGGAACCCACAATCGCAAATGAATTGAATGTTGACCATAACACAAGTTGATGGATACAACATATTCAGAAGTCTCCTAGAACAAGATCATTTTTGAAGTGAAACAAGTCTTAACAATGGAGGTTTTAATTTCCACTTTCGCAAAGCATTTTCAACACATGCAAGGTCCCATTCCTACCTAGTTTTATTAGACTTCTTGGTTTAATTCATAGTTTGCTACAATAATGGCTATGTCTATTGCAAAACATTTCCTTCATGCAAAAATAAAGATTTTTATTTGTTGTAGCATAGGGCAAAAACATTGTAAAATAGACAAAATATTTGTCTACCCAAAATCCAATTTATAATTTTTGACATAAAGACAAGTGAACTAAAAACTTTTGTAAGTATAAATATAAAACCACTAAGGCCTCCATTAAGTTTGTGGTAAATTGAATACAAAATTTGAAAAACTTTAGTATCATAAAAACAAAACAAGTAATTTTGTTCAAATCTATGCTTACATTAAAATTTCTACATATTATGACTATAATAATATGCACAATTTGAGAGTACACAAGGATTTTTTATGCCTCACTTAATTTGGAAATAAGAAAAAATCAACATTTCATTTACTTGCAACCTACTTTGTAAAGCATAAACATCTTTGCAAGTATATGCATTTTTAAAGATCTACTTAAACACATATTAGAGATATGGTTTGTAAATTTTATTTTAATTAAGTAAAAGATTATCCTCATATTAATCATCAAATAAAATAGTATTTTTACTTTCAAGACATCAAAGTTGATTTATGGCTTCGTCATTTTTTATGACAAGGAACACAAATTATCTACTTTACCATTTTTATGCTAACAATCCATACTAACAAACTTTTGACATTTATGTGCCCAAAACAAGCTCTTGCATAAGATTACACGTGAAATAACTTTAGACAAGGTCATCACAAGTGTGTGCAAGTTCTTACCTTCATCCTTCACATAAGCAAAAAATTTATTGATAATATTCAACTATGTTACAAAGGGCTTCACTTGTCCAACCAAAATTGTTCCTAACGTCTTTCAACATGGCATAATACTCACACCTAATAATAAAACTCGCAAAAAATGCAAAAACAGTGAACCATGTCCCAAACATCCACAAATTAAATGTAATTATAATAGTTGTGCATACTACATGAGCAAACTAAACACATACCTTTCCATTGTTTTGGCTAGCAATCCAAGTATATGGCATTCCTACACAAAACCTTGTGAAAAGGAAATGACACCTTCCCAATCTACCATATGAATAATTGCAAAAGAAATGGCCTTTTTATAATAGATAAAACTTCATTCCCCTTTGTTATAAACAACACCAAGTCTTCAACATATTGAAAATCCTGGTCATTTTTTTCTATAAAGATTGTCACTTCCAAAATATTGAATTATGGTAGAAGGGTATTCCACCCTTCACTTTTTCCAACTTTGACATCTAGCATTATGTTAATTTAACATGGTTTTTATGACTACATAAATAATTACAAATTTAATTATTTATGCAAGTAGTCTATTAGGGTGTTAGTCTAGTTGCTTGGTTAAGTCCTAATTAGTTAATGATAAACCAAGTTAATTTAATTGTTTGGTTTTTTATCTCAAACCAATTCAAGTGGGAATAAGGTTCAAGATATTTTATGGATGGGATATAATCCCAATTTGTTTGATTTCAAATCACTTTTGGTGATTTGAAATTCCAAAACACATGTTTGTTGTTGTTACAATTATTTTGTGTTATGCAAGTTTCTTTTGTAGATTTTATTGGGCTTTGCTCTGTGTTTTATAGGCTTGGATTCTTGCATTGTTATAAGTGAGTCATATTTTGGACATGGTGTACATTTAGGGTATTTTCATGTTATGTTTTCTATGTGTGATGACAACAATAGTTGTAAGTGTCGACATAAAAGTACACGACAAGTCATTTCCATAGCATTAATCACAAATGCCATTGATGACTATGTTTCCCATGATTATAGTCATTCCAAACACAATCATGGAAGACATATCCAACAACCCATCTCAATCGACATTGGCCATTGGATTCATTTATTAAATGTAAATTTCCAAAAAACATTCCTATGAGATGCCATCATGTGAAAAGCAATGGCTTAACCTACCTTACCTACTAGCTGACCCATTACATGTATAGCATACTTACCTACTTAAATAGGTAGGTATGTATCTAATTTAACTAAAATGAATGCAAACAAAATAACATAAAGTGACCTTGCATACATGCTATTATGACATATTGCTTAAATTGACTATTTAATAAATAATGAAAGTGTTTATTAGGATGATGTGGCAAAATGTAAATTGTTATAAAATGTGATGGATTAAAAACCCATGATGTGACCAAAACTACTCATTTTTTAATCATGGCAAGGTCAAAACAAGACAAAGTATACCAAAAAAGTAGATGTTTTCATTTTAACCCTATGCCTTTCATATAACTACCATAAAGTAACATCAAATTAGGTGAAAGTATGTGTCAATTAGCATTAGTTAGCTCTATTAAGTTTATAAAAATCTAATTCTAAGAAAATCAAAAGTAAATAAAAAGTACATTCAAAATTGACTAAAAAATATGTGTTCAAATTTACTTTTTAGTTATAAAAATTAATGAAATTGATATGTAATAAATTAGCAAATGAAGATCAACATATGTTTTAAAAAGTCATCCAGAAATAATCTATTTCCTTTTGTAAGAACCTATTTAACACCTACTTGAATCCAAAAGCCCATAGTGAGAAGTAGATGTCAAAAGTTACTTGTATTTTGAAAAACCTACTTAAAACCTACTTTTATATTTTGAAATATGAAAATCAATGCAAACTAGGGTAAACATGTATCATATTTTAATCATTGAAATGAAAACATTCAATGTTCCACAATTTTATGATGAGTTTTGTTGTTATTTTAAATATACTTATTCCAATTTTGACAAGGTGATCAAATTGTTCACTTTATCTTATTTACACTCAACATGTTATACCACTATGTAAAGTTTTGAATAATTATTGTACAAGATTATGTCATTTTGAAAGCATTTCAAATTCAAGTTTTACAAATGAAAAAATAAAGACATTAGTTATAATGTTTTATGTGTGGTTTTTAGTACTTTATATTCATTAGATTCAATCCCAAATATCCCACATCTTTTCATAATATATTTTTAAAAATATTATGTAAAAATATTTTAAACTTGCAACATTAATACAATTTTTACAACTAAAAACATGAAAAACCTAACACTAGTTACACATGAATTTTGATACATGTTCCCACAAATATTGCAATCAAGTGATGAATGCATGTGGTAAAAGTGAAATTTAATCCTTGCAAAATTATTTCACACTATTATAACAACATATTTGCACTACAATATGCACACAATCATAATTTCTACCCTTATTCTAACATACCTAACTCTACAATTCATTAAAACACTAGATTCATGGTTATTTCATATAACCAAAATCTACACTTCATGATACAATGCCAAAAAATCCAGAGACAAAATTACAATTCATTACATTACATTTTTGATACTATAAAAGATTCACACAACAATATGGATATGGAAATCACTGCAAAAGTCTATACTTCTCTATTTTATTAAAAAAATCCATTAGAAATATAGAAAAATTCCATGATATGTGGAATTGAAATCAAAACAACAAAATAGAATTTGTGGTTTTCTACTACAAAGTACCATAGCTCCTTTTACTCTTCCCAAAACTATGTCTAAAAATCCCTTTCCTTCTTCCCAAAACTCTCCCTTTTAGGTAATCCCAAGTCACATCATCATGGTTCCAAAAACAACAAGAATTCAAAATTCAAACTAACAATGTTCCATGATTAGTCCTTATCCAAATGCCTTGTTGATCCAAACCATGTACTCATCCTACCCCGTTAACAACATGGTTGAGTGACTCATTTTGAATTGTGAAACAATTTTTGTTTCTGCAATACCCATATTGCTTAAATGTCTTTTAACAGAAGGTTTAACCTTAAATTTTTCAATTGAAAGTTGGTTTTAGGTTAACAACTTGATTATAAAATCGTGTAATTTTTTTGACAAAAGTACAATCACTTTTTGTAGCGGACTTTTGAATTTCAAAAATAAAGATTTATATTCTAATTGAATTTTTTAAAATATGATTTTGACATAGAATTTCATTCCAAATTTCATTTGAAATGAATGGAATGATTAAATATGTCATATGCTCTATTTCAAAGGATTCATATTTGAAACCTTTATCTTGAATTTAACCTTAACCAAAACATTCTTATAGACTAAATTACATGACCAAAATTGACCTTTATTTTCAAAAGTCCCTTTTAGTTTTCATTTTATTTTGTTTTGATTTTTTCCCCAAACTAAATTTTTTGAACAATTTGCCTGGGTTAATATTAATATGAATTATTCATCACATCATCCTCACTTAACTAATGGTACCACATTACAGTACCAATTTAACATATAAAAATAGATTTCATAAATGAAAGCACACTACAAGGAACCTTTTTTATGCATCACTATATATTTTTCTAGGTGGTGCATTTTTTAAATTTAACAATGTCAATATTAAGAAGAATTTCCATAAATTATCATAGCCCAAAACATTAAAAAATTCACTTGATGAAAAAATTACATTTATTGAATTTATGTTATATGATGCCAAAATAATTTTTTTCTGAAGGAAATTACTTCCAATTTTTTTCCAAATGACATGCAAAAAAATATAAGGTGCATAATTTAATGAAAAAAAGGAAGTTTTATAATTCATTTCAATGTATATAGGGTGCCAAGAATTGGGTTATGAAAATATATCTTAAATATATCTTAAATGTTTGAATTTTTCATCAAATATTTTTGTAATATTCTACTACTTCAAAATTCTACTACTAAAAATATACCTATGGTTCATTGAGTTTAAATGAAACAAATTTATTTTTCCAAATGGTATATTACCTAATATTATATATTTTTAAATCAAAATTATAAGGCCTAAACACCAAAAGTGAAACCCAACATTAAATGCACAACCTTTTAAGGGCAAATATCTTATACATCTTGTAACTGTAAACCTAAAAGTGCCCAAAAATGGTCCTTATATTACGATTTCACCTCAAACTTTTTTTTGGACTTTTTATATAGTCCAAATGAACCACTTATTATTGCACAAACCTAGGTGGCTTGAGTTAAAACTTAGTCTAACACAACTTAACAACCCAATGACTAGAAGGAATCATGTCCTTTGCAACCAAGAAAACAATGACCTCCTATGACTTTATGAATGATTATAGTCATAAAATGCAACTTTGAATCTTACATGTAAAAAAATATAATCATGAATTTACTGATTATGTCACTAATTAATAATAATGTTATAGATGGAAACACAAAATCATTTATTTCGTTGAATATATTTCATCTTTATGACATCCATGAAGAGGACAAATTGATGTGGAAAACAATGTTTGGTATTTTAATGCAACTATAAAATGAATAGAAAATGAACTTGACTTGGCAATTGTTATATGGCTACATAATTATTTAGATCTTATAATGACATGGATAAAAAGACCTAACATTTTAATGCAACTATAAAATGACTTAAAAAATAAACAATTTGGCATTTATTCTATAATTACCAAATGACTATCACATTGGTCTTAAATAGACCTTAAGTAATTTAGTAGTTTAAATAGGTTTGTGTAGCCTAGAGGTGCCTATTTAAGTTAAATTATTCTAATAGCCCTAGGTGGGCAAAAAGTAGATTACATAACCCCATGATAGCCCCTAGGTAGTTTACATAGCCCTACAATAACCCCTAAGTAGCTTACATAACCCTATAGTAGCCCCTCAATAACTTACATAACCTTAAATAGGCCTTCTATAACCTACATAACCCCTAAGTAGCTTACATAACCCTACAATAGCCCTTCAATAACTTATATAACCTTAAATAGGCCTTCTATAACCTACATAACCTATGGTAGCCTTTAAATAACCTAGTAGGCCCTAAGTAATTTACATTGCCCCTATGTAGGCCTATGTTTTCCATAGGTAGACACTAGGCCACATATGTAACCCTTAGGTATGGCTTAGGCTATCTTAGCTGACTTTAGTTTTATTTAAGCTAGGGTAAGTTAATTAAAGTAGCTTGACTATGTTACTTTAAAAAGATAGAAAAATTGTTTATTAAAATGTTGTATCATATTATTTTGAAACAAAAATGGTTGGTGCAATGGTTAAGAACTTGACCATTCAAAATGGAAGGGACAGGTTCAAATCCTCATGCTTACAACCTAAGAAGTCATCTAAAGCTACCTAGGTTCCTTGCCTAAGTAACCTACTTAGGTTCCTATCTTGGTTTGGTTTTTTAAATTAAGGCCCTAAGAAGCTTAAGCTAGTAGGCCTATTTAAGGCTTCCTAGGCTAAGTCTAAATAGGTTTATCTTAAGTTTCTTAGGTTACATGTTTAAGTAGGTTTTAATCATTTATTATAAGACATGTGTATTGTAATAATCATATCACAATCATTTTTTTATGACATGTGTATTTTGATGGTCATAGTTTAATCATTTATTTCACAACATGTGTATTTTAGTTTACCAAAGTGATTGCCATGTGGACTTCCACCTAGGTGTCTTTTGCCATGTGTGATCAAAGTTAGTTTCCACATCTCATGACATGTAGATCCTATGCTGCATGAATGATTCCACCATTGCCTTTTATGATTTAAAAATCAAACATAAAATGAATCATACATTTTCAATTTTCTTATATAATGAACATTAATTAAATATATACAAATAGGTTGCAAATTATATGAAGACTTGAACCTTTTAATTACTTTTGCATTGACAACAATGGTATCACCTTTTCAACAAACAATATATTAATCACAAACACAAAAACAACCAAAACAAAAGGATTCACAAAGGATGCAAACCAAACATGATAAAAGCAAACCTAATTTTAAATCCAAACATAAAACATGAAAATAAAAACAACACAAAATGTGTTAAACATGGGTTTTACAAAACTTTAATACAAAAAATGAAAAAATACAAGGATATGGTGTTTATTTAATTAGTTAACCCTTAACCTATGGTGTTGTAGGCCATATGCCTACCCTAACTTACCTACCTATCTACCTAACTTAAATATCTTACTTAAAGTGCATTTTTAGCTAGCATACCTACCTAACCTAACCAATGTACATACTTAATTACATGTAGCCTACCTACTTAATCTAAGTGCCTCATCACAAACTTAACATCCAATGATTTAATAATGGAAATCATGTGGAATTCATTCATTCATAGGTTTGTATTTTTTGCATATGGATAATTATGTGGTGAAAAAATATTTGACACAAAAATACATGCATTAATACATGAACTGCAAATTCATAAATGAACAAACTTTAGATCATCCTATATACCCATGTGTCAAATATGTTTTCAACACATGATATTTGTGTGTGAAACATATGATGAACTTATGAATGAACAAATTTCACACAATTTCCATTATTAATCATTGGATGCTAAGTTTGTGATGATAGGTTCCATACTTACCTAGGCTATGTAACTTAGGCATGTAGGTAAAATAGGTAAGTAAAGTAGGTAGGCTAGGTAGGTACCTATTTACCTAACTTAAATTTTGGCATTATAATGATCTTTTAAAATAGATACTTATGACATATATCTACATGCCTACATACTTACCTACCTTAAACTACTTATTTATTTACCTATTTATTTATTTTGCAAGGCCCTGCCTACACCTATTGAATCAAATTATTGTTAATTTTGGTTACCATTTTGATCAATAGTCAAATAAACAATTATCAAATTGACCATATGAATAACCTTATATAGTTAAAACCTATATTTATTTATTTATAAATAAATATGGTTTTAAAATTATTGAATGTCCCATTTGACTACAAGCCATTTGTTTTTGGCAAATGTAAAACAACTTTAGAAGTTTATTATTGTAGTCAAAAGGTAAATTATATTTTTGAAAATCCTTCCTAGAAGAGAAAAAAGATCCTACACCTATTCATTAAGATTGGGAAGGATCTTATGTTTATTGAGTGGTAAAAATCTTATATTTCTAAGTAGGCATAACTTGCCCCCCTACTCTTAATTAAGAGGTGATAGAACAACCAAAGCCCTTGTTACACCTTGTGATTGACTTACGTTTAAATTCATGACAATGTCCATTTCATATTCACATCACAATTTTTTTGGGCCATGATTTGACAATAATAGTCATGTGAAATCCATTTTTTCATAAGTTTGTATCATTTATACACAAGCGTTGTGCATTTAAAACATATATGAAAAACATATAATGAGGATGAAAAATTTTCATGCAAAATATAATTTTACATCTTTTTCTACACAAATGATCAAAAATTTCATGCTACTTATATGTGTTTCATACGTGTTTTAATTAGATGCACAATATTTGCGTCTATATAATATGAGTTCATATTATAAAAGTATTTCGCATGATTATTATTATCAAATCGTGATCCAAGAAATTTGTGATGTAAGATGGATAAAATCTACATGTGAGAAAATTTCCAAAACGCATGGCTAAATTTAACTATCATCTCATCTTAAACCCTTTATTTTCAGACCACCCCCACCTTGGATCTTTACTTGACACTTTCATAGTTATGTGCATTTTCATTGAAGAACATATCAAACTCAAGTTTGTTTCGGCGAGATTTTGCCAAATTTTGATTTCAAAAATATGATTTCAGCCTATAAAAAGGATTTTCATAGAAAAAATGGCCCAAATTTTCCCAATTTCAAAAAAATAAGAAGGTTTTAAATCTCTAAATTTTTATGATAAGTTCCAAAAATAGCCAAGAATATAGAAAGGTTTTGTTTTTCCTACTTTCATGTCTAGTTTATAATCCAATTTAGTAAAATTATCTCATGGATAATCACCACTTCAACTACATCACAAAATTGAAAAACAACAAAACCTTGATCTAGTTATGTAAACAATCACTTTTCAAATCATGAAAATCTCCACAACTTTTGATTCCAACAAAAATCTGATAGTGAGGCAAAATCTAGAATTAATTTCAAAAAAATAATATTCCATTACCAAAGTAGCTTTTGTTTAGAAATTTATGTAGGAACTAGTATTGTTTCAAAAGGAATTATTAATTTAATCTAATAGAACTTTTAAGTTCAGGGAAAAGCTCCAATGATGCATCCATAAATTTATCATATAGTATCAACATAAAGAACCTTGTCAATTCTCAATTTTCTTGTCAATTTTTTATTTTACAATAAAATGTAAATCCAAGACACATTCTTCAATTCCCATAAAGAGAGGTGTGAGAACTTTGAGATGAGATTAGGACGATGAGTTTGTTAAAATGAATTCAAGGTGAAGTCAATCTACATAAACAAAAGAAAAAGATGATTAATGCAAATTGGAACAAAGTCGATGCATGAATGAACATAAGGAAAGCGATTGGGGATGACCCATAATGTGGTGTGTTTGTTTTGATGGTTTTCAAAAATTTATGAAAGTCCCGATAAGAGTGAGTAGATGTCATCCATATTGTTGTGCGATCATTTTGTTGGTTTTCAAATCATTCACTAAGGTAATAATAAGAGCAATTGAATGCCACCCATATTGTTGTGTGCATGGGTTTTTTTAATTTTCCCCCCCACCAATTTTGGGAAATCAAAAATTTGGCCAATTTTTCCAAAAACTTTGCACAATTAGTTGGAGTACACACTAGGGGGGAAAGAATCCAAAAAATTCCTAATTTTTTGGTCAAAAAAAGACAAAATTTCTCCCCAAAAAATCACTAACTATGTTTTCATTTTGTTGGTTATTCAATAAAAAGCAAAGAAATTCTGAATAAAGAATGGTTGTTGATAAGTTTGGACCACCTGCAGATACTGACATCAGGATATGCTAGAGGGCATATGTCTACAATTTAAACTAGGGTTCCAAAACTTGTCTATGGTATTTTGAACAACACTAGTACACTACCCTAGATACTCTAGGGTGGGGTGGCATGACAACAATGAGCAAACCAAGCAAAGTTCCAAGAGGAAGAAGAAGATATCATTTTGCATTTGCACAAATGTTTTATGAAATCCTCAAGTGGATGAATGACCTTGATTGTCCTTTTATCTCATGGAAGATCTTTCAACAAGGGGTGTGTCACGGTGTGGCCTTGCCCCCATTTACATTAAAAAAAAAGTATCTTAAGGCAAAAGAAGAATTATGGAAATTTCACCTTGCAAAAATATAATCCTTCAAAAAAAGTCCTTTGAAAAGAAACCAAAAATACTTCAAGATATCATAACTCTATAATTAATCTCAAGTTTCAACACAAGCCAAAAATATCATCTTACAAAAATCCTCATATAAAATTAGACCTA
>Ga0209611_10009001_pt1 | contig 15310 bp, 6 predicted proteins | sample S1TSphgellanicum_3_FD_187693 | JGI IMG/M metagenome (GOLD analysis project Ga0209611, IMG submission 187693) | Host-associated microbial communities from peat moss isolated from Minnesota, USA - S1T2_Fc - Sphagnum magellanicum MG (SPAdes) (version 2) | ecosystem: Host-associated > Plants > Peat... | reverse complement strand
CCAACACTAAAATTTCGTCATTTTCACAAAAAGATTCGCCCCCAAAAAAAAACCGCTGGCCATGAGCCAGAAGCAGCCACCAACGTGACTGGTAACCAGTTCATCACTAGTGTAGTGGGTTGGTTGGCTGGATGATTCGGTGGATGATTTGGTGTGGGTGCAGTAGACGAGGGATCTTTTGCGAAGAGCTGTTGTCCTGTAAGTAAAAGAAACCAAACACTACTTACAAAAGCTCTTCTTATTATTATTATTATTTCCATTTCTGAAATGCACTCATTTCATTTCATAAATGCACCGTCCCCCCCCCCTTTTCCCTCAACCCTCCCTACTCACCCTATAACCTTTCCACACAACTCCACCACAAAATTCACATTCACACATTTACCATCTAACAACTGGCTAGCTCAAAATTCATGTCTAGACACTTTTTTTTCCCCCAACTAGGCTAGATCACAATCATTGTATTTTTGGCTAAACCAAGTGGCAACCATCATCCATACAGATAGATGGTTTAGCCAAAATTTTGGCTCTATAAAACAACAAAACCAATTTTTTATTATAAAACATACTAGATTTTTTTTTTGGGGGCTAACTACTGGATATATTTATTGAATCAGGAATTTTTTTAAATTTTTTTTCGAAACATCGGTTACTAAAAGTCCCTAAAACTCTTCTTTTCTGCCATTTTGATAAAGGAAAAAAAAAATCACCCAATTAAAACACTGAGATTTAGAAATCACATCTAGAATCTAGATCAGAAAATTTTTGGCATCTAGAGAGTATTTTCCCATCTAGATCAAGAATTTTGGTCCAGAAATTTGCCATGTCGATCTATATATTAAAATAATGGTGTTTGTTTTGGTTGTGACCACACTTTACACCTCCTAAATCATGGGGCCCTTAGTTGTGATTTTGGAACCATCAGAAAGCCCTTGACAAAAAGTCATTGTGCCCGTTTGTTTGTTTGTTCGTTCGTTCATCATTTCACAAATTGTTTTGGACCAACAGAGCAAATTGTTATTCAATTTAGAATAATTTTTACTGTTGAAATTTTATTTTTTAAAAATATAAATGATTTTTTCACAATTGAATTTTTTGAAAAGTCATATCTCTTATAATTTTTAAAAACACATTTGTCTTCCCAAAGAAAAAGTAAAAAAATCTTGTATCTTGTCAAAAGGATTCTCAAATTTGAGTTTTGTGATGACTGTTTCCTTTAGAGTTTTGTAGAGGATTTCTAAAACAATTTTTTTTATTTATTTATTTATCCCTTAGAACTTTGAAGATGATTGCACTTGGATCAATGGTATGAGGGCCCACTAGCTCACAATGGGATAATTCAAATACAGAGATTTCCCATCAAGGAGAGAGAGTGGGATACATGAAGGCATGTTTTGGGTGGAGAGTGAATCTATGTGCGCAATTGGCATCTACCTATTCTTTCTTGCAAGTGCAATGCAGTGAAAATTGGAGTAGGTTGTCTGAGTGGGTGAGGTTGTGAAATTAGTACTACATCAAAAGTACCACCTACCTCTTAGGTGAGAGAGTCTAGGGTTGGGAGTACCAAGGGGAAAGGCATACAGAAAAATAAATGTACAACACACTTCAAAGAATTTCCCTCTGATATTTGGAGGCCACCTTTATATTCCTCAACATCCCTCCTATAAAATAAGAGTGCTATTATGCTTGTTCCCTAAGAGTGAGAAGCATCTTAGGCTCACTAGAAAAGAGGAGGGCTATTGTACCTAATCCTTAAGAATAAATATATGATTTCCATATGTTTAGGTTCACAATAATCTTTGCATCATGCTTTATGATGGTGAGTCCAAACTAATGTTTGACAAGTTCTTGAATTTCAAGAGGTTATAAGGTCAAGTTCTAAGGTCTTCAAATTGAAGGTTTTAAGTTTTCTTTCAACTATCATTGAAATCTAATCAAAGAATCGACTTTTTAAAAAAATTGAATTAAAATCTGAACTAGAGGTGTTGTCTCATTTTATAAATGGTTCAAGTTTTTTAAATATATAAATATAATTTTATTGAGAAAAGTATACATTTATGTGACCCTACATTTTAGATAAGTTATTGCATTTGATTGGTTGTATGTAATTAATATCATGTAATCTTTATATTGAAATGTGTGTACTTAATTCAATAAATTAATTACACACTTTGTTTTTGGTTTAGTTGTATGTAGTGTAGATTGAATCAACCCTTGTATTAAACCAGGTCAATTCTAAATTTTCGTTAAAATAATTGAACTAAAGGTTTTAGAAATCCAAAAAATCAATCAAACCTTGCGTTAAATTAAAATAAATTTATTCTATTTTTTAAATGACCAAAATTTTAAAATCTAAAAACCCAATCTCCAAATCAGACTCAAGGTTCCATTTTTTAAAAATAAATTCAAAGGTTCCTTTTGAAATCAAAAACTGAACAAACAATTACTTAAACTAGCAAACCACCAATGCACAATGCAAGATGGAGCATATGCAGACAAGAAACATTATTTCACTATATTCATGTTCCACAACTACCTAAAAATATTATTATCTATGTACTAACCATCCACATGCATCTACGTACCTAATAGTGCCCATGTGTCTTACCCACTTAATTGCATAAATAGACACCACTTATATTACCTTGTTACTCATCAATGATACTTATGCACTTAAATTTTTCAACAAACAAGCTTTAAATCTTGCTACATAATTTCAAGGAGGAGGAAAGGAAGGAACAACTACCAGTTTTGCACAACCCTATTTCTTTGCAGCCAATTAAGGAGAGATGCTTTGAGAGTGAAAGTTTTTCCTTCACTAAGATGACAACCTCAACAACTTTTTGGAGACTTTGTCAAAACAATCTTTTGGCTTGTCTCCTTTCTAGATTCTAGACTTGCTCGGATATAATGCTTAACTTGAAAATTTTGCATTGTATGTCTTTTGCATTATATGAGGGTTGCGTGCAAGAAAAAGCTAGAAAAGTCTTTCTACAATCTGTGCTACCTGTGGGTGTCTTTCTCACACATGAAATCATGTGCAATGTAGTAGTAGTTGTAGTTGTTGACCTAGGACATTTGGCCCATAAGAAATATAGACACAAAAGATTAACAAAACATGAAAATTAAGTATAACAAAGGGCCCACACTTCTTTTCATTCTCTCTCTCTTTCTTTAATAACAATAATGACTTTTCTCTTGAAAATTATTCCATGACCTTGTCAATTTTCTTTTAGAGTACACCCTTTTTTCTTTTTAACCTTCTCAGTGCCAGTTCAGTATCTTTTGAAAGTGATGTAAAAAGTGAAAAACCACTATCATGATGTGAACCCATTTTCTCTTTTCTTCCAGGCAAGGGAAAATTTTGTGTGAAGAGACAGGTGGAAAGAAATAAACACAAGAAAACAACCAAAAAAAAATTGGCTTCATCAGGGAAAAGGCAATAATAGCAAAATACAAAAATCTTAGTCACAACTCTGCTTCCTTATTTACTAATTTACTTGCTTAGGCTACTGCAAGTAGCAGATTAGAAGTAGGTTAGGATGTGTCTCCTTTGCAATAACAGAGAGGGGAAAAGCCAGGAGGTAGGAAACCCAACTGCCATTACTTGTTCAATTCAAGGTGGGAAAGGTTTTGCTTGTTTTTGTTTCTGTAAATAATGGAAAGCCCACTTCACAACTAATGGCAAGAGTCTATCCAATAGGGAAGGTATTTGCCTTTTTGTCATGTTGAAATCTCTAAAGTCATTGCACTCTTGGAACTGCTGGAAAAAGAACTTGATCTGTAGAGGTACTCCAGGTCGGTTTGTAAGTCATGGCACTCTTCCAACTATTGGAAAAAGGCCTTGGTGAGTAGGGGTACTAGAGGTGATTTCGTAATGTTTCAACTTACATTGTAGAGGTATTGTAGAGCTATCTAATTATACCTACCTAAACATGGAGTATTTACTTATCTACTATCTACCTCCTTACGCACCTACCTATGTAAGATAGGGATGATGAAATGTTTACAAGGGATTACATAGGAGCTTATTTAAAGGTTACATAAGAGTTATTTAGGGGTTATCAAGGGGCCTACCTAGGTTAGGGGATGCTTAACAATCTACCTAGGTTAAGGGATAGCTCGAGGTTACAAAGGGGCCTACTTAGGGTTGGGGATACCTAAGGGCCACTTAAGAAGCTACATTTAAGTCCTATTTAAGGAGTAATAAAAATATTTTCCTAAATTAAAGGATACCTAGGGGTTATTGAAGAAAGTCACTTAAGTAACCTGAGGGATTACTTAAGGAATACCTAAAGATCATCTAGGGGCCTACCTAGATTACAAGCTATCTAAGATACATGTTATCAAAAACTTACATAAGGGGTTACATAGGGGTTACCTAAGAACCTACTTAAGCCAGAGGATACCTAAAGACTTAGGTAAGTTAGGAGATACCTAAGAGCTACTTAAAAGGCTATTTAAAGAGTTCCATAAGGACTATGAATTAGCCCTAGGTATTTTACTATGTAAACCTTGTGTGGTCTCTTTTTGCACTATGAATTAACTTTAGATAACCATTAAATGACCCTTAAATATTTGTTAACCTAAAAAAATCCTTATGTAGCCCCACATACGGGTTTTGTGTAGGCCTCCAAGTAACCTTTAAGTATCCAATAACTTAAGTAATTACTTGGTGTCTTCCTAGGTAGGCCCCCAAGTAACCTTTACATATCCCATAACCTAGGTAGGCTTCGAAGTATCTCTTTATGCAACCTTCTAGGTATGTATGTAACCCTCTAGGTAGGCCTTATGTAACTTCTTATTTAAGCTTTTGATACCCCTAGGTAGCCTTTTAGGGAGGCTCTATGTAAACCCAATAACCCTTAAATATTCAATAACTTAAATAGGTCTTTAATTGTTTCCATGATTTTTTTTAAGTAGGCCTTAGACAGTCCCCTATGTTATCCTTATGTATACCATAATCTAGGTAGATGCTTGGATGTCTCCTTATATTCTCCTAAGGTAGCCCTTTAAATAATCCTTAGATGTCCCCTAACTTAAAAAGTCCTTAACTAACCCCTTAAGTAAGCTTTGTGTAATCTTTATATCCTCATTAAATATGCCATAACATAAGTAGACGCCTAAATAAACACATAGATATAAGCAAAACATAAGAAATAAGAGGAAATTCAAATCATCTTAATGTGACAAAAAAAAATTAAATCCATTCCCATGAATGGATAAATTAAGGTTTTGAATATTAAAGTTATGCTATATCAACAGACCTGTGAAGTAATTTGTGTGAGTTTTTGGCATTTTGCTAATGAAGAAGAATGCAGGGGGCGGCCCAATAGCTTGTGTGAGATGTGCTTCAACAACTATGTTTTTCTTTTATGGGCAAATTTTTTATGTGCACAATCAACATGTTGCAGTTGAAGCTTTCATAATGGTTTAGCGTTTACAAGGAGTAGGAGGCAACTGTACTAAAATAAGTACCAGGATGCTGTACATGAAAAGGTAATTCATCATCTTTAGGCAAGAAGCTAAGTTTCTTTGTTGTGGGTTTTCTTTGGATTTTTCAGAATCAGAAGGTGTGCAAATTCTTTGACTTTGTTGCATGGATGGCACATTCTCGAAGGAGAAGGGTGTATCCTTTTTCAACTTCCACTTATGTTAGAAAATCCTTCTCTTAGTGTAGAACAATGTTTTCCAACTTTGTAATGTTTCTTAATGAAGTGGGAAGAAGATGAAAATGATGACAAGAACTAACTAGGTCTTGGAATCATCCAAGTCCTACTGATGTCATAAAACATGATAAAATATGAATGATTTGCCAAGTTGAAATGAGCAATATGTCTACTCTTTTTTCTGAAGAGACTTTGAAAAGCATGCGAATTATGATTTGAGAGAAAAAAAAATTATTTAGCAAAAGAGATCTTCTTTTTGGATGATCTTTTTGTGAGGATGCTAGCATCAAGTTTTGTGGGAACATCTTCTGATTTGAAGTGAAGAAGGATAATGGAATTCTACCTTTGTATCATAGAAAGTTTGCATGGGCATTAGGATAAAAGGTTGGTACTTATGTTTAGAAAGAAGTAGGATAAAAAGTGAGTTTTGTTGAAAGAATATGTGAAGATTGTAGCAATAAAATGGCATCATTTGTGGGATGATATCTTGGACAATCTTAAATTTAAAGAGGGGAGCATAATAACATTCAATCCATTTTTGGAACTTATAGATCACAGTGGTGTAAAATGTATGTGTTTCATATAGTGAAAAGACAAGTGAAATTGTATTTTGACAATCTTACAATAAACGCATATGTTATGTGTTTGTTGTGAATCCTTTGCCAAACATTTGGCTATTGGGATTAAGGTTTGGTGCGCAATTTAGTTTAAAGTCTCATCGTTATATTTTAGGTGGTTATAATTTGACTTTTTTGTTACATTAGGTTGAGGAGGAAATTTGAGTTCCTTTCACTTTCATTTTTTTTTGGGCACAATCCCATCCCATATTTTGATTGTCATCATCCTTGGTTTAAAGGAAACCCGAAATTCTATTCTTGGGTTTTCCTTTTTTTTAAATAATTTTAATGTTGTTCATGGATGGGTAGGTAGCTCATGGGTAAGTAGATAAGTAGTTAGCTAGTTACCTGGGCCCTTACTTAGTAAGGGCTTTACTTAGGTAGTCTTCTAATCTATGTGACCATAACCCAAGTAGATTGAAATTTAGTTTTTAAAAATGCTATGATGATCACTTTTTGGGAGTTCACCTTTAATTTGGAAGAACAATACTTACTTTGATGGACTTTATGAGTAGCTCAAAAGGGGAGATGAGTGAGTACTGTGAAGTACAAAGTCAGGCTCAATGTACAGATTACTTTAAGGACAACTTTATTGTCATTGAAAACTCAATATTATCAAAAGTTTTTAAAATTCAAGAAATTGAGGCATGCTTTTGGCATATTGCTGAAAAGCCCTCAATGAGAAGGATTTAAGGAAGGTGATTTTGTAAGTTTTAGACCTAAGGTATAGGAGCTATTAAATTTTCAGTTATCTATATCATTGAAAATTCAACGGAATTATAATAACTGGTTTTGGAAAGAGAAATTAGTTGATACCACCCAGTTCACACTTACCCCAATTACATAGGCCACACTATTGGATATAAAGTTAAGCAAGATATCCACTCTTTTAGTACCATAAAGTCTAAAGTTTGCAGGCAACAAGGGTGAAAGGGAGGAACTCATAAGACTTACTTACATGTAGGGGAATACCCAAGGAGCATGGCCTTCCTGAAACAAGTACCCCCCTGAGGAGCACTTATTTTGGGAAACCCTATTGTGAGGTTACCCAATGCAATGCACTGCAGTAGGGAAAACATTTCTTGTTGTTTTTTTCCCAATGTTACCCAGTGGGTATTGGATGGGTATCACAAGGGGGAAATGAAAAAACTTCATGTGAGAGATTTCAGGAAATGAAACGTCTGCAGGAGGAGTGAGCATTTGTTTTTCCAAAATGTCTTAAAATCCTCAAAGTTTGGACTATTTCCCCAGTTCAGTGTAATACCGTAGTACCTTCGCTATATCAACACATGTCTGTCAAATAAATAATTAATTAATTTTGAAATTTTCATTTCCACAAATGGAATATTCTTAAATATTCACTATTATCCTTCACAATATTATTTTATTGGGAAATTTTATTTTTTGAGAATTTCAACATTTTTGAAAATAATATAATTAGTGTCGAATTGGCCAAGGTACTCGGGTAATTTGGGTACAATTGTTATCCATGTTGTCAGTGGCTCTCTCTATATATTGAGATAGGATAGGGGTTGTCCTTTGGCACTTTTCAGACCAACTGAACAAAACTTATTGAATTTAACAACATTGTCATAACTGAAAATTAATTGTAAACTATTTTTTCCCAGAAGAATTCTGAAGTTCAGCGCACTTCAACTGGAATAGTTATTGGGATGGGTAACTTTTTAACAGGAGGGTTTTAATATACTTGGGGCAATGGCAGACAGGCCCCATGCCCATTATTACTTGAGCTCTGTATTTTGGACAGTGCTGCTAGCCTCTTCCTAGTCCAGACTCTTCAGGATTGTCAGTAATTTGTGACATATTCATCAAGCAAGATATTCATTCATTCATTCATTCATCTTTGCACATATTCATGGAGCAAGATGAACCTTGATGTTTTGGACTAGGTCACCAGTGAGAGGCCTCTGGTTACTGGGAATAGTTGAGGCGGATTCAGGTGACCACTGAGAGGGCACTGGTTACTGGGAATATAGTTGAGATGCGGACGTTTCAAAACTATTTATGATACCCAGCCCCACTGTTGTTGTTGGTTACTGGATACAACCATCCCTTGTGAGGATCAAGATGCTCTCTTTTCATCCATACCTAGAGCAAGTGTGAAAATGTTCATCCAAGGGAGCAAAGGGTTACATTATCATTGGGCCAATGGGAGCCCAGGCTGGTACCTTGTGCGAACTTGTAGGTCACTAATGAATGGAAGTTGAAGGTTATTGGTTGTAACTCACGACCTGAGAGCCAATCAGAGAGTTGAGATTCTCCCCTGGGATGGTTATGTGAGAAGTGCTTAAACTATGGGTGTAACAAAGATACAAACATAGAGAGAGAGAGAGAGAGAGAGAGTCATGGATGAATTTTTGAGTCTTTCATAAGGTACTTGACTGATCTGCTCTTTACTTTGAGACTTTGATACCCTGTAACTTTCAAAGATTTTCAGCAATACAAGAGTGTGTGGGCGGTTTACACTTGAGAAGTTGGGCAATGGCGCAGTGAAATCTCAAATCACTCATTGGCCCATAGAGCTGAGGACTCTTACTTTGGGTTTACATTAGGGTAGCTTGAGGCCACTACCCAAGCCAATGGTAATGGATGAAAAGTCCACCTGGAATCTTGCATGACTGAAGTGGATAATGTTGTCTTGGGACTCTTTAGTGGAGTTTCGGAGGCCTAACTCAAAGAGGTGGGCCCCATGGAATTAACAACAGCTCATGGCAACCAAAAATTCAGAACCATTTAATCATTTATTGTGTTTTATTTTGAATTTTACTGAAAGACGAAGTTGGAAGGAATTTTTGTTTCCCCCTTCCTCAACAAAAATTACTAACCCTTATGTTGGAGCTTACACTAGGAATAAAAGCTTTTGAGTCATGGTGTTTATCCAAAATGCCGGGTAAGTTATTGTGAGAATTCATATGCCAAGTCTCAAGAACTCAAGTGTAAACCTCCCCCCCCAACCCCCCCAAGTGTTTCAAAACCACTGCAAAGCTTTGGAAGAAGTGAACCATATATACACCAGTGTTTTGTCATTTTTTAATGAAAGAAATTCAGAAAATTTTAGAATTTTTTTTCTACTGTAAATTATTTTTAAAAAATTAAATCAAAATTTCCAATATTGAAACATTGAAAAAAAACACTGTTGCCCACCTAAATTTTCAGATGCACTAAAAAAAGTCTAGAGCAAAGGAAAGGAGATAATAAGCTTGATTATCTCACAAGTGACAACTGTCCTTCTGTGAAGTGACTGTGCTGTAGGCTGCTTCATTCTCAAGCAGCCGAGCAAAAAAAAAGTAGTACCTATGTTGCAGAAATTCTGGCAATTCACTGAATCATCGATGAGCAATGGTTCAGTAATTATATTCCGACAAAGTGCACGAAAAAGAAATGTAGCAATTGGTACCTTACAGATTGTTTGGGTTAGAAAACGTTTGGCCTTTGATTGGTGAGTAATACCGATTGGCCCATGTGGCGACGTTCAATTCATCCTCGCTCTCTACATTGTCCAGGATTTCATGTTTATGGCTGCAGTTGAGGAAATAACTTGGACATGGCAGACATTTTGGTACAGAGGCTCACATACATAATATGCTCATGTGTGGGGCATCTGCCTTCACGCTTTACTCTCCCAATCTAGAAATGCTTATCGTTGGGGCAAGTTATTGGGTGAGCATCCTGGCTAGATGTGGAAAGTCTCAACTACTTTGGGTGTCATAACTGATTGTAGGGAGTGTCTTGATAACGTGGTAACAAGCAATTGGACAAAAGCTACCTAGATATATCACATTTTCTGCTGTCTGATGACATTCTTGTACCTCCTCTCTAAATACATTGTTGCACATTCACGGTCCATATTCACAGCCGAATATCATAACTCCTCCCCTTATGTGTCCCATCACCCCATAAGCTTAGTGCTCAGCACCAATTGGGTATGTCTGGTAGCTGATTCAAGTGCATTGGTTACTGTGAATAAACCCAATGCTCAAACAGCTCAACTGTTCACTGGAACACTCTAACTCTCGCTGGTCTGCCCATATTACCAAATCTTTTGCAAGGTGGGCTGCTTCATATAATCTCTCAATCCATCTATGATTGTGTCCCTTCACGAAGTTGCCTTCACCTTTTTTCCTTGTGTAGGATTGAATTGTAATGGAAGGTTCATTTTGATGATTTTGATCTACCCTAGCTTGCGTTTTCCCTACGCTACTGCGTGTTTGAAGGTTTGCTGAAAGAATTTTCACCTATGTCACACATGAAATTGCTCCCATAAATTATAGTTGAAGCCACATGGAAGAATGGTTCACATGGGTGTCAATTACTTGGAAGGCTTCATTGCTGAAATGGTAGGCACTTAGCCTTGAACGCTCTAAGTAGATATCTTTGTTCGTGTTTGTGAACCAAGTATAGACAATAATAGAAGGCAAGGTAAGCATGGCTGACTTGCAAAGAAGACAATCTTTGATTGATTTTCCCCAACTTTTTTCAATCTCTTGAAGTTTTGTGTTGTGTTGATGAGCACTAAACATGTTGATGCACTAAACCATACTACTAGCATTATACCCATATTATACATGATCACATAGTCTATCTAGTAAGGACACTAGTTTGTTTTGGTTTATTTATTTTGTTTGTCATAACTCCGAAATTATAATGCCCCTTGCCATGCACTTGGTATCACTGGAAAGCTTTCAATGAATATGGGTGCACAAAGGTGGTCTTGCAGTGTTTAGACCTAACATGTGGGAGTTTTTTTTAATTGCATGATTTTGTCAAAGAAAATTCAACAAAATAAAAAATAGAAAATTTAGGGAAATTGGGTGTCTCTTGATATTGATGGAAAGCCTTTGATGAGTGGGATTTATTGAAGGCGATTCTTAATTTTTAGACCTATGGTGCATAAGATATTGAAATTTGAATAGGTTTTGTCATTATAAATTAATTTAAGTTTTTTTTTTAAATCACAATTGAACTTTGTCATGAGCATGTTGTTCACACAAATAATAAGTACATAGTCACTTTCACATTTTGGCCAATGGCATAGGCCACATTATCTTTCTATGTATCTATTAAGGAATGTAGTGTGTTTTATTTTGTTTTATTTGTCACATTGAGAACTTCTAAACCACAATGCCTCTCACCACCACTATGAGAAAATAAGGGGGTTTGCAATTGTGGTTCCAATTATATATTTGAATTGTAATGACCACTTGCGACTCAAGATATTTTTATGCCATGAATGTTACCAAACAAGTTGTAGTAGTTGCATTGGACACAATTCAATTATATATGGAAGCCTATATTTATTGAAAATATGTGCAACTAGATGCAACTATGTTGTAATTAAGGTGTCCACATAAAATTCCCATGCAAAATGTTCATGGGTGAATGAAATGGTTACATGAATTTTCATTTGATGAACATCTATTAATGTGCATTGCAACTAATTTCTAATTAATGCACTTTATTGATGGTATTATGTTACAACTTGAATTCAGTGAATGTAATTCTAAATTCTAACTTATTATTGTCCATTGGATTTTCATCTGATGAACATCTATTAATGTGCATTGCAATTAATGTGTAACTAATGCACTTTATTGATGGTATTATGTTACAACTTGAATTCAGTGAATGTAATTCTAGATTGTAACTTATTATTGTCCATTTATTGACACTATTATTTTTCACTAATTACAATTGGTAATAATAATTTTCCACTGTGAAATAGATTTCATAATTTCATTGCAAAAATAATGACAAACATCTTGCTTCAATGATACAATTATATGTATTAATATTCAATATTTAAAATATAATAATCATATGAATATTTTTGGTGATCCATGGTCCATTCCAATGATATGTATTTTATTTACATCTATAGTGTTAAGTTAAAACATGTTAGAACTATTGTCATAATATAATGTTAAAATATTCACTTTGTCTTTGTTCAAAAGTTGGGCTATATTTTGATAATTACCAAATGTAAAATGTTACTTGCACATCAATATAAGAATAAATACATTACAATGTGAAAAATGATTATATATTCATATTCTAAATCTAAATAGAAATCTTTTGCAACTATAATGCAATTAACAAAAAACATACATATAATTGTAAGACTTTTGAGTGAATAAAAGATCAAAAGAGAGGTTGTTGACAGCAAGAGACCATTCAAATGTAGTAAGAAAAGAAGGGAATATCAAAATTGGTTTCAGCCACAAATGTTGCCACCAATTTTAGCAACGATGAAAAGATATGAAAATAACAAAACTATTCTTACATTTTTACAAAGTCCTTACAAATCACCATGTGTTTTTAGTCCATATGTAAAATTGACTAGTGGAACAATGTGGGAGTGGTTTACAAAGGATGGCATGTTGAAAGAAAACTGCATTCAAGTTATGGAGTGTGAAACAACAAAAAAAGATCCCAAACAAAATGTGATTGAACTCAAATAGCATCCTAAGCTAAGAGATAAAATGGTTTCTCTCCTAGAAAAAATGAGGAAAGTTGCCCAACCATTATCAACAAGTATTGTGCAACCCATTTTCAAAAGTAAGATACAATCCATTGCTCTTAAATTCATCAAACCTAGATGTGGAAGGTTTACTATCACAAGAGAGTGGTTTAAACAATTCATGAAACAAATGTTGGATTTACTATATGATAACTATTCCTACAAGAAAATTTCCACCATATTGACTTGCTCAAAGCTGCAACATGGTTTATAAGGTTGTTTATCTAATGAAAGCATACTACATTCCACTTACACTTGTTGTGAAAAACTATCATATTGGAATCCATCTTGTGCCTAATGGTGGTGAGAAAGTTTAGGAGCCAAAAGGAATTAAACATGTGCAAATGAACATTAGGTTTGGAATATAAGAAGCAAATATTAATGGCGGTATCCTTTAGTGTTATAAGGGCCTTACTTCCACCATAGATTGTGTTTACTCGCATTACATATAGAACATTTCCACCAAACAATCAAGGAAAGAAAATTTGCATCAAAGATGGTTGGGACCTCACCATTAATGAAAATTTTCACTAATGGTCATCCTTGGAAATAACCAAACAAATTTGTCACAAATATTTTCCTTCCCTACTTGCAATCACAAATTCAAATTTTAGAATTAAAAAAGGAACCTAAGATGGTGTGGATCATAAATTGTTGGAATGCCCACATCAACAAAAAGATTATAGATTGGATCAAAAAAAACATGTAAACATCTTGCTAATTTTTGTTCCTACTGATTGTACAAATGAATTTTAAATAGCAAGTGTGATTTTGTAAAAGCCACTCAAACATGCATTAAAAGTTCATTTTAACTCTTGGACTTTTCAAACAATCAAAGACCAAATTGACAATGGACAAAGCTAAAAGTAAACTTCAAAATGGCCAACTTAAAGCCTAAAATTTGTGACTAACCATGGTTACATGAAATGTGGACAAATGTGGAAGTTATGAAAAAAACAATTATGAAAGAATGGGACTTTCTTACCTAAATTTTAACCAGTAGCTATGGAAGCCAACACTATAACATTATTTTTCAAGGAAACAATAGTTGCAAAGAAAATAGTGAAGCAAATGTTGATGCTGATTTAACCCTTCCAATGTCAAAAGTTGTGGAAAATTTCCTTCAACTTACACATGTAACACCATCTACATGTGCGAGGCCATTAGGAATAATACATAAGTTGTGTGCATAAACTAGGAAGAAAAAAATCTAAACTAGGTATGGAAACATGCATTTATTGTTGGCATTATTGTTGTTTTTATTGTTATTATTGGCATTGTTGTAATTATTATTTTCATTGTTGAAATTGTTTCAATTGTTGTGGTGTTTGGTGTGTGTTCGGTTATTGTGTTTGATATTGTTGCTACTACCGATGGGCTTTGGCTACCATGTTACCTATTGCGGTTGTTGGCATCCAAGCACCACTAGTCCTTGCATTTGTAGTGATGTTATTTTTCAATCTACAATAATTGATAGCTATGTGCATAGTCAATGATTTTCAACATCAACATGTGTGGTAGTAAGTAGTTATTGCACATTACAACATAAGACCTATCAAAACATATGCACATTATTTTGGGAATTATTTGAATTAAATTTTTTTCATTATTGTTCTTTTACTTTTTGAAAAAAATATGCATCTTAAACAATGGGTCCTTTGAGAAGCGTTAAACATAATGCTGCATTTATTCTTAGCATGTCAAGAGTCCACCCACACTAAACAAAAATTTGATTAAGCACAAAATGCACGCCTAAAAATCAAATCACTCAAAATTGATTTTTAAAAAACCTCCAAGATCCATCATTTTTGAAACCCATGTCAAAGATTTTACAATTTAGATGTGACAAAACATTGTGCAAAAAAAATACAAAAAAGAATTCCATGATAAAAAAAATTCATATATGTGGGAATTCCTTTGATACCTTTGTTTTATCCTAATGAACTAAGAACAAAAAGTCTCATTTTACACATAGCTAAGTAGTTTAGAACCCAAATGTTTTTTAGAAAACAAAAACTCTCTTGCAATTGTTGCAAAAACAATGAAAGAAGGGGAAGAAAACAATAATGTTGGGTGGAAAGAAACAACCAAGAAACCAAGCACTAATAGTTGGTATGGAACTTGCCTAAGGGGACACTAATAAACAAAAGTAGAAAATACTTGAGTAAAAATATAGGGTGCAATATATTGGTTGTTGGGCAAAAAAAAAAAGTTAATTAGTTATAAATAGGGTACATTTTATTCAAATAATCAATTTAATTACAAATAGGGCATGTAAAATCCGAAATAATGGATTATAATTAATATAAAGTGGCTTTAATATGTATATATTATAAAAATAAATAATAATAAGATGATAAAAAATAAGTTGGACAATTATCTAATACTCCCCTAAAAATGGTCATTTGATGCACATAGATTCCAAACTTTACATTATGTGTCCCCCCATGGGGAATTAGCAAAGAGAAAAAAAAAAAAAAAAAAAA
>Ga0209611_10009000_pt1 | contig 15310 bp, 15 predicted proteins | sample S1TSphgellanicum_3_FD_187693 | JGI IMG/M metagenome (GOLD analysis project Ga0209611, IMG submission 187693) | Host-associated microbial communities from peat moss isolated from Minnesota, USA - S1T2_Fc - Sphagnum magellanicum MG (SPAdes) (version 2) | ecosystem: Host-associated > Plants > Peat... | reverse complement strand
GAGAAGAAATGGAACAGTTGGGGCTTTTTTAATTTCATATTGAATGAATATTTGAGTGAATGCATTGTTTGATTCAAGAACATTAGCTTTGTCCAAAATATTTGAAAGTTTCTTTTACGACACAAACGTAAGGTGATCAGTTTCTCACATTGCAAAGGGAACAAAAACCTCATGATAATTGAATTAGATTTAATATAAAATATATATCATTTGCTTCAAAGATCACTTACATGTCACTTTTTTTTTTCTTTATTCTTTTTTTTGAAAAATTTTATCATTTTCTAAAAAAATTGAAAAAAAATTCTAATGTAAAATCAACTAATTTCGGTAATTAATGAGAAAATTTGCCAAAATTTTAATATCACAAAATTATTTTAAAAAAAAACCTGTATGTGAGACCTTCTAATGTTTCCACAGCTGGTGCTTTTTGTATGTTTCTTTTCTTATTGTTTTGAGCGTACGAAATAAGGTCATGGATGTTTTCTGCCATAAAAAGTACGTTCTGGTCATTCTGCAGCGTTGAAAGGCAAGCCCCAAACATCCATCCAGAAACACAAGATGGTCTACACTTCAATGATAATGCACGCCATTGCGTAATTCCGTCAACAATTTGATGATGGAACTTTTATAGCAAGACCCCACTCCCCAATGTCGTGAACAAACCCTAAACCACTTGGAAAAAGTAAACAAACAGATCCATGCATGAATGACAATGGCCTTATTATGCTCATTGCTCAATGATGTGCCAAACGTTATGTTAGACTTACGGATTGTGTGATATTCACTACACTACCACCTACAAGAATTTGGGTGATTACAAAAAGGCCATTGAAAACAACCCCGCCCCCCACCCCCCACCCCAAAGAAAAACAAGGGTTGGTTTGGAGAGCAAGCAATTGGTTTCATTATTGAAGGGCCAACAAAACCAATAATATAAAAGTTCACAAGTAATGTGCAAGAAACTTGATAAAAAAATAATTCCTCAAGCCTACACAAGCCTATTTTGCAACACGTTGAAACTAATGGTCCCTTTTCTACCATTTCCAATAGGTTCTCTAAAATTCTCACAAACCTACCAAACCCTATTGTTACACATGTAACTCTTATGTAGTTCACTCAAAATAACTAAGAACACAAATTCAGACCACCACATGGTCATAAACAATTTTCCTTCACACCTATACCACAGGCCTATTCGACATCCGTCTATCCCTACTGTACCTTGGCAGCTTTGACACATGTCTATCAATTAATTAATTAATTTAGTAATTTTCATTTTCAACAAGTATAATATTTTTGAAGATGTTATGTTTTTCTTCACAAATTTTTTTTTTATTAAATTTTTTGTGGATGAAAATTTCAGCATATCTGAAAATAGTAGAATTAGTGTAGAAGGTGCCAAGGTAGTAAGAGGTATGTTGGTAGTAAAAAAGTACACTAATATATAATAACCCTTTCAGTATAGGTATACTATGGAGATAGGGTTTTTTAAAACCAAAGGTAGGGTTAAAAAACCAAAGGTAGGGTTTTAAAAACTAAAGGTAGGGTTTAGGGCTTAGGGTACATGAGGGTAAAAGAAAAGTCATAAAATCGAATCCAGAAGTAAAAGCCAGTAAATAGTAACTTTTACTCCAAGAGGCCAAACAGACAAAAAATCATAAAATCCGGACAGTTACTAACTAGGACTGTGACTGTTGTTACCTACAAGATATTACCTACCTACTCACCTGATTCATAGGGGGCGGGCCGGCAACTGCCTTCTTCTTGAGCGGTTTGGATTCAATTAACCGAAGGTTTGACGGTTGGGATGAACCGAGGCAGGCACAAAACGGAATGTCCCCCCTAGTCTGACAGTTTAATGATGTGGGTCCCCAATCGGTACTGCCAGTTCCAAGTCCTGACCTACTCATGATGATCCAGACGGGCAGGACCCACCGAAAACCAAAAATTTCACAACGGGCAGGGCCACGAAAAACCAAAACTTTCACTATGGGCAGGTCCAGTATTGTGCAGTATGGGCTGGGTAACCCGTGCTGGACCACACAGGTTACCAGACATCATAACGCATCTCTAATGAGGATTCAAGATGCCCTCATTTCATCCATGCAGAGAGCGGTATTACGAAATTTTCATCCGAGCAGCAAAGAAGGGTTACGAAATTATTGTGCCAATGAGAGCCCAATGAGGGTGGAACCTTGTGGTTAACTAGTAAGTACCTAAATTATGGGGCCTCTAGTTTGTAAGGTATTTTGTATTCTCATCTTTTTCTCCCATCTTTTTCAATGATGTGCGAAAACAAAATTTGAACCAATTTTCATAACACGATGTTAAGGAAATTGTGTTGTCTAAGGCGCCCTCAAATTCCACTAGGAAAACCTCTACAAGGTTTGCTCCCCTAAAGTAAGGTCAGGTAAAGGAAAGGAAATGAAAGAAAAGATACAACTCGTAAGGTCAGGTTGGCCAGGGTGAACCAGTACCTACACTGGTGCCTTCACCTCCTTAGAGTGAGTGAGGCCTCTTAAACAGAGAGTGATATATTTGCCCTCGGAAATGTTAAATTTGGACTCAAAGTTGTTTGTTTTGTTGGCCAGGGTGAACCAGCAGCACCCATACTGGTACCTTCACCTTCTTGAGTTAGGGCTTTTTGGTGACCAAGAAGTGTAGTAGCTTGAGCCTTTGGCCCAATTGTGAACACATTGAGGACTCAATTGATTTTTCCTTCCAAATCCATTTTTTGCAATTTGTTTGAATTTTCAGCAACAAAATCCATTCAAAAATCAATATCTTTCACACCTTAGCTCCGAAAATTGTGAAACAAACTTTATTAAATCTGACTTGCTGAGAGCTTTGCAACAACACCCAAGAACACCCCCAAATTCTTATAGAGTTTTCAATTTTGATTTTATTTAATTTTCATTGAGAAAATGGTTCAATAAGCAGTAACTTCCACACCATAGCTTCAAACAGGCTCAAACCAAATCAGTGCAACCCTGCTACAACTCATCAAGAGCTTTCTGAAGATACCAAGAGTGTGGCATGAAGTGCTGTTGGTTTAGGAGATCTGAGCGTGACAATAACAAAACAAATTTATTAATTCATTAATATTAAACAAATTACCTTGCTTCATAGATACATATTTATATTTTAAGCCAGGAAAAGGTTAAATTTGGATTCAGAGACAGTAATTCAGGATTTTGACCATGGTACCATTGTGGGTGCTAGTTCACCCAAGGCGGTTTTGTCTAAGGACAGTCAGTCTATAATGTTTTTAAGCTGCCCCCAAAAACTTTGGGATTTTCACCATGGTCCCAGTGTACTAGTAGTTGCCGGTTCACCCAATGCAGGTCAGGTCGGGTCAGGTCCGATCAGGTCAGGTCAGGTCAGGTCAGTTCTGGTCAGTTCAGGTCAGGTAACAGGTTAGGTGAGGTATATTCCTACTCTAGAGCGAGTGGAGGACGGCTTACTTACGGGGTGGGAGAGTTTTCCCCCCTGCTTTCGAGGTCCCAAAAGCAGGTGCCCTTACGAAAGGGAAAGCAAAGGGAGCAGGAGGGGGAGGGGGGAGGGGGTAGTCTTTTTTCTACTGCCAATGTATAGCCAAAATGCTAGATTAAAAATTTAAAAGAGCGACAGTCATATGCTTTTAGAGATTTTCGATAGACAAAATAAGACAAAAATTCAAGAAAAATCGCCAGATTTCTATACATGGTTCAAGTAGGTAGCCACCAAAAAAAAAAACAAAACAAAACAAAATAACAAAAAACATAGAAGGATGTCTTTAAAAACACTTACTTTCATATTTAGCCTGCAACCAAATCTGGCTAAACTCTTCTATGGATCATCGCCACTTTGGCTATAACACATCGTAATTGCCAAAAGAAAGACTCCGGGGGTGGGGGTGGGGGCCACGGCATTTGAGTAGTTATTTGAAGTGATAAATGAGAGGCGGAGATTCCTGTCACCTGGCACGACGCCTCTTCTGTCTGAGCGTCTGAACTCCTGAGCGCCTGAACGTCGTCTCCTGTTTTGTCTGCGCAGGGGCTTCGTCTTCTGCTGCTGCGTCTGTGCTGTCGCTCGCTCGCTTGTGGCCTCTCTCTCTGGCGCCGGCGCTGGCTCGCATACATGGTTGGTTTGTGTGGGCATTAGTGTGAATCTACGTAAATGGATTGGATTGTCAGTATGCAAATCCATGATGCGCTGCAGCAACAGCACAGTGCAGAGCGCACGAATTAGCAGAGCGATTAGCGCTAGCAGCTGTGATGAGCAGCTGCAGTGTCTATCTGAGCCGCAGAGCAGTGGACTAGTACTACGACTTGTTGTTTGTAGCGGGTGTGGTGCAGGAGACAGCTGAACAACAAGAGCATCGTCGTCTTCGCACCGGGCGGCGTTGCTGCATCAGCAGCTTACTGGCTGCTGCATATGATGTGGTGTTTAGTAGTAGTAGTAGCAGTAGTAGTGCTCAACATCAAGTTGCTGCTTACGACGCACCACATGAATCTTCTTCTTCTTGCATGATTTGGAGGGCAGGAGGGAGGTTTGGATCATGCAGGGGGAGGTGGAAGCAGGACGGGGGAGGAGACTCTGTCCGGAGGGTGAAGCTCATGTGGTGCAGGGTAAGAGTAGTAAGAACAGTAGGAAGCAGCATGGAGGAGGAGGAGGAAGAGCTGGGCAGTCGCTGCAACAAGGGCGGAAACTGGTGGTGGGGATGAAGCTGACGCCGTCTTCTCGGGAGTTGTTGGCTTGGGTCATCGCCAAACTTGCGCAGTCTGGGGATCACATTCTTGCAGTCCATGTTTCCGCGTTCTCTGCTCGTCACGCTGGTATATATTGTGTGCGCGTGTTTTTTGGGGTCTTTTTCTGTTTTCCCTTTTTTCTGGGGAAGAATAAGATGAAGAGGAATTGGGGGGGAGGAAAAAGGTGGTGAGTTCAAGAACAAGGGGTGGTAATCTGGGGATTGAAGAATTTGGGGTTGAGAGAGGTCGTTGTTGAGAAGAAGAAGAGTCTTGAGTCCATTTCTTGCTTTTTACGTATCCCCTCTTCTTCTTCTTCTTCTTCTTCTTCTTCTTGTGGACTAGTTTTGGAACTGGAATACTGCTGCTGCCTGAGAAATGGTACCCAGATGGGCTTTGTTGGATCCCCCTTTACAATTGGAGCATTCATTCCTTCCTTCCTTCAGGGGGCAATGCTCAAGTGCAGCAGCTTTACTTGAGCTCTTAGATGATCAGTGAAGAGATGGAAAAACGGGGGCTGTCTGTCAGGCAGGCAGGATTTTCAATGGTAGCTATGACATGAAATATTGACATGGGCAATTTGTTGGGGCATGGATGGGTGCTGGGGAAACAGAGAAGGAAGGAGATGTTCACATGCAGCAGCTTGGCAATAGCTTGAAAGGAGTGCTGTCTGTTTATGAAGGCCTCTGCAATCTGAAGCGAGTAAGCTTCTCCCCCCATCTCACACATATCTTATGTCCATCTTGTCAGACTCTCTATCTTGCTTCCTGTGAACTGCGTTGTTTCTGCCTCGAAGGTCCTAGGATTGGGTTGAACGTTGCCTCAGTAGATTTGGGTTGAAACGTTTTTGGGATTGATATACACACACCTGACAACAAAAAACAACAGCAGTAGTAGCAGCATATACATGGAATATCTCCAAAGGTTTTGGTTTCCATTTTTTGTGATTTGTTTGGAGGTTCATTTCTCCAGTTTTCCAACTACTCAAAAGGGGATATAAGGAACTACTAGTGACAGTCCTTCGAAAAGGAATACAATGTTGCTGCCTGCAACTTTCTTGTACTCTTGGACATTGTAGGGACTTTTGCTCAACAAGATATCCATTGTACCATGTGTGGGGCACGGGGTGGGTTGTAGGTCAAGCTTCAGTTGGAGATTGTTAGAGGAAGTAAGGCCAAAAAAGCATTGGTGGAGGTTGCTGGGAAGCAAGTAGCTTCCAAGCTTGTTCTAGGCAGCAACAAGCACTTCAGCAGTGGGTAAAGTTCCCATTCCCTCTCTCCCCCCCCACATGACGCACATGGCCTTTGTGTTTTTTTTCCCCAATAAATCTCTGGAAAGCTGAATTTACATGGATGGGTCCCTCAGAGTTATGCAGTTTTGGGCAATTCTTGAGTGTTGGTCTTAAGTTTTTGGCCGCACTGTGACAAATGTAAAGAATCTAATAATGTCATCCTATCTAATTGGATCAGACACTTGTACTTTGTTGGTTTTGGCATCAAGAGCAATATTGGGTTATGTCCTTCTGAAGCAGGGCCTGTGGGGGTTGAATGCACTGTAGATATTTTTTAATGCAAATACTGATGTTACTTGCGTTCATTGAATGAGTGCAATGCATGATTGTGCGGTTGGCAGGCACAGCACTGAATTAGGAACATACTGTTTGAAGCGATTGCCTAGCACTTGCACTGTGATTATTGTCGAGCACAGCCTCATTGTCTTCGACAAACAAGGCTGTTTAGAGAATGAAGCACCAAGTAAGTTGTCTTCCCTTTTGCACTTTCTCCATAACTATCTCATCAAAATTTGTTTGAGATCTCTTTTCTCTGTAGCAGTGAATTTTATTATGATCCATGTTCTCCACATCCACAATGACAAACTTTTTCTGTGTCTATAAAGTCAGTCAGTTGCAGCTCAGTAGTCAACTCATTGTTCTGGCTGTAAAAACCACCATTTTGAGTACCTTTGAGAACTTGTTGCCCAGTAGGAGGAATATAAGTGAGCAGAAGCTTTCTGTTATATGTCAGTGGCAGAACAGTTCTCGAAGACTACTCTTGGCCTCCAATGTTTGAATCTCTAGCTTGCCTATAAACTGTGCAACCTATTTTGAGAGATGATGAATTTCTATATGTCCATACCACAGAAAGGGTTTTTGAAGACTGTTGGGTGATGTTGTGGATTGTGAGATGTTTGTGCAGGGTCAGGTATGCTGAAGGTTTTGAGTCGGAATATGAGGAGTTTTAGAAGGCACAAGGTCACAAGTGGAGGCATGGACGAGTTATCAGATGACGCATCTTTTCCCCCAAATTTGACACCCTCTCATAATAATCCCATGAAAGGGCTTAGCAGTGATGAGGAAAAATCTGGGCACAGTGGTGAATTGGAAATGGTTGGAAGCTCACCATCCTCGCTGCAGAATGATGACTCTTTGAGCTCACCCACAAGTGTTCTCCCTTCAGCCCAGCAGGTAGTCACATCAGGGGTGGAAGAATTTCGGATCTCCTTCTCAAAGAGACACAAACAAGGAGCACAGAGGGATTCAAGCTCTATGAGGTTTGGGTTTCTCCTCACAGACCAATCAGATGATGAGCCTGCTGTTTTCTCACAACGGACTTTGTCACAACGCGAAACTTCCTTCTCCCTATTCATGAAGAAGCTTCCTGGAGACAAAACTAGCAGAATTAGAGAATCTCTTGCCTCAAATGCCAAAGAGAATTCAGGGCTAACCCCGGGTTGGCCACTAATGCACAATGCAATTGGCTTTGATAGAAAGCCTGTCTTAGCTCCAGGAATAGAGCGAAGTATGTCAGTTGTGAACTGGGCTTTGCAACTGCCAGGAAGATCAAGACACAAAGGGTCACTGACTTTGCCTCGAGGTGCAGTCGAAGCTCAATGTGATAAATTACTGGGAGAGCTATCATCAAAAGCTTTCACAACCAGTATGCGGTCATCAAGAAACGTGGGATTTGCAAGGACCTTACAAGAAAATATTTCAACTCTGGCACAGCAAGTGGAGTGTCTCTGTCTAGAACGACCATGCATGTGGTTTTCATATGATCAGCTCAAAGCAGCAACTTCCAATTTCTCACCAAGTGAGTAGTGTGTTTTCTTCTTCCCTGATCTTCTGCTGCCCTTGTACATGTAATTTCTCTCTTATGGATGTGTCCAGTGACATAATACTATTGTGCTGAAATTGGCATACATTGTCAGACCATGTTTTCTTGTCATTTTGAAATGGGATGGACTTTAGGTCACAAGATCCAAATCCATTTTTAAAGAAATTCTGCCCATGTTTGGGACAGCATTTTCAAGAAAAGAATTTTGTTGCATCTTTCAGATCTGGTTCTATAAGAAAAAAGTTCATATGGAAATTTCTCAATTGTTTGTTTTTTTTTTTTCCTGTTTTTATCTGGGGGTGCTTTGAGTCAATTCAAAACGATATTTATTTTGGTGGCATTACATACTTTTTCCGTACATTTGTGTGAAAGAGATGAGCCAATTGGTACATTTGGAGAAGTTGGAAATGACAATGAATGGGTTGAATGAAATATGCAGGCAAAATAATAGGAAGAGGAGGAGCAAGCCAAGTTTACAAAGGACAGACCGAGGATGGCAAGCTAGTGGCAGTAAAGTGCTTAAACCAAGGAGGGCGCCAAGCAGAAGAAGAGCTTCTAACTGACATCCAGATCACATGCTCCCTATCACATGTTAATATTGTCACACTGCTTGGCTACTGTGTTGACACCCCACACATGATCCTTGTCTACGATTACATTGCACGAGGGAGCTTGGATGATCATCTCCATGGTAAGGCCATTGCCAGAGTCAAGCACGCAAAAAAAGTTCAGATCACACTCTCCTCCTTAAAAATCTAGCTCATATGTGCAGATGATCTGATTCTGGATTCACCACAGATCGTCAAAGCAAGAGGAAAAAAAAAACACATTTCTGGTCTCACAATAGGTAGTGTGTGTCAGTCATTTACTGTGATTTTCCTGACAATCTTGTGATGGGCATGTTTGATTTGTGGACAGGAAGGGATGAGGAGGCACCATTGCCATGGAATGTTCGACACCAAGTGGCAGTAGGTGTAGCAGAAGCATTGGACTATATCCAGAGTGGCTGTCCCCGCCCTGTCATTCACAGAGATGTGAAGGCATCAAACATCCTTCTCACTGAGGATTTTGAGCCTCGGGTAAGGTATCTGACCCCTCCATTGCTTGTCCATTTACGAAGTGGCCACAATGTTGAAGAGGTGCCGTAAGAATTTTTCCAAAGCAAACCTTATTACTGCTGTTAGTATGATCTAGAATAGAGCTGAACTCTGTGCATCTTTTATGCTCTGTGCCTGGAAGGTTTTGTATCTTCTATTCTGAGGGTTTGAAGGTGGTAAATCTTGCAGTTGTCAGATTTTGGACTTGCAAAGTGGGGTCCCACAAATGCACCACACATCCCATGCAATGACGTTGTTGGCACTTTTGGGTAAACTGACCAATTCCGTTATTTCTTCTTCCCACACTTTGAACTCAGGGGGTGAAAAATCAACTTTTTGGACAGTATATTTACAATGATACCCTAAACCCATGAACCCTTAAATGCAGTATCAGGAATATGAGCAGTGTGAATTGGCAGGTATCTGGCACCCGAGTATTTCATGTATGGAAAAGTGAACGACAAAACAGATGTGTATTCATTTGGTGTGGTGCTTCTTGAGCTCATCACTGGCCGCACTCCAATTGACACTTCCAGGCCTAAAGGCCAAGAAAATCTTGTGACTTGGGTAAATCTATTTCCCGCCTCAAAGTGATTGATGACATGACTTGATTCATTGTTCATTTTATGTTCAATTTCATTCTACTACCTCTGTTTGCTAATTTCAATCCCATTGACCGTACATTTGGATTGATTGTCTTTGGGTTTGCTGCTCTTGGGAACAGGCCAGTCCATTGCTGGAGGAGAGAAATTTGGAGAAGTTAGTGGATCCACAGTTGAAAGCAGTGGGCATGTATGATTTGAATGAAATGGAGAGCATGGTGTTGGCAGCTTCATTATGTGTCCAACAATCAGCTCCTCGCAGGCCCAGCATGAGCCAGGTATAGGGTTTAGGGTTTAGGGCCTTTTCTGTGCCTGAATCCCTGCAGGAATCTTGCTTGCAGCACACAATTAATTCATACTTGATCTCTTTGTTGCTTTGATTTAATTGAGAACATGATGTTATTCCAGACTATGAGTGATTTTGAAAATTGCCTTTTTCAGGTGTTGAAAATCCTTTGTGGTGATCAAAGTGAGGATCTTTCAATTTTCCAAAGGCAAGAGGCAAGATTATCTGTAGATCTTGACGACACAGGATGCACATTGGATGATGAGGATGGTAAAGTGGACATACAAACACACATGGCACTCGCCATGCTTGGAGTTGATGATGATGATGATGATGATGATGTCACATCACAATGCAGCACTGATCTGGCTCACTCTAATGTGTTCCTGGAAGAATATTTGGAAGGTCGTTTCACTCGGTCCTCTAGTTTTGACAATTAATGCAGAGTCGTTATAGTAGTAGTGGTAGTTGTAGTCATTGTCTTTCTGCATGTTGTAGGGTTAGTCAATTGGTGTAATATATGCCCCAGCCATTTACACTTATCAGATTGCACTTTAGCTCAAAAATCTTAGAAGTGTAAATCTTGGAAGGTGGGTTCTCTCAGATCATTCTGTGAAAGTTGTTAGAAATGCAGTTTGCACCCAAGTCTGTAACATAGTTTTTTAGTGTCCCACATAAATTTTTATTACAAGTGCACTTTACCTTTTTTGGCTCGAAAGAGATTAGCTCTTCTCCACCATCTCTTATTTTGGTAACAAGTCAGAGAAAGAGTGGGAGCCAAACTACAGGTAAAAAAATTGAGCACTGGACATTTTCCCCTGACTTTTTTTAAACTTTTAAAGGGCTTTTGCATTTTGAGATTATACTGAATTCTCTTATGGACTTCCATCTGAATACAGTGATTTTTGCCTAAACTCTAAACCCGAAACACTATTTAGCATGAGCAGACTTTCTTCTTGTGAGATTGTGATAGGAAGTACTTCCAGTATGTCTATTTGTGAATGTAAATTTGCAGTAGCAATATCACTTGGTAATCCAGTGTGATCCCCTACACTAGGCACTTGTGATACAGTTGAGTAAAGAGAGCCTGATCAATTACAAAGGCTATAAGCTGGACAAGCAAGCAAAGTGAGCCCCTGTTCTTTAGGATGGAGTCCAGAAGCTGTAGGTGCAGCCAGATTGTGATTCTGCAAATTGGGTGATCTTTATGATGGAGGCTAAAGCTGCAGGCACGGGCAGTGCTTTTCCAAGTTGGGTGATCTTTATGATGGAGTCCAAAAGCCACACAAGTGCAGGCAGATTGTGCTTCTGCAAATTGGGTGTTCCTCTAACTTCTGGATAGATAACTGGGACTTCATAAACTGCAGAAGAACTGTTGTCCAAAATTCTTTGCAGTGGATAATACAAGTATCCACAAAATTGATCGTCCAGTTGCAGAACCCAAATGGAAATAGTGCTTCTATTTAGGTACAGACAGTTTGAAATTGTCATTTGGTCTGGAATAGCAAGTGAACATATTTGATGGAGTTCAGCTCTGAAGGTGTGCTGTGTGTGGAATCTGACACTATACTAGACATGTTGGGTATCCAGGTAGCTGTAGATTGTCCCTTGTGCTCACTTGGGCAATGTTCCAGGTCACGCTCAACAAATCATGTTTGATTGAGGAGCTTGACAAAGTCTTAAAAGCTTTTGATTAGGGCTATAAAAATAGTTGTCATTGTTGAATTCATATCAGATCAACCCTCATGATTTTACCCCATTACCCCCCAAAAAAACAAATGTTAGAAATCCTTTTCCTGCAAATTTCTTGAAGGATTTCAATCTTCAAACCTTACCATGTTGCATTGATGCCAAATTTTATCAAAGGGTTTAGTCCCAAAAAAGAGACAACTCGTATATTTTGTAGCTTTATTATGATCATGTACTACAAATCCATTTGAGCATGAAAATGTAATAACCACACTGGATGTTTATGTTTTGTTTAATTGCATGAGATTACTTACTATATAAAATTAGTGATTCTGAATTTAATGTTTTTATAATATCACTACCATCAAACAAAACAAGAAGCTCTAAATTCTCAAGAGCTTCTTTCTAATTCATTCAACCCAAAGAAGTGATTTGACTCCCCTTATTACATAACAAATCCAAATGTACTTCACAAATGAAATTTCTGTTGCAATTCCAAGAGTGCTCGAATCTAGCATACTGGTTAAATCTATTTTGTGAAATTGTGAATGACAATAAACTTAGGTAAATCTTCTTTTTTTGAAGAATTGGACCAGAAACCAGATCCTGGTTCCATTTATGTGTGGAACCGGAACATTTCTTTTCTTTTTTTTTGGAACTGCAACTGTAAGTTGTTCATAAAAGTAAAGAACCACCTAACATGGGGTTGAACTTCACACTAAAACTTCCACTACTGGATGTAGATTTTCTCATCTAGATGCATACACTTTTATGGAACATGCCCACCCATCATGTGCACAAGTAGTACTCTCGACTTCACTCACACATTGTGTCAAGATGGGGCCAAAAATTTATGCCCCAGCATTGCAGACTGTTGAGTGTTTGAGTGGTAGTGATTGATGGTGAAATATCCACTTAAACATTGAACTTCGTCCTTCATCAAACTATTAAATTGAACTCCAACAAACTACATGTCAAGCTTCGAAAACTTGCAAAGACCTTGCACAGAAGCAAGGTACAAATCACCCACATCACTTTCATATCCTATTGTGCCATCTTGGAGATAAGCATTAACCCACAAAGAAACAAGTAGTTCATTGTGTAATGGTTTTGCCCTCATGGCAAGTTCAAACACATGGGCTTTGTGTTTTATAAAGTATTTTTAATTTTTAAAATGGCATTAAATGAATGGAGATGAAATTGGTTCAATGTTATAGATTGGAAGTGTGTTTGGTAGTTTGAATGCCATATAAATCAATTTGTGAAAATTTGGCTAATATGTTTTTGATACAACTAAGTTGCAATCAGTTTCAAGTGCATTTGTTCATATGTGGTTTAATTGTGATCTAGCTTTTGTTTTGATATCTTTGAATTGAGATTTTAATTTTAATCTATTCATAAAATCTATTAATCATTGTTCATTATTCTAATGGTTGTTGACATTTAAAATGTCAATATTAAATCTCCTAAAACAATGACTCCAAGCAATGATTTGGGGATTTTTTAAGCAAGGCTTCTAGTTTGTTGAGGAACATAGAAGTCCAGCAAGAATGACTTTTATAGATACATATTATATGAATTTCTCTTTGAGTATTTATGTTAAATGTAGCTACTATATATTCAAATCCATAAAACATTGTTGTGTTATAAAAATGTAAGAGCATTTGCATGTTGTACATTGTTATCAAACCATGGCCATCATAAATTGAGATATCTGAATATTTTGATGTATTTATGAATTTATGTATGTCATTTGATGATTATATCTTAGTTTCCAAAATATATAAAACATGTGATACTTGTAGGTTGTGGTCATTATTTATATTTTGATAATGTGATCATAAAGAATTTGTATTGAAGGCTTATATAATAACATGTAAATGATTAAAAAATTCAATTGAAGAACAAAGGTTGTTCAATTTGCAAATGTTTTTAAATGTTTTTATTTTTTCAACTATGTGTTGATCAATGTGAAAGTTTTGAAGTTGGATTGAAGTTAATAAACATAATCCTTTTTTTGTTCAAATGCAAAAAAAAGTTGTGTATAATGTTCCATTTTTTAATAATAATTGGATCAAAAGCTAATTCATCCAGGAATAATCCTTGTGATTGATGAATGATTCTTGCTACTACCAGTTAAATTGGAAATTGAATTTTTGTTGTAATCTCATATTGATTTTTGTTGATTTTTATGTCTTTGGTGATGAATTGGTTCAATTGGTGTCATATTTTTTTGAATATAATTGTTTATATAAAGGTGGATGTATTTTTCTCTAACTAACATTCTTATTTTTGGATTTTGAAACAATATCCAAATTATGGTTTTGCTATGTTAGGATGTTGATGTTTTGAATATACCATTAACCTCATTACACAAGGCCATCAAATGCATAATTTTTAGCACATAATTCAACTAGCATATTTTATTTGATATGAATTATAGTATGTAAACATATAGTTTTACCTAGGTTGTCCAAGTGTGTATAGAATGGTGGGTATGAATGGTGATGAATATCTATAGTTTCAATATTGAATGTTGGGTTGTTTGTTTTGTTAGATATTTTATTTTTAATTTTTTTTCACTAGAATATTTGTATAAAAAATAAGTGTGGTATAATTAATATGTTTGGTATTTGTTGACAACAATTTGAATTAAAATAGTGACTGTATTTTTAAGTTTGTGTGCATCTACAAAATTTGTTTAAAGTTTTTATAAATTGTGCAATAATTGGTCACATGATTATTGTCAATATATAACATTTAATGTTTTTTCCAAAAATTTGGTGATAGTGGATTAATATTGTCATTGTAGGATTCAAAAATACACAACCTTTTATGGGAAGTGTTTGGTAAAAGTCACTTGACAAGATGACATCTACACCACTAAAAAAAATGGTTTTGAATATGTTTTATTACCCTTGATTATCTATAACATCATACATTTTAACATGTACAAGAAATATTTCATCCATAACAATTAGTTGTAATTGTTCATATCAACATGTATTATATTTAAAGAATCTAATGATAAACTTTATACATTTTATAATGTTTGTTGGACAAGTATGTTTGAAGTTGAATGTTTTGTTTGACTATCAACATTAAGTGTAATTTTATTTGTAGATGCCATGAGTAAGGTTTTAATTTTTATTAAGTTTGATGATAGGTTTTTATTATATAATCATAATAATCCTTGAATTATTAGTTTTAAAATAAAAGTGTTATCAATTTTAGCACCTCTTATCAAAAATAGATGTATTGGAATATTGGGGGTACAATTTTTTTGTGCATGACATCATAAAATATTAGTCTTTCTTCTTCATTTAGTTGTTTAAACACAATCTTATATTTTGATTCATCCATTATCATAGAATTTAATGACGTTATGAAACCATCATCTTCAAAATTTTGTGTTTTTCAATCAAATGTACTATGTGATTGAATGATGAAATAATTTTTCAATATTTAATGTGTTTGTAATGGGGATTAAAAGGCATGTGTCACCAATGTCATCATCAATATCGTCATTCCAAATCTTCCATGGATGTGAGGATGATGATTCTGACTTGAATATTGGGTTGGAAACTTTTACAAAGAACATTGAGAAGATTATTAAAATCATTGGCTCTTTCCTTTGCTTATTGACAAGATATAATGAAAGAAGAGCCTATAATATGTTAGCCTTGATGTTAGATCCTAGATTAAAAGTTTAAGATTAATATCTTCTTTTATTGGTCATAAGCATAGGGTGTCCATAGCTAAAAAATATAATAGGAAATCCTTGTTTCCTATGCTC
>Ga0209611_10008997_pt1 | contig 15316 bp, 9 predicted proteins | sample S1TSphgellanicum_3_FD_187693 | JGI IMG/M metagenome (GOLD analysis project Ga0209611, IMG submission 187693) | Host-associated microbial communities from peat moss isolated from Minnesota, USA - S1T2_Fc - Sphagnum magellanicum MG (SPAdes) (version 2) | ecosystem: Host-associated > Plants > Peat... | reverse complement strand
GGGGGTGGGGAGGAGACGGTTAAGCAAGAAAAGGAAAAACCCTAGGAAGCAAAGAAGACATTCAGAAGGAAGGAAGAAACATTATTTGCTATTGAAATTTGACAATGTGGATGAAACAAAAATGACAAATAAACATCTATAACAAAATGTAACAAATGGATGATACATTCTAATGAATGAAACTGACCACAAAGACAAAATTGTGTGGAGATGGATCAATTGTGACCATTTCACTCCAAATGAAAATTTAGGTGACATTTTCAACACAAAGATATTGCAATTGCAAGGATAAATCATGTTCATGATTGAATTCTACCATACTTGTAATTGGCCTTATGGATAAACTTGATGATGAATCATGAACTTTTGCACATGGCTGAAATTGTTCCCAAATACAATGTGTGAAATTAAAAGACATGGATGAAATTTGATAACATGGGTGGACCATGAAATTGAAATTCAATATTGAAATTGATGAGGGTAAAATTAACACATATGGAATAAATTTACAACAAATATCTATACCACACAATAGATGCAATTGTATTAATGGAATTTATCATATGGGTGAAAATCATTCAGTTTCTGATGTGCACATTGTAGTGTATCCAGGATAACCTGCAGGTGAAAGCTATATGATACAATACATGCCATATGGGATGTATGGATAACTGTTTACATTAGATGTGCAAAATGTGTTATGAGCAAAATGCAGGTCTCTTCTATTACAAATCAAGCCCTGAATAACTCAAAGAAGTGTTCAGCCTGCAGCTCATAGAATTACACACAACAACCTTGATGGATTTTCGAAACACATTTCCCAAGATGGGGGATAAATGGACTTTCAAGACCTCAAGCATAATCTTTGGAGAAGAAAGCACCAAGTTAGGTCAAATCCATTGGTGTTTCCATTAGGATTTCCTTGCAAAAATCCAAGGAAAAGTGGACTCATTTTTTTTTTTAATTTATATTTTGAAATTACTGTTTTGATATTATTGATTTGCGCCACATGGCCTTTGTGTTCCACTCTTATGTCCACTCTATGACAAAATCATAGGTGTGTTTACATAAGTTACATGAATTTAAAAAAATTGTTCCTGAATTGTTCCTAACATGTGTTCCTAACATTCCTAACCTTTTATCATAATTAAATATTAAGTTGCACCATTGTAAAAATGTTTTTTTTTTTGCTTTATCAATTATAGTCATTAGGATATGGCCCCAATTGTTAATTGAAACAAAAAAGTGCGAATTATTACAAATTTGTATACGCAAATGCAATGGCCCTTCACAATCTCCTAGTCATGACCTTTGAAAATTATTTTTTAAATTATGATTTTTTCAGTCCACTATCTATTAATCAAATAAAAAGAGAGTCATCTTAGGCCCTCCTAGAAATTAAAAGCATTAAAAAAAATGAAAAAGCATGTTCCTTTTGTCTTCTTGAACAAAGGAACTTCAAGTGTCACTTTCTTAAGATTATTTTTTTGACCAATCATTTGGAATATGAAGACTTAATTTCTTGTGAACCCAATTGGAGTTTCAAAGTTAACACAACTAAATTCAAAGTGAAAAGTCTTTTTTAAATGCATCTTATGTTGTTTTAAAGTTGAATGAGTCTAAGAAATTTAGAGTGTGACATTCTTAGTGATACCGCCCAAGGATGGGTTTGCCCTAATAACTAGGTAGTTATTAAGTAATAGGTACTTACCTTAAGTATTTATTACATACCAAATATGCACTTACTTTATCCATGTAGCTAAACCTACCAAACTAGGTACCTATCTTCGGTAAGTAGGCTAGGCTACTTAGGTATGTTTTAAAGCAATGTTTATGATAACATGTTGATAATTTTTATCATGTAAAAAAATAATGTGCAATGGTTTCCCTCGATGTGAAGGTGAGGAGTTCAAGTCCTCACACTTGTAACCTAATTTTACACCAACTAGCCTAGGTTAGGTTACTAGCTTAGGCTAGCCTACATTTGTACATAGGCTAGGGCCTATATTCCTAGCATATAAGTTCAGCTTTTAGCATAGGCTACCTTACGTTTTGATAATTACCTAATTCAAGCTAGGAAAAAATATTTTTGATGTCCTTCATGATTATGGGTGTGATCACGGTCAAATGAGCCAAAAACCATGTTGAATGACTAAAAAACTATCAATTTTTTCAAACATATTTATGTAACGCCATTTTAATGTCATGTTGATCAAGGAAATTTGTGCTAAATGATTTATATGAATGTTGAAGAATTTTTTTAAATCATTTAATTTAATAAATTGAGTTTTGGTTTTAGTAAAAGACTTTTGAATTTTAACACTTCAAAATCAGTTTTATAAAGCACTAAGCTAGGGACTCTTTTAATAAAAAAAATTTGATGGTTTTTTTTTTGGAATGATGATAACCTACTATTCACATATGAAAAGTGCTTACAATTTAGAAATTGTGGTACTTGAAATTTTTAGAATTCAAAATATAATTTTCAAATGTTCAAATTTCAAGAATCATTTGCTAGATGTAAATGGGCCATAATGTGTATGGAATATGAACAAAGTTGTGGCATATGATACAAAAACTAAAGCTTAAAATAGTTATCATATTTTAGCATGATTTGAAATTATAATCATTTTTCAAAATGAAACATAAAATCTAGCACATTATTAGATAATTATAATTTATTCAAAAAGAGTTAACACAAGTAATGTAAATATTTTAAGAGCATGTTGCAAAAAAAATCCTTTAAAAATTCTTTTCTATGGAAAGGTTTAAAATGTTCAAAAATGGCCCATTTGTGGTTGAGTCTTTTGTCACCATTGGCTCATTTGATTATGATTGTGCCCTTATAGCGATTAAAGTTATAGTTGCAACATACATGTCCTATTTTATTACATAGTCATGGATGTCTTGAACAACTATTAGTCATAGATAGGAAATTTTGGCATTGTGGATGTTAAAAATTGACCACCCACAAATGATAAAACAATAAATAAAACATTTAAAGAGTATTTAGACCAATTCATGAAGATCTTCCTCAACAACTGTAAGATTTGTTGCATTATGGATACTCATTTTCTTAAGTTCAAGTTGTGTTTTTAAAAGTGTAAGGAGTATAGGATTGGTCTAAACAAGTGCGTATTCATGGTGGACTTAGGAATGATATTGGGTTTCATCATTTCGAGGAAGGTAAATTACCAACTTTAGGCAATAATTCACATGATAATACCTACTAACTTGTAGGAAATCTAAGTATTTAATGGCATGACCCAATTCTACATGTGTTTCATAATTTTTTTTCTTTTATCATAGTTCTAATAATAAAGTTCATGAGCAAGATAGGCCATTTTTTTGGACATAGGAGTATTAATAGGTGGGGAGACAATTAAACCTAAAGTATGTTTTTTTTTTCGAATTTTTTGATTTTTAATTGATTTGTTAATAAGTGAGATTAAAAAGAAAAAATGAGAAAAAAGAAGGGAAAAATAGAGGCAAGAGGGTAGGGAAAGATTTCAAGGGTGGAGGAGAAGATTTCAAGCAAGGTGAAAGAAATGTAGGAGGAGTGGTAGATGAGTTATGTTGGTGAAGGTGAAATAGAAATTTTCATTTTCACGGTTTTCCAACAAAGAGGACTTATGTTGGTAATTTGCACATGGGGTCTTGGCAAGAACAACTTTGACTCTAATTTCTCCAAATTGGAACTTGGAATTCCATGTGCATATTGATGCATCTTTTTTGGTGGTTAAGGAAATGTGAGCTCATAAGGAAATAAGAGCAACCAAATATTTATGTTTCACAATTATTCAATCATGTGGAGCAAAATTACACAACCATAGAATTAAATGTGTTGGCAATGGATTTTGCATTACACAAGTTCCAACACTACTTGCTAAATAACACATTTGTGTTCTATATGGATCACATGGCATTAGTGTACACGGTGAACAAACCATAGGCATTAGGGAAAATTGCTTGTTAGTTGTTATTGTTTGTAAAATATGATTTTACAAGAATGTATAAACCAAGAAGCAAACATGTGGTGGCAAATGCATTGTCAATATTATTTGATGATGTAGAATTTGTTAGGGTTTAGAACCAAGCAATGGATGTTGTGTTGTTCATAGCACAACTAATTTGGTTGAGAGAAGTATAGGACCACCTAAATATAGGAAAAATACAAGAAACATTGAATACTTGATTCAAAAGTAGTGGTTGGTAAAAAAAGCAAGATCATTCACATCAAAGGATTGGTTCTTGAACCATATGGGATAGGATAATAGGCTACATCAATGTTTAATTGAAGAAGAAATACATGTTTGAAAGAATTACATGGAGTGACATGTGATTATTTTGTAATAGAATTTATTATACAAAAAGTTTTGGACACAAGGTATTAGTGGGCAGCATTGTTCAAAGATGTTAATGAATTTTGCAAAACTTGTGACATGTATTAAAGGATCAAAGGTCTACCAACACAAAGTTTAACAAAGTTGATTACTTCATTGCTTGAAAAATCTTTTATGAACGGAGTTTGGATTTCACTAGACCAATTATACTTGTAAGAAGATGTATAGATAACAAGTAGATTTTGGTAGCCATAGATTATACTACCAAATGGGTGGAAACAAAAACACTACATGCACATATGGCAACGGTTACAACTAAGTTGTACAAATATTTTTACTAAGTTTCAATGTCCATTGAAGATTGCTACCAATCAAGGTATGCATTTCATTAATGATTTCATCTGGTACTTGACACAACATTTTTTACTATGTCATACCAATTCAATTACTTATTACACGTAAGGTAATGGACAAATATAGTCAACAAAAAAGTTCATAAATAACTCATTAACAAAGTTGGTGAATGGGAAGATCGATTAGAATGAACATTTGTTTACAATACTATTGTCATGTACCATACAACATACAAAGATGTAGTTCTAGGTTACACCCCACATTAATTTGTTTATGAGTTACATTTGTTGATGTTAATAGAATATATTTTTGTTGATTATCAATGGGGATAATATTTGTAGTGCAAATTTGATATATGTGTTTAAATAAATATTTGGATCTTGAGAAATTGTAGGAGCAAAAGTTTAAAGCATAGGAGAATTGGCTTTTAATTAGTGGAACAAATCTACATGGAGTTAGCAATGACATTTGAAGAAAACATTTTAGTTTGGGGGCCAAATTGTCTAGTGGTTTCAAAAAGGAGTCAAAGCACACATGTGAAATTTCCAAAAATGGTGGTTTGGGCCATACAAAATCTAATATTGTTTATCAAATAACATAATGTTTTTAGTAATGTGTTGGATAAATTTGAACCAAACCTTATTCTTATTAATGTTATCAAATTAAAGCTATACAAGTATGTTGAAACTATAACTTTTCTAAACCCCAAAAGACAACCACAAATTTTAATGATTGGATGATTACATAGGAACATTAATATTCCAAGAAAATACAAACAAAAGTAAGTAACAATAATCAAACTACTAAGTTCATGAATTGGAAGTATAAAATGAACAAATTTTGAGAAAATTATAGGATAGTGTTGATCCATTGGATGGGGTAGTACATGTACAAACAATCAAGGGTCCAAATTCTTTAAGGTGTATCGAAAATCTTGTCACATATCACCCTTTTGTATTTTTTTTGATATTTTGTATTCATTTTTTTCACCGTCAACATGGATACAAAGCGGATGAGAATGATGCTTTTAGATATAGGGTGGTCAAAGCTATCATATTTCAAAATATGACAAGTTTTTGTTCATTAATGTGAATAAAAATAAAAAGTAAAAGTAAAATTAAGGATTTCATCAAGGATTACCTATATTTCGTCTTGGGTGGTAAACCTTAAAGAACTTGGACTTTTCAATAAGATGAATTTTAGGTTGATAATGCACAAGATTATGATGTAAACGAATATATTAATTTAATCTTCCTTTTTCTAAAGCATGTGGAATAAAGTAATCATAATGAAAATGATGAGAGTGTAATCATGGTGCTTTTAGTAACACATGTCAACATTGTATATGTGCCAAGTGTACATAATATACCAAGAAAAGTATATCTTGACACATCAATCATTGATTTTATGTTAACTTAAAAAATGAAGGGTATTGATGATGAAAGTAGTTATCATTGGAATATTAACAATGACAAAAGATGACCTAGTATTGTCTTCCTTCATCATCCACCACCATGTTTTCAAGGGTGCACAAACATGAATGAAAAAAGTCAATTTGAGTGCCCTATGAAAACAAGTAGAAAGAAAAAGGTCAAAGCAAGGAAGAGGTTGTGAAACGAAACATATAAATGTGAGAAAGAAAAAACAAAAAAAAATTGTGATAAATTGTAAAAGTAGGAAGGAGAGAAGTGATTAAAAACAAAAAATGATGTTTATGTAAAACCTTTGGAGATAAGTCCACTAGGGTGCGAACCTAAGCAATAATTGATGACTTTTGATGATTTGTGTCAAAGCAATGAAGATATTCAAGAGGTTTTACAACAATTTTGATGAGACCCAAACAATTTCAAGAATCAATGACATTTGTTCTATTAGACACAAAAGATGAAAAAAAGTGCTAAACTACATCTTTAAGGGAATAAACATCAGAGGAGGTTGTAAAAAAGGAGATGGTACACCCCAAGAGAACACAACCAAGATGATAACAAATTCTCAAAGACATTGATATGGCATTGCACAAATAGTGTTGAAACAATTTAGAACCAAAACCAACAATTGTTCAAATTCCTTGTGTTTTAGATGTTTGACACAAGGACAAAAGAAAAAAACAATGACATAGAAGAAGGATGTGCAAATGATGATAGAAGAGGAAGAAAAAAATAGATTAATGTTTGTTTTGTCACCACAAACTTATGAACATGAATTTCACACAATAAATTTGTGATTTAATTTGGTACATGATGAACACATGTGGGTAAATGGGGTAGGTTTGGTAGGATTGTTTGAAATAAACTAGACTACACCACAACATGAGTTTTTGGAGGACTTTCTAAACATTTGGAAGTACAACAAACATTGGAATCACATTATATCAAGAGTGTCAAACAAGAGCATTATTATAATGGATACAACTTTAATGGAGGAGGTTTTCAAGATTGCAAATAAGGGGATGCAAGAAGGGAAATAATGCAACATAACTAAAGTAGAAATTATGCCAAAACATAGCATCTATGACTACAAAAACATAATCATATGTGCCATTCATGACTACACATGATTACATGATTGTGTCAATCAAAACCCATCATTTATGCTATGGCATATATGACTACACAATTATGACTATGTAGCCATGGCTATCACCCAAAAATTAGTTAATTAATTAAGAAAATGCCCACCCATGTCTATGAATCATATAATGCTTTAACCATCCAACCACCAACTCTAATGTGTGACAACAATTGTGATCATAAACTTATAAAAAAAATTATTTTCAATTTTGTAGCTAAAATATAATTATATATAAACACATCTTATTATGTAAATATATAATTCAATAATTTCATAATGAAATAAATTAATAGTTTCTAATTTCCAATGGAATAATTATATTTTACTCAACTTCAAACTTTGAATGTTCATAAATATATTCCATTTCATTATCTTAAATTATGGGGATGAAAATTAAATTTTTTTTATTAAAAATAAGTTCCAATCTCATAAATCAATTGACTAAGTTAAATTTCAACTTTAATTCCATTACTTTCAAATTCCAGATTTGTTAGCAATTAAACCAAAATTTAAAAATTGAATTAATTTCTTATGTTCCAAATCTCATGATTATAAAATAATTTAAATAATTTTAGTTCCAAATTTTACATTAAGACATCAGTGAGAAATTTTAATCCAAATTTTATAATTTAATGTTTTACTTTTTAATGATTTAATTATTTGAATTCCTAAGTATGTTATTCATTGTTCATGTTTGATTTAGTAATTAAAAATAAACTTTGTATAATGGCACATCCCTAAATTAAATTTCTTCTAACTTTATATGATGGATTAAAAGTGTAATATAATTTTAGTTCAATTTTAAAGCTATATTTTCACCTTTTTATTTTGTTTTGCTTTGGTCAAATAGGGTCAATATATGATCAAAATTCAAATTACCTTAATCATGTAATCATGTTGATGACTAGAGATGAATGACCTTAGTCATATATGCCATCCATGACTAAAGGCGATTGATTGTAATGCACATGACATGTGTGCCCTTCACAAAATGACTTTGTCATGGATGCTAAATTTTGGTGTAATGAAAGGTAACGCTGAAAAACATAACTTTGACTTGAAATCCTACATGGATAATGAACAATTGCCTAGAGCCAAGACGAAATAGTGTAGAAAAGCATAGGAATACAACATATATGTTACTTGTAACAATTGATCTAGTGTAACCAAAATTGGCATCATATCATGGAGGAAATGCCCAAGCTAAGGTTGGACAATAAATATGCACAAGTAGACAAAATGGGTGTTGTAAGCAAACACTACTAACAATACACAAGCAAGGTAATAAGGACATGGACCAAAAGTTGTTTAAATTGCAACTAAGATTCATGATTTCAAATATAACTTGTACTTGAATTGGAAGACCAATTTGAAAAGTTTGAAAAGTAATAAGATTGCATGCTTAGAATTGGAGCAACAAAATAAGGAGTGTGGGGAGAAACATTGGCAATTAGAAAATATTATTGAAAAAGGCGTGTTTTCCAAAAACCCGGTACAGCCCAACACAACCAACCCAAACCTAGTAAGAAAGTAAAATGGCTTTGGGTGAAAGTAAGGTAAAGTAGACAATTTGTTATTTTATGTTCAAAAAACTTTATAAATATCCATTAAAAAAACTTTGATGTATTGAAAATAGAAATATTATTTTATTCAATGATTAATATGATGATAATTCTAGTGACATAGGAATTGGTTTATATGGGGTTCTTTGTAAAAAAAATCGTATGTTGCTTCTACATGACCATTTCAGTTGTATGGTTGTCCTTGGATCATTCCAAAGATAATTTAGAAGTAACTACATTTTCAAGCCTACCTATTTCATAATTATTTCCTTCATAATTACTTCATAACTACTTCATAATTTCTTTCTTTATAACTATTTCCTTTTCCTATTGACTTTCATAATAACTATCTCCCACCTTTCTAATAACTACCTCCATTTTATAACTACCTCACTTTTTTTTCTCATCCACCAACATGGATATTAAAAAAAATTAACATGTGTTTTTTCATGTCCATGAAACATATATTAACTTAAATTAAACTAGTGTGAACCCTGTGCATAATGCACATGTGTGTTATTTCAACAATGTTTGGTTGATTTTTTGGTTTTTTTAAAAAAAAATTCTTTTCAAACAACTGTCCGTGGCCCGGGCACCATTTTCGAAAGATGGGTTGATTGCCTTCGGGGCCCTGTCTGGTCCGGTCTACGGTAGGGTGGTAAGTACCTAGGATGATCCCATGGCTTCAGCAGGTTCTATGACCTAGGCTAATAGGTACCTACTACCTACCCTACAAATAACGGTGCGGTGAAATCACTGTCCGTTCGGAGTCACTTGGGTAATAACTGTTAGTTGGGTATAGCCTTGTCACTGATTGACTGACTGACAGACTTGCTGAATTAATATATAGGATTTGACATTGACATAAATATATGAAAACATAAGAAAAAATTAAAATAGTTTATCGTCATTGGTAGCACATAACAACATGAAGATCAAATTGAATTGTTTTTAATTATCATTATAATGTTGAAGAGGGTGAATGCAAGGTTGAGTGGTTCATTTTTGATGTCATAGTGGTCATTTTTGTAGGGTGCATTATGTTTGAATGCTTATGGTTGATAACATACTTTTGGATTTTTCAATTTAAAACTGGTAGTATATTAACATGATGATTATGAACACATTTGTAAAACTATATTTTGAAAATAATGCATTTGTTATTAATAATATATGGACTTTTGAAGTTTAGAAATATGGATTCATCAGTTGATTGGATTGTTAAAAATTTGAAGAATTCATCTTAAATTTTACTCCAAATTGATTATAGTGACTATGTATACCTTGAGAAATGCAATTAAAAAATCAAATGTGAAACCTTTTTCTTTTAAGTGTTAACCAAATGGTACATAATTATGGATTTTTTAAAGTTCAAAATTGGACCTTATTTTCAAAAATCCTTTTGAGTTTATTTTTTGGTTTTTAAAAACAATTGTATTTTATGAACATTATGTTTTAAAATCTTTACTTTGACCTTCATCAATATGGACTTTACATGGGTTTCCCTTTTAGGATTTTCAAGTGGCATCTACCATGATAGATGACATTAGTGACTTTTGATATAGGTTTTGACCTAGGTTTAGGAGGTTTGATAAATGGGGAATATTTGGTAGTCAAAGATTACAATATTGAAATCTTAGAAATTAATAACCATGTTTGTTTGACCACTTTTAAAGAACTTGCTATGGACTTGTATGGACTCTTTATTTGTCAACAATTGAGTCATTCAACCATGCATTCACCCAAGAATCCCATCTTCAAAATTTCAAATTTTACAAGACGGGTTGCAAGTAGATGATTGTTTAGTTTTATTTTCTTTCAAATCAATGGATGCTTAAAAGATACTTATGTACCCCCAAATTGTGCATAATATAGTCATAATATATCAAACTTATAATGTAAAAGTAGTTTTGAACACCATATTGACTAATCAATTTCAAACATAATTTTAACCTACTTTTGAAATGTTAAAGTTTTTCAAATTTTGGATACAATTTATTATAAACTCAATGGAGGAACTAATGGTTCTACTTACAAAGGTTTTTAGTCCACTTTCATGTGATTATCTCAAAATGGTTTCAAGATTTTGAATGGATTACATTTTTTGTCCACTTTACCTTTTCAACACCCCTTTATTGGGACAAACAAAACACTAGATTTTTCATCACCAAAGTTATAACAATGATATTGTAACATTTTACAAGAAGAAATAAACAAAAAGTAAACAAATCTTAGTTATTACAATAAAGGAAAAAAACAATAAGGTAATAAAGTAAAAAATGTAGCAAAATCTAATAAGGGGTTGGGACAACAACTTTTGAAACCAAATCCACACCCAAAACCATAACTTAATGTAAAATATTCAAGTACAATTAACTTTTAGATAATGGAACCTCTTCTTTTTTGAGACTACTTTAATGCACATTAACAACTTTGCCTAGCTCTTCTCCTTCTTTCACACACACTCACACATAATTACATTGACAAAAACCACCATTTCCTTTTTTTTCCCCTAGAATCCTCCTCCTCCCTTAAGGTTGAAAGGTATCCACCATTTCCTTTTTTCTTTCTAGCATCCTCTTCAATTTAAAGTTGAAAAGTGATGGTGGAGGTATAAAATTAAGTACATGATCCATTAAGGTTCCATGGAAGTGGAGATGACAGTACAAGTGCCATCATAATGGTAGGTGTACTCCATAATAGACCCATTTTAGGTATAATCACAAGAGTAGTTAATGTGCTTTTATCGAATCCACTTTGGCATAATTAGTCTATTTGCTAGGCCTAGGTTCCTACCTAACACTTGTAGTTAGTTATAGGTAGCCTATGACTATTTAAGTAGTATGTAACATAACTATGTACCTACCTAGGCCTACCTATGTCTACTTAGCCTAATGGGTAACATAGGCATAGATAGCCTATTAGGTCTAAATAGGTATAGGCATAGACCTAGGGGGTACCTAGGCTTAATAGGTTACCAACATTGTTAATGGTAGACTTTTGCTGGATAAAGTGGGCAAATATGAATTGTCATTGTAGGATTGAATGGTCATATGCGTGTTGTCACCATAGGGTAGAAGGAGGTTAAGTTGATTAGGACTATATAGAGGATTGTTTGAATTAGTTTTCATGGTGGGGATCTAGGAATGACATTGGAGGAATTTTGAATTTGGAACATCACTTGTTTTGGTATTTTTTGGGAGAAGTTCAATTTAGAATAAGACAAAGATATTTGATGAAAAGGAACAATTTTGATTATGTTGTACTCTGTTTTGATTTGTTTTTTGTTTTCAATTCCATACTACTTTGAAGTTGGTTTTTAGTTCATTGCAAATTTGATATTGGTTTAGATGTGGATTTTGGAAATGGTTTTCATTTGTTTTATTTCTTTGTTTTCTATAGTTTGTTGTTATTATAAACTTTGAATGTTTGAATAACGTTTTGTTAAAGTACAAAATCAAAGATTAAAATAGTAGAAAAAATTTAACACTTTAAAAACATGTTAGTAGTAGGTCCCTATTAGGTACATTCATGCTACCTAGGAAGATGTAGGTACTTACTAGGTAATAACATAGCTACCTACCTATAATCTATTTAATATCTACTTATGTAAGCAATGCAAAAAAATTGAAATTGATAAAAACAATATGGTGACAAAAATCACCTCATGAAATGGTGGTGCAGTAATTAAGGACTTGACTTTTCAACGTGAATGTGAAAAGTTCAAGTCCTCACACTTGCAACCTAGTCGACCTTGGTTACATAGGTGGCTTGGCTAGCTAGCCAGACTAGATGGGTTAATTAACTTAGGTATGGTAGGTAATGATTATTTTGGGCACATTTTTGTTAAGTCAACTAGGTAGGTAAGGCAAGTAGGTAAACAAATAAATATTTTTTTGTATATTAATTTTATAAAAATGATTTCAAATTAAAGATTATTTTTTGTTGTTGTCCAAATATTGTTGTCTCATTTCACCAGCAATAAAAAGCTGACCAAAAAGACCCAATCCAAATGGTTGGGTCCACAACAACTTGTCAAAAATGACATTTTGGTTAAGTTGGAAAGGGGGCAACAAAATCATGGGGTTTTTTTTTTGACTGATTTTTTCACTCAATACAATTGTAATTTCTTATTGTGCGATGTTTTCCCAGTCAAAAAAATTGTAATTTCTTGTAGTGCAATGTTTTTCCAGTCAATAAAATTGTAATTTCTTATAGTGCAATGTTTTTCCAGTCAATAAAATTGTAATTTCTTATAGTGCAATGTTTTTCCAGTCAATAAAATTGTAATTTCTTATAGCGTGATGCTTGCAGAGTTTTCTAGTTCTATTTACTATTTTAATGCATGAAGAATTGTTACAAGAACATTTTTTATTCTGTGTTGTTTAGTCGCAGACTTGTGGTCTTATGACAGAAATACATACTAGTCCAGGAGATTTCTGTTAGAACAGTAGTAGAACTGTGAATATTCAGGAAGTTACAGTCAATCATCTATGAATCATCTTTGTTGCTGAAACCGAATTTGAATAGCATTGGTGCTACTTGATGGGTTGAAGTAAGTGCTCTTCAAAAGGTCTCTACAAAAAAACATTTGAGGAAAGTATGTGTGTGTTTCATTGAATTTGAAGGGCAATATTTAACCTTTGTGGAATCTTCCAACTATCTGCTCTACATACTAGTTGTGCATTTATTAGCAATTCCTCCAAATTTAACTATGCTTATGGCAACACTTTGATGAACTTCAACTTATATCAGCCACCACAAGTTTGTATGAGATTGACTGAGTTTCTACAAAGATAAGTACATTGGAATGTCATTTCTTTTTTGGTGATGAACATACACACATGTATTTAGGTAGTTTAGATGTGTCAAATTCTGTAGGCATATATTCAATTGGTGAGAAATTGAAGGCTTGAATGAGCAAAACTTATGTGGATTCTGAAATTGAGTATTTAAATCAACAAAATGAAATGAGCTTGTTTGATTTTGGAACACTATAGTTGTTCTTTAACACTCTTTAATCTAATCCATGTTATTTCATTTTTATAGGACAAATATTTTCACCAATGTTCATTTTCACCTGGTTAAAATTTGATGGGGTGATTCCCGTGTAGCACCCATTTTTTACACATTGTTTTTGTATACTGTTGTGGGTGAAATTGACATACACAAGATCATCATATATATATATATTCAGAGTGTTATCCAAATGATATTTTGAAAGCATTTGTATTCAATTCTTGATGAGTAAATCAATTGGTTTGCTACATTCTTACGGAAACACCTTGAAGTTGATGAAATACATATGTTTTGCTTCGATTTGTGGAGGGCTATTTAGAGGTGGTACTCTTTATAAATGCTACATTTAAGTAATTTGAAATTGTGTCCCAAGTTTCATCTTTGATCTAGCTTTTAGTTGTATCTTTGGTTACTGAAATTTGCTCAACTACCAAAAGTAGTTGTGGACACATCTTTAATACGCACGAGCCTTACACTGGGATGTAATGCTGATGCGGAGCAAAGAGATATACACAGAATCAAAATTGTTAGGCTGATCCAAAAGTATAGTAGCTAGTATCCTAAGAATATAGAGTTCATAAGGGCTGACTTCTTAAAAGATTCAATTGTTGCAAATGAATTAATGGGAGTGTGTTGCAGCCTTGGACTTGGAGTAGTGTTATGAACGTTTATTGAATTAGGCTAATTAAAGTTCATGAATTGAATGTGTGTTTTGCTTGAAGGTGTTTTGTTCTTCTCTTTTCGTTTGCAGTCTTCTTGTACTCAAGAAGGACCAACCTTTTGAATCTGTGGAATGAGGAGGCATGGGGTGTGAATACAAAGGTCACCCCAAAGTTCTCGATAATAATTTTGAATGACAAGTAGGACTTATCTATTAGTTCAATTTCTCTCTTTCTTTGCATCCTTTGTTTTCTAGTGCTTTGTTAATAATTTTTTGATGGAGCCTAATATCAGTTCTTTTATTTCTCACATGCCTTGGCCCTTCATGGGACATAATCATCACTCACCAACAGCCACAAACGAATGTGTACAAATGTTGTATGTTGTCATTATTGTTTTGCACATGTATGGGTAGTGGTCACCAGCGGTTTCTTTTTGTGGTGAAATTTCAGCATTTTTTGACAAAGAAATTGGGAGAAATTTGGAAAAGTTTGGTTTTCTAATGTGAATACAAATTATTTTGCTGATTATTTTGTTAAATTTTGGGAAATTTTCGATACCCAAAAAATGAAAAAGAAACCTTTGTCGGTCTGTTGATTGTTGATGCATTCCACCTAACTCAGATTGAGTTATAGTCATGAGTTTTACTAACAAATTTGTTGTTTCAACTTATGGTAATTAAAATGATGTCAATCATATTACACTCTTGAAGGCACCCAAGGGGGAGGAGCTTAAGAAGTTTTGAAATCAGGGCTTGGAGACACAGATCAATTTGTAGAAGAAGCAATGTCTGGAACATCATCAGCT
>Ga0209611_10008996_pt1 | contig 15317 bp, 12 predicted proteins | sample S1TSphgellanicum_3_FD_187693 | JGI IMG/M metagenome (GOLD analysis project Ga0209611, IMG submission 187693) | Host-associated microbial communities from peat moss isolated from Minnesota, USA - S1T2_Fc - Sphagnum magellanicum MG (SPAdes) (version 2) | ecosystem: Host-associated > Plants > Peat... | reverse complement strand
AATGGAGCTCCAGAAAGTGATTATTCGCCGCAGAATGTTAATGCAGCGGGATGATTCCATTGCGGAAACGGACATCGGTAGAGGCACACAGCGAGCAAGAGAGAGAGAGAGAGAGAGAGAGAGAGAGAATGTTCAGGGAGGGTGAACGAGAGAGACGGAGATAGCGATGGCGGACGACGAGGTCAGAGGCGGACACAACGACAGGAGACGAGAGAAGCAAGCGCCGGGGAATGACGTGTGGAGCTTGGTGTGACGATCTGCGGGTTTGCGGGAAGAGAACTGTAGATTTAAAATGTCAAGGACATCCTTTGGGAGCATCGACCCGCATCTCCGTTGAAGCAGTCATGAGTCGTCAGTACCACCTGTGAGTGATTCTTTTTTCTTTTTTTCTTTTTTTTTTTGTTCTTCTCCGAGTTCTATTGCTGTGGGAAGAAAAACTCGCCTACCGCAAGTTTAGTCCGCCATCAAAACAAGTCGCTTGCAGGCAGGCAGGTGTTGTCGATGAGCTTGGATGATGGAGTTTCGTGTCTTGGAAACTCATCAGTAGCTCTGCTGTTGATGCTGCTACTGCGGTTTCTTCTTGATGCTCTTTCTGCGTGTGCGGGGCTGCAGAAATTAGATCTGTAGAGTGGAAGAGCAGGATCTGCTGCTGCATTGTCTGGCGGTTGAATGAAGAAGGAGATCCGGTTTGATCTGGTGGTGTTTTTCAGCCAGTTGGATTGAAGCGATGAAGCGTTGGAGATCGCCGGATGATGCTGTTGCTTGCCGCGTTTGGATTTGAATGCAGGTACGGAAACAAAAACAAAAACACTGTGCTCTGCTGCTGCGTTGCAGAGCAGTCAGTCAGCTAGTTTGCAGAAATTGCGGTTCCGTCTCGCAGCGATGCATGTGCCGCATCGATTTCTACGTTTGGAGAGGAATCGGGGGAGGAGGAGGAGGAGCGGCGGGCGAAAGGATTTTCTTGAAAACAGATGCTGTGAATTGGAAGCGATCGCACAACGATGATTCTTTCATCTCACTTCGAGACGACCTGTTTTGTCTTGCAGGTCCGTCAACACGTTCTACTAACGCGAATCTGACCTTCGCAGTTTGTTTTGTGCGGGAGAGAGCGCATCGGAGAGCGCATCGGATAGCACATCTATCGAGCAAAACGTCGGAACCATCTGAAAAGAAAATTCCCCGCCAGTTCCATAAAGCTTCTTTTCTCCCTCTCCCACAGCAACGCTTCGTGCAATGGAAGCAGTTGCAAGAAGCACAGGGAAAGGAAGGACAAACTGCGCAGCAGCAGCAGCAAGAGGCCAGCATATTATCAGATTCACTGCTCCTCCTCCCTGCAGCACTTCGTTCCCTGCAACGCAATCCTCGGATCTTCAGCTATCCAACAACGTCAAGAATCTTGGAAAGTCTATTACCCTGAAATGGAGACATAAGGATTTGTCTGCATTGCCTGCTAGAAGGAGATCAGTATTGACGACGCTTACAATTACGCAAAGTGTTCACGAGATCGCTGAAGTCAATGGTACACAGTACGAGGGTTCCAACAAGCCAGGTGCTGGGAAGAAGAAGAAACCACAGCAGGGAGAGATGAGTAACAATAAGACCCTGTCTTCTTCTACTACTACTACTCCTACTAAGACGACTACATTTGAAGAACTCCATTCCACACATGCAGGATTCAATGCCGTACTTGGTGCAATTGCTAGCTTTGCACTGGCAGCAGACAAGCAGCGGCGGTCTGAACAGCTTCTTGCTGACAAAATGGACTTGTCAGCTGCAGAGTCTTTTAGACAGGGAAGGCTTGTTGAAGGCAGACGTGTGTATCGTCAAACTTTTGTGATACGCTCATATGAAGTGGGCGTTGATAAGGCTGCCTCCATTGACACATTCATGAATCACCTGCAAGTAAGTGGATCCCTAAAAGCATTCTTCCCTAATGCAACTCTGTAGGAGAAAAGCTCAAGCAGAAAGCTCATTCAATTGTAACAATGAGAATTGAATTTGATGATGACAAAAAAACAGAATGCTAAACATCATCAACACAAACTCAAGTCAATTGCTGGGTTTGATGAAGAGACTTGAATGTTCAGTAGAGTGGGGCTTTGCAAACAACTCTTCCTTGACAATGCTTAGTGTAGGCCAGGGTGTCTTGTTGTGTTCACGTTTGTTACAGACCCATCCCTCCTTTTTGGGCATTCTTGTTCATGACAGTGCCATGATGGGTTTTGGACCAGGAAACTGCATTGAATCACGTATGGATGTCTGGTTTGGCTGGAGATGGATTTGGTGCCACACATGGAATGATCCGTAATGACCTGATTTGGGTTGTTACTTGTATGCGTATTGAAGTCGATGCCTACCCTGCTTGGTAAGTTGGTGATTTTGCAGTGTTCAGCCTATTAAGTCTTCACCTGTGTGAGGTTTAGCTGAGAGGCAGCCTGACAAGTGCATGATGGTTAGTCTTTGATGCTTGTCTTCTGCAGATCAAAGACTACCCATGGGACATATCTGCAGATCATTCTATCAAGGTCTTTGCACACTGTCAGATTTAGGAAGTTGGACGGATGGGTCTTTGTTTAGTCCAAACTGTAGTTGGCACTTTTGTCACTTGTGATACCAGTAATATCTTACAAAGCCCTTGGTACTTGACAGGGGGGATGTGGTGGAGGTGGATACATGGGTAGCCGCATCAGGCAAGAATGGGATGAGACGTGACTGGCTTGTGCGCAATTACAAAACAGGGCAGATCATTTCCCGTGCTACAAGGTGCAAGCTTCATCCTCCCCATATGCTTATTCTATCTTCAATGTGCAACAATTTGAGATTGGTTCAGATTGCAAAAGGAAATCTCTGAATCTTATTGCCTTGCAGCACTTGGGTGACAATGAATCAAAACACAAGGAGGCTTTCAAAGATGCCTGATGAAGTTCGAGCTGAGATTTCTCCTTTCCATCTCGAAAGATTCTCCATGAAGGACAAAAACACCATGACACAGAAAATAGAAAGACTTGATGATACTGCCCAGTTTGTGCAGTATGGGCTGACTGTAAGTGTTCCTCTCTTGAACCTGGCATCCAGAATTAAATGCTCATGCACATATTCATAGAGCTTGGAAAAACAGAAAAATTCTCATGATTGCTGCATATGTGGCATCAGAAAATTTTCTGTAATCTTACTCCACATGACCCTCTTGTTGCAGCCAAGACGCAGTGATTTGGACATGAATCAACATGTCAACAATGTGAAATATGTTGGATGGGTGATGGAGGTAATCTTGTCTTAGCCTGTTTCTCAATAGTCCAATAAAGGGTATATATTTTCCTTCATATGTGGCTTACCTAAGTATCTCAGTTCATGAAGCCAGAAGATGTCCCGGTAGCTCTCTTCAATAGCACTTGGCAAGATCAATTGCTCTTTCTACCTGATGTTTGGGGCATTTTAAGGTTCTCTGTTATTTGAGTTATTGTTTTCATGCCAATGGAGGATACTTGCTTCTTTGTTTGGCTGGTTGATAGGAAAAGTGGCAGTGAAGGCAATATAATGTGGTTACAGTCTAATTTAGAATGTGGTTGGGGATGCAGAGTGTTCCAGTTGCAGTTCATGAAAAATATGAACTTTCAAGTATGGCACTCGAGTACAGAAGAGAGTGCAGCCAATCTGATGTTCTGCAGTCAATGTGCAGTCCTGCTTCTGCAGTGCCAGGGAATGAAGGTGAAGTAGAAGTGAATGGAGCAGGCTGCTCTCACTCAGCTGGATCTCAAACATCAATTCCAGATGTTTCCAGCCATATACCTCCATGCTTGCAATTTACACACTTGTTGCGGTTGCAAGTTGATGGTGCAGAAATCCTCCGGGGTAGAACACACTGGAGATTAAGGGATTCCAAACACTCAGATTGAAACTGGATTACTTGCAGGCTTTTGTAGGGTATAATAGCCTATGGCCAGAGAAGTCAAGCCTATCCTGATATGATTTTGAATTTTGAGATTCAGAGATTTCCAACCAACATTATTTGCCCATAAGTCAAGGAGGTAAAAGTTTCTAAAGTTTAGGGTTTGTGAAGCCTGGATGTGCAGAGAAACAGCACACAAGGTGTCTTTACTTGGTCAATGTCTCACCTTGGATTTTGGATTTGACCTTCTGATAAGGGCCACAGGCATGGATTGAGCACTACTGGTGGATTTCAGCGATATAAAACCTTGTCTGTTCTACTACTGTTTAGACAATGGGCTGTATTTGCTTGCATTTGTTGTCCTGGTTTGTAGTTGCACTAGATTAGGTCAAGTGCTGAACAAACTGATGTTGGACATTCCTTGCCCTGGTCAGTATAGAGAATCTGATCTGCTTGATCATATTGGAGGCATGCATGGTCCCCGTGGGTATTTGATGAAGCTGATAGGAGCTTTTGTAGGTAGCAGACAAAGCTCACTTGAACACTTGGGGTTCGTGCATGGTGTGTCAATGTCCTTGCCAGTGGAGGAAAAGGAGATTGAAACAGGCCTCAAAAGCATCTCTGGTTGGACTTGTACTTGTGATCAGTGTGAAATATTCTTCCCTTCCATGTTGTCCATTTATCTGACAATTGTTATTCAGGAACAGGGACCGATGGATTGTGGTAAACATGGATATGTCAGCATCTGGTGCATGTGAGTACAGGCACATTGCAAAGAGGTTTGTGTATGGAAGGACAGGCAAAGACATCGTTTGTTGGCTGTTGGAGTTTGAGCCTTGTCACATCAGGATTCTGAGCAAGATCATAAGACAGGTTAGTATGCATCACCACAGCTTAAGAAGGGTTTGCTCATGTTTCATCCTAGGATTTGTTGTATAAGAAAATGGGGCAATGCTTTGTATCACCTGTCAATTTGTCTTATGAAAGAACATAACAATTGCAGTAGAGCTCAAGATACTGACCAAAAGCATTTCTCCGTGTGTAGATTGAGGTATTGCTTCCTCCCGTCATCTGTGGGGCTTGACTTCAACTCTTGGGATGCGTGGCTTGTACATTTCAAGAGTGACCTTTACAAAGATGTATTTGTAATTATTAATGTGATGCAGCACCAAATAAGTCACTTCTCAGGTGAGTCAATAAAACTGTCCAATCGAATTAATATTCAACCTTTGAAATGCTAGCAAATTATACTTCCAACAAAAGGAGATTGTTAAAGAAAAGGGCAATGGGAAATTGTTGAATTGGGATGATATGTAGAAAGTGAAGTACACATGTCATGTGATCTCGTATGTGCTTACAATTGACAACAACAACAATTGGGTTTTGAAAAGCTATCAAAAAATTTGAATATGGAGGTTTTAAAATTCCATAAGGATGGAATGTAAATTCAACTTCAACATGACACTATTGTATATCAAACCATCAAATTTGAATTGCTTAAATCAAAGGTTGTACTAAAGAATGATGCATGATGGTATTTCCAAGGCAATTATCTTTTTTTGTTAAAATACAGCTGAATGCTTGAATGTTGAATTTGGGCTAAAATGCATTCATCCCTTCCCCAAATAACTATTCTAGTAATTAATAAATCCTTCATATTTGTTGATGTTAGAAGTATTTTGGGATTTTGAGCATTCATCCAAGTCCCTCAAAATTTTCACAAATCTTGAAAGGTTTGATCCCATCTCGGTTTGAAGGAATTGGACCACCACCTTACACTTATGTCTCATTTGGTGGTGGACCTCGTATGTGTCTTGGCAATGAGTTTGCACATGTATAGATCATTGTGTTCTTGCATTATTTAGTGATTAATTACAAATGGTCAATGGTTTACCCCAATGAGAAAAGTGTAGTTGATCCATTTCTCATCTTTGAAAAAGGGCTTCAACTTAGAGTGCATAAAAAAAACACATGGAATTTCAATAGGGGGAGAAAAAGGTTATAATACATTGAAGTAAAATACAAACATTCAAACTTGAAGCATAGGAGATCAAAACATAATGCATGTCTGTTGACGGAAAACAAACACCAAGCTTGTTATTTTTGTTGAATTTTGATATAAATTGCTCTAAAGACTATTGTAAAGCTTTGGGTGTGTGTGCATTACAACTCAAAGAATGGATTAGGAGCATAATCAAGATGGGTCATTTCTACCATGTGATATTCTTTTCATGAAAGGTTATTTGACATTTTTATTATTCAATTGTTCATAGGAAATGTGGCATCACAACATGTGCAACTATGGCAAACTTACAATGACTTGTTTTTAAAAGCATTATCCTTAATTGGAATCACTTTAAAAGTACACAAAGTGTTTTACTTTGAAATAGAAAGATGTCATCTTGGTGGATCCTAAGAAGCAAAAACAAAACTATGGGATAAATTTAATGGTATTCTAGACATCAAACTTTAGGATCTTGCCACTAGTCCATGAATGAAACTCACCACATGGATGACATTAAACGATTAATGGATTATGTGTGTGCATTGATTGTGAGTTCAAGTTTTACATTTATAATTTCACACAATTTTCTTTGACCATTACACAAGATAGAAGTGTAATGGATCATTTAAATTTGAACTTAAATGGTTTTCTATGGATGAAAGATCTTACATGGTTATACATTTGCATGGTCATGGTTGGAATGTTTATGTACACTTGTTCAAGTTGTAAGAATTAATGTTGGGTGGTTCTTTATTTGGCCTTGGTTATTTTTCGATTCTTTGCCAATTATATAATATATACCCTCCAATATCAACTTGACAAAACCTTCGTTCCTGAAACTAAACCAGCATTTGCCAATTTTGAAAAACCTACCCTCAAAACCAGACTGGGGTTTGCCAAAATCAAAAAACTCGACCCTACCTTGAACCACCAAAATAGAGCCAAGGTTCTTTGACTGAGACTAGTATGTGTGGAATTAAAAAATCAGGTGGTTTTTTGTGTTTGGGTGAAAACTAGCTTGTGTGGAATTTTAAAAACCGAGTAGTTTCTTGATTTAAGGTTTTCTTCCGAGTTTTGTTGTGTGCACACTTATGTTTTTGCCATCACCGCACTTTTTTGAATGTAACCTTGGCAAGAACACACGAAGAATGCTATTAATTTTTCTTTTGCTTTTATTCAAGAATCAACATAATGGGTGCTAAAGATGCATTGGAGTTTGATGTGGAAGAACGTTTTTTTTTAAAACAAAAAAAAATGTCTAATTTCTTTTCCAATCAACTTTGAATTTTTTGTTTTGTCTTTATTGTTGTCTCTCGGCTTTTGATTCTTTATTTTACGTTTTTCTCAAGCTCTAGTGTTTTCGTTTGCAAGTATGTGGAAACATGGGTTTGCATCTAAGCACAATTTTACATCTCACCTTTCTTGCTTACTACTTCTACCAGCCTATTTTACCTTCTACTACTAACATAGAAGACCATGGAGTCTTTTACTACCACTAGTGCTAGTGCACAAAATACTAGTTACACATTTTGTGTTATTGGTGCACAAGTGAAGGGATAGTAGCAACAATGGCATGGATGGACTAAAGCAACTTGAAAACTTGCTTGAATTTGGTGTTGATGATGAGGTTGGCATTGACATTAAGGATCCTCTACTACAAGAAGTGTTTTTGGAATCCTTAAAGAAATAGTTAGCTTATTGGAAACCTCACCAAAAGACTTCAATAGCTTGGGCCTTCTTCATGGTAAATGACAATCAAGTGTTAATTTGAAGCAAAGTCAATTAATGCGTTGCATTATTTGCCACAACGACACAATGGGCCTTGAAATTTTGGCCTTATGCACAAGGTATTATAAAGGATTTATTTCTTACAACAAAGCTCATGGCATATCAACCATGACAAAACACATGTAGCAAGATCATGTTGCTTTGTTCAAGAGGTTTAAAGATGAGCAACACGCTTGTTGTCGAAGCAATCTTGATGCAAACCAACAACGAGACCAATAACAAAACAGTAGAATGTTAGTTCAAGTTTCATCTTAGGATTTTTTGCCTCTTAAACCCATTATTGAAAAACCATGATAGCTAGAAGAGGTTTTCCAAGATGTGATGTTATTTGTGATCAAGGGTTTTTTTGGCTTTGAAGACAATGGAATCTATTTGGTTACAAAGACTAACTATTTGATTATGCCCAAAAGTGAACTTCCCATTGAAAAAGGTATTCATTAATGAGATTCTTCTTGCATTAATGAACACAACCATGATCAAATATGTGTAATTTGCATTGGTTAAATTCTTGACATCTGCCTACACTTTCAATCTATGGATGTCCAAAAGGGCCCACAATGTTTTTGTGGTGGTTGTTAATTTCCTCTCCACCAATTAGGAGCCCAAGCACATCACCATTGGCTTGTTTGAGGCCAATGATACAAGTGGTGCTATTATGGTTGTGAAGCTCAAACACATCCTTGACAAGTTTGCACTCACGCACAAGATTGTGGGCTTTGTCAAGGACAAAAGGCCCAATTTGCAAACTTGTGCTCAAGCTTTGAAAGTTGTTGGTGTCTTGTGGTCATCTTGACACAATTGAGCCATTTGATGGCCATTGTTTTGGGCATACACTATCAAAGGTATGCTAATGCCACTTCTGATGACAAGGTGGTTTGCGGGTTATAGTATGCATCGATCAAATCTACCCAAGCTAACATCTAGAAATATATCACATGGCTAAAGAAATCCAACAAGGGGAAGCAAGAGTGGGAGAAGCCATATGTGGATTTTTGCCGTAGCCCCCACAAATTGAACACTTTAGTGAAGACAAAGTACTTAGAAATTCTCAATGTTTTTCTTTTTCAATTTGAACTCTTTGGTTTTGGTTGTCAAGTTGTCCTTTCATTTCATTTTTCCACAATTTGTTTTGAGTTGATTTGAGGTTTGTGGTCTATGGTGGCACATTTTATTTAGTTTGACCTCTCTGATTTAAGGTTTCAAGGTTTGCTTGGCTCATATCAATTTTCATGGACTCTTTTTAGTTGATTTAAGGTGTACCATGGCACATTTGATTTATTTTTAGCTTTTTGGTTTAGGGGTTCCAATTATCCTGGGCTCATTACAAGTTCCATGGAACCTTTTGAGTTCATTTTAAGTTTGTCAAATGGCACATTTGATTTAAATACATGCACTTTGGTTTAAAGGTTTTAATTATCATGGGTTCATTGCAAGTTCCATGGAGCCTTTTGAATTCATTTTAGGTTTTCATTGGCACATTTGATTTGAATACATGCTCTCTAGTTTAAGGGTTTGAGTTATTTTAAGCCCATTGCAAGTTCCATGGAATGTTTTGAGTTCATTTCAAGTTTGTCCCATGGTGCATTTGATTTATTTGTGGGTGAAAGTAGGAAAAAAGGAGCCAAGCAGTGTGTGGATAGTCCTTAAAAATTATTTTTTGAAAATTTGAAAAATCACCATGGGAACACAATATATTTAAAAAATGTTTTATTTTTGAAATAATTTTTTATACTTTCAAAGTTGCAACTAAAAAATTTCCATGAAAATTCACCATGTTTCAAAATTCCTTTTGTATGTTTAAAGCATTCAAGAAAAACATGTGGATAGGTGGTTTTTTTGTATCAAAAGTGTTTTTCCCTTATCAAATGTTCACCAAATTTTTTCAATTTAATATTTTCCACAAGAAGGGATCCATGTGTTCAAAACATTCAAAAAATAAAAATACATATATCATTTTAAATTTTAATACTCGAATGTCCTTTTACACTATTATAGTTTTGAATTTGTAATCATGGTTGAAAGTAAAGTTATAGATTTGACTATAATGTAAGGCTTGATGCAAAACATTTTGAGTTTTTATCATGTTATATGTCACATTTGGCTTCAAATTTGATATTTAGTTTAAAAAATTGTGTGAAAAATGCAATATAAACCAATAGAAAATTGCTGCATGGAAAATACAATCTTTGGAAAGGACTTTAACCTTGGCATGACTAGTTCTTTTTTTCATGTTTTCACCCTTGTAGATTTATGCTTTAAAAGTTCCAATTATCATGGGTTCATTACAAGTTACATGGAGCCTTTTGAATTGATTTTAGGTTTGTTTAGTGACCCATTTGATTTAAATACATGCTTAACCCTATGATTGTTTTTGGGTGGCCTTGTTCATAATCTCCTTCATATCAGTCATTACATTGATGATGTCATCAATAACGTCATGGGGTAGCTTCTCCTTATGTTTAGGAATGAAGTTCAACATCTTTCACCATCTTTTGGACATCCACTTCTAACCTTTAAATGTCTCCTAATGATTACATTGTGATAGTTTGTTCCTTCCTAATTGAATTCTGTCACATGTCATTTCATACAATTTGAATTTGATCATGGTTTCTTTCATTTAATTTGATTTCAACCATAGATTATTTTATTTCATTTGTGATCTGCCACGATTTTTTTGAATTATTTGAGGTTTGTTGTGGGTCATTGGATTTGATTTGAGCTTTGTCACAATTTTTTTGATTGAATTTGTCCTCTATCATGGGTCATTTGATTTAATTTGAAGTCTGCCACAATTTTTAAAATTTAATTAAGGTCTACCTAGGGTCGTTTAATTTAATTTCAACTCCACCACAACTTCTTTGAATTAATTGAGGTCCATTGAGTTATTTGATATAATTTCAACTTTGCCATGGTGTATTTGAACTAATTAATGTCTGCCATAGGCCATTTGATTTAATTTCAACTTTGCCACAAGTCATTTGATTTAGTTTGAAGTCTATCAAAGTTTTTTTGAACTAATTGAGGTTTGCCACAAGTTATTTGATTTAATTTGAAGTCTCCCATAGTTTTTTTGAACTAATTGACATTTGCCATGGGTTATTTCATATAATTTCAATTCTACCATGGTTTTTTTAGCTAATTAATGTCTACCATGAGTCATTTGATTTTATTTGAGCACTACCATGATCTCTTTTGATTTAATTGAGTTCTTCCACAAGTCATTTGATTTAATTTGAGTTCTACTATGATGATTTTGAGCTAATTGAACTCTTCCATGGATCACTTGACGTTTGCCAATGTTTTTGAACTAATGGAGCTTTGCCATGGGTCATTAGATTTAATTTGAACTCTATCACAATGTTTTTGATTGAATTGAGGTTTGTCATAGGTGATTTGATTTAATTTGAGCTTTGCCATGATTTTTTTGAACTAATTGAGCTCTTCCATTGGTCATTTGATTTAAATTGAACTTTGCCACTATGTCTTTGATTACATTGAACTCTACCACAAGTCATTTTACTTAATTTGGGCTTTTTATTGAATTGTTAGATTTAATTTCAACTTTATGGTTAGGGTTTGAATCAATTTGAGGTTTTTGGTGGCTTAGGTGTTTTAATTTGACCTTTACCATAAGTTATTTAATTGAATTTGAAATGTAGTGGGTCATTTGATTTGATTTCAATTCAGCCATATTTCTTTTAATTGAATTTGAGCTTTGTCATGGCCTATTTTATTGAACCTCACCATTGTCACGGCTTATTTGATTTAGTTTTAACTTTATGGTTAAGGTTTGATTGAATTTGAAGTTTCTAGTGGTTTTTTTGTTTTAATTTAAGGTCTTTGGTGGCTCATTTGACTTAATTTGAGCTTTGTGTTCATTAATGTAATTTATAGGTTTGCAAGTTGTGTTTTGTTTTTCCAAGATGCATTGATTTACCAAAGTGTGATTGCATTGTGTTATAGTTGACAAATAATGGCACTACAAAGTCATGTGCCATCTCCAAAAACTTGGGCAATTTGTGACGTGGTGTTGAAAATATTGTCACCAATTGTGGCTGGCTATGTTTTGAATCAAAGTTGTGGACATTAGCTACTTGGGGATGCATTGTAATTTATCATAACAAAGGCATGTGAATTTCATGATGATGTTGTTAATTTGGTTGTCCCTGACAACATGGCTCATCTAGAGTCAAATGTACTTGATGTAGAGCTAATAAAATTCATGATTCACATCAAGCACCAAACATTGGAAGTTTTTTTACCTTTCTTTTCTTTTGTCAATGGGTTTGATAAGAAAAGGGGGTACAATATGTTGGCTTTGATGCTCGACCCGAGGTTCAAAAACATGTGGTTGGTGGCCACTTACTTAAGGCGTGAAACTACATCTTCGTTGGTTGTTGAATATGATGTTTGTTTGTCATTGATTTTGCTAATGCAATGTTATAATATAAGGATGCCCTTTGTGGTGGCTAAAGAGGTTTAGGTATAAGGCTCAAAATTTGAGTACAAGGATTTGTTTCAGACCACAAAAAATAGTGCAAAAGTTGTGGCCCAGTTGGTGGAATGGGAACTTGATCCATTTCATTACACCCATGTTGATTTAGACAAATGCAAATGTGCATTGACTTGGTGGTGCATGGAGAAAGATAGGTTCCTAGTAATGGGTTTTTTGGCTCGGCAAATTTTTGGGATTCCAACAAGCAAAATTGAAATAGACAGGATTTTCTCAATTGCTAAAATTTTTATTGCATTCCAAAGGTGTCAATTGTAAATTGAACACCTTGACTACATGATATTTGGCAATAAAAACTAGCATGATGATCCAAGGGTTGGATGTTTTAAGCCTTTTGACCTTGTAGGTGCATGCAAGGTAGAATTGAATTTAAGAAAAAAAATTGAGGTAGAGTTTGAGGAAGAAGTTGATTGAGAGGAATTTTCATAACTTTGCGATGTTCCTTTTCAATTTTAAATTTTTTTTTTGCACATGTTCCTTATTCCTCATTGGTCTAAAATGGGTTTTAATCTATTCTTTTCTTAGCTTATAGTACATTAGAAAACTATATAACTTTGTGGATTATGGTTGCCATAACTGACTTTGTTTATGCATTGTTGATTTCTTCTACTTCCTTGTTTGTTTTCTTGCTCAAACGCTTCCTTGCTTTAATTGTGAATTGTCGGCACTAAGTTGTTGGCACACCTTTGTTGAAAGGAAACTTATTCTATTGTGTCACAAGTGTATCTTTGTTCTACAATTTGTCCGTTTATCTACCCAAAAAATGCATACTATGTAGTTTATTATAATAGACAAGTATGCCCAAAAGAAATGCATAATGTACTTTATTAATTTTCAAAGAACTAGATAGTCATGCATTAAAAAATTGGGTTAATACCTAGATAAATACCCGATTAAAACAAGGTCAATGCAAAGTTCTAATTGATAACCGACTAAATAATGAACTTGTTCTTTCTTTAAAAATCAGCCACAAAAAACCAACCATGTTTACATGAAACACTTAGAACCAACCAATTCTTTGAAAAACAAAAAAATAAAGAACTGGAACCAATTGGTTCTCAAGATTCAATATTTTCAAAGAATAGGAATTAGCCAGTTCTTTAAAATTTCATTCTTCGTACTACCTAAACCATTGGTTCTTTGAAAAATTACAGAACCGCCCAACATTGATAAGAACCTTGTATAATTACACTAACACTAATTATAAATGAGTTTTGATATTTAGGCTATGTGGACATTGTGGTGTATATCCTACACCCAACATGTGCTCAATATTGGTTTAACTTTGTGAACCAATTACTAGGTAGGGATATTGATCTTAATATATTTGTTGGACCTAGGTAATTGAACTTATTTTCATAAAGTTTAACTACAACTACTTATGTAACTATACATATAAGCTTTGAAAATTTTACAATTTGAGTACGAGCACACATAGGCTTTGCAAAATTACCAATCCAAGTAAAGTTGAACACAAATGACAACTATTTGTTTTGTTCATAATGTAGGGGTAGGTAAATAAATTCAACATTTACTTTGTTCCTATGGATATAACATAGGGGACTGTTGGATAAACATGGAATATATCAATGAAATGTGTATAAGGATGGCATATTGGCAAGCATAGAAAGACAATTATAACTTATGTGCAACTAGTAAAAACAACTTAAGGAAAATTTTTAAAGATAAAAGACCTTTAGACTCGCTTAATAATACATTCAAAACATCTTATGTCATTTAGAATAAAATATTAATGTAAGCTATGATGAATACGAATTCCTTGTATAGACCGTGTTTATCACACCATGGGAATTAACTTTGCCCAAAATAACATTTAAGTCGAAAAACTACCCATTACTTTGATGTTTTCTTTGTTATCAATCGTTCTCTTTGGAATAAAAACTAATTGCTTGTCTAAAGTAAGATTATTTGCACAAACTGTCAAAGTGAAAATTACCCTTTATTTTGATGATCCATGATTTTATTGAGTGTGGACTATTCAAGTAAATACTAATGGGCGATCTAACATAGGACTCTAAGAAGGGGCCTAAGTTAAATCATGTGAACTCATAATAAGATAGATCTGGGAATAGCAAATGGTAACACATTCCAAAAGTATCCCAAAGGTATGAAGTAATAAGGTCAATAAATTTTTGTTCAAACATTTAAGCCCTCAAAGAGTTTGAATCCTTGGAGAGAATTTGGTTGCCTTTGGAGTTCAAAGAGATATTGTGGACCTCCATTAAATACGAAGATTACTCAAAATGGACAAAAAATGAGGAAAACATGATGTTTGTAATTAATGTTCAGTTTGGTAAGGTAAACATTTGGAGCTAATGATGTTTGAACATAACTTGATCACCTATGGAATTCAAATATGTATTTAAAACCTTCACTTGATGCACCTATAATCATGAAAATCATTACAAGAAGATGAAAAACAATAAATATATAGATAAATGTTTGGATATTGACTTATGTTTGGAGATATGCATGTCTACCATAGTTTTGTTCATAAATCATTAATCCAAAGAACTAAAATTAAATGCAAGAAAAAATTGTTTGATAATTACCGTAATTCAAAGATGTGCTCATTACCAAATTCATTTGGAAAATGTGGAAAGGCATATTAATTGTACAATGATTTTGTCATATACCATTTTTGTATATGTTGCAAAAGAATTACATGTCTTTAAATTCCAATGTCAAGAGGAACAAGGAACTAATATATATATGGGCAATTTTTCAAAATTTATCATATGGTTGTCCATATCTGAATTCTAAAGACAATTCATATTTATTTCATTTTCAGGCCTAACTACCTTATTCCTTTCCTTCACCCACCAAAATGGACATGAAAAAATAAATAAACATGTGCCCTTCATGTCCATGATATTTATTTTAATTTAGATAAAAATCAATTTAAATTTGACATAATTAATGCTAAATTATTGGAAACCATATGGGAACATAAGAATAGGGAAAAAAATAGTTGATCATCATTGGTAGTGCGAAGCAACACACAACCCAAGCAAACATAAAACTCAAATATTTACATGCAAAGTAAGGCAAAAGTAGGGTAAAATTAAGACATTAACCAATTGCACTACAACAATCAAAAG
>Ga0209611_10008991_pt1 | contig 15321 bp, 7 predicted proteins | sample S1TSphgellanicum_3_FD_187693 | JGI IMG/M metagenome (GOLD analysis project Ga0209611, IMG submission 187693) | Host-associated microbial communities from peat moss isolated from Minnesota, USA - S1T2_Fc - Sphagnum magellanicum MG (SPAdes) (version 2) | ecosystem: Host-associated > Plants > Peat... | reverse complement strand
CAAATTATGCATTTTGACTTAATAAGTTAATCCATGGTATGATATTCATGACTAAAATCAATTAGGGTACTTGTTATATTGTAGAGATTTTGAATAATAACCACTTTTGATGAATGTCCAATTCCTTGTACAACTTGAACAATTCATAAACAATCTAGAAAATAATACACATAAAAAAGATAAACAATTGTTACCCACCAATATATTAGTACATTGGAACTGAAAACCAAACATATAACATGGCAAATTGTAAATGATATTGCAATTGTGAATCCAACTTGCCCTCCAATACTATCACCCTAAATTGCTAGTTGATTTAGGTGATGAAAATAGAACATTTAGTGAGATGGGCTTGATAACAAGTTGGCAAGAGGAAAGGCTACTCTTATTGTGAATTTTTCAACTTGGGAAATTTTTTTCTTGTGCAACTTGTTAATAAGTACAATGACATTAGTCTCCATCTTGTGTTACATTGAAGGTGGTAGAAGATAGTTGTTTAAAAATATACCAATTTTTTTTTACCACCTTATTTTTTTAATGTGTCAAACAAAGTATGCATTAGCTATGTCACCTTATAAGCCAACTATCAAATGAAATAACTACAAAACATAATAAACCAAAAGTGAATGACAAGTTTATGAATTTATTTCCAACTTGGCATGGATAAGTGTTTTGCACACCTTATCATACAACACAAAACAAGATTAGACCTATTGGATATTAACATATCAACAATTGTACAAATAAAATTGCACCAAATTATAGCTTGACGGCTGCAATAACATTCCTTATGCCATCCTCTTCATGTTCAAGGAGCTTGTACACTAGTTCATTTCCTTGAACTTTATGATCTATTAGGGCCTAGGGAATTTGATAACCCTAACATGGCATGCATGAATGTACGCAATTTGGGACCTAGTCAACAAAACATAAGAAAACTCTGACTAACCCCAATTATGGTAATATTTACTAGCCACTACCATGTCACATCCACAAAACTCTCACCCCCATGGGTATTTGAAAGGATTCCTAACTGTGAAAATAATTTTTATGCATAGTATATAGGATGTAAAAGTCCTAACCTTTTTTGTTTCCTTCTTTTGCATTTACCACAAAAAAAATTCCCAATGACATGCAAAAAGTTAGATGATACCATCCTCCTTGTATTCACCCCATTCATCAACTTGGAAGGAAACTTCCATGGCACTACGTACATATGCCACATTATTGGGGATTAATACCTCAACCTTCCACTAATTTGTTCAAGGCAAATTTTCACAAGTTGAGAAAATAGAATCCACACAAAAACAACAAAAATAGGCCAAGTTTTTTTTTAATAGCTTATTCACATCCATGGATCCAACAAACCAAATAGAATGCACATCCCTTGTTCCCATAATTAAAGAACATGTGTATTCAATGGCTTGGTCCACATCTGCTGGCTTTACATGCCAAAAAGTGTGCACAACTTGCCTTCATCCCCCTTAATAGGATGTTTCTAGTGAAGTATTTAAATGGTCATGAAACAAATTGACCATTTATTTTGCATTTTGAAGTTGAAGACCTTCCACATCAAGTTGAACTTGCCGAATGAACCTCTTAAGGATTGCACCCAGCCCCATCATGAGGAACCTTTCCATGCCCAAAGCAAAAAAAACTCCATAAGCAACTACATCCATTTATTAGGTGAGGATATCGACTCATAAAGTACCACGGTATCTTGCTCTTAGAGAGCCACAACCATCAAACAATATCCAATGTTGCAATGACCCAAACCCACCTTTCATTATGTCCTCCCAATGTAAGAGTAAATAGTGTTGTACAAAATAATTGTCATGGTTTTTATCATTGGATATGTAAAAATGGTACCTCATGATAGTTTTAGAATCATCATCATCTAGGTCAGGGTTTGGATTCCACATCCAAGAAATATGCACAAGTATTGTGCACTAATAGTTATGCTAATGCATAGATTGTACTTCATTTTGGATTTCAAAGCTATAGTTTCAACAAAGTCAATTATTGACACCATAATGTCAATTAGCAAATGTTTAAAGCAATTTCTAAATTGTTGGTCTTGCCACCTTGCCACAAAGTTATGACACACAAAATACTATAATTTAGGCTTGAAATATTCAATAAGTTCCTTGGAATTAATCTCCATGTGCATGAGTTTCAATTTTTTCTTTTCCTCACATTTCTTTGTTACAATTTTTTCATGGTGAAATGTTTCCAACAAACTACGTCATATCATGTTCCTTCTTCTTCATCTGGACAAAATGCCAAATTGTACACACCACAATCTTCACATGTCCCAAATAAATAATCTCGGGTATGCCCTTTAGAATGGGGGTCTCCTTAGGGCAAATTATGGTTTCCCACAATGTAGTTATGCTAGGATAAATGACATTAAACCCAATGCAACCAGCCCTAGATTCATTTGTAGATTCACAAATGGCTTCACAATCACAATGAAAATCTAAGTGTAATTTAGATTTCTATCACATGTGATTAAATCCCACCCTTAATTCCTCCATCTTTACCTGGTATATACAACAACACACATTACAGTCTTTCATTTTGTTAACCCGATAAGGACATAATGAGTCAAATGCTTGTTTACCAATGATTATTAATGGATGTGCTCTTTGGAAACATAAAATAAACTCCATATGTAGCCACCATCATGTGCATAGACTTGCATTTATAATCAACAAAAAATACAATATAATCACATAAATTATCCTAAAACATTCCAACCACATACATTTTCTAAACCTCCATATACCCCATTGGTGTTCAAACAGTCATTATGCACGTGCCTATTGCTTTTCAAAATTCCAAAATGCCCATACAATCCATTTCCTTTCATTGTTACAACACTAATAATCATTTTAATCACATACATGAGTAGATAATCATTAATAGTAAATAATAATCAATATGTACACTCCTTGTATATCATTAATACATTCCTTATGTTAACATACTTATAATGTTCATGATTCCACAAGTGCCCATTAATACTCACAAAAGACATTTACATGTCTTCATTAGTCACCAACTATTTTCTAATAGTCATAGAAGACAATTACATGTCCTCATTAGTCACCAACTATTTTCTAATACCCATAGAAGACACTTACAAATCCTCATATTAATACAAATCACTTATAGGTCCTCATCAATCACCAACTATTTTTTAATACTCACAAAAGTCACTTATAGGTCCTCACCAGCCACCAACTGTTCTCTAATACTCATAGAAGCCACTTATAGGTCCTCATACTCACAAAAGACACTTATAGGTCTTCATTAGTCACCAACTATTTTTAATACTCATAGAAGTCATTTATAGGTCTTCATCAGTCACCAATTATTTTCTAATACTCATAGAAGTCATTTATAGGTCTTCACTAGTCACCAATTATTCATTATAACTCACATAAAAACTTACTATCTTCAAAAGTCCACACATATTATACATTACTCACATAACATTTTGCAATTCCATAACAATCCATCAATGTTCACAAATATTCACCACAACATTATTGCAATCCACATCAGTCCATGAAATTGTTCATAGACAACATGACTCATGCTTGAACTTCACAAATGTTAACAAATGTCAACAAATGTAAAAGGAAGTTCATTGTAAATCTTAATGAATCACACATGACTCAGGTACATATATGATCCATATTGAGGTAACCAAAATCATAATTTATAAAAAAAAATCAATTAAACAGCCAAAAATTGTTAATATTAGGGCCTTCACATGTAATGCACATTATTCAAAATGTGTCCAAAGATTAAAGCTACTCATTACAAGGTAATTTTCTCAGCATTTCCAATTTTGCACAATAAAACTAATGTCTGGGCCATATTCATGCCTTGGCTAAAAATACTTCAGTAATTATTCAACCTGCATATGTGGCTATTACAACCAACATAAGATGTTGTAATGAAGAATTGTCATAAGTAAACAATCCAAATTGTGCCACAATGTTTTGAAGGTCACATTCATTAAAAAAAATAAAATGTAAATCCTTAGGAACCATGCATTTATGCATATGATCCATATTGAGGTAGTTAAAATCAAAAGACTACAAAGACAACCAATTAACAAACAACCACAATCTTCAAATACTCAAGCTTTCACATGATGACAATGCATATTATTCAAAATAGGTCCAAAAACTAAGGCTACTGATCATTACTTGAGGTAATTTCATTGACATTTCCAATTCTATACATTGAAAAATTATAGTCCCCCAAATTCAAGCCTTTAGTAAATAGGATTGCATAATAATTCATTCAACCTAGTTATGTGGCTATTGCAATCAACATGACATGCTGCAACTAGTAATCTTCATAAGTAAAGAATCATCAACTTGCATTAGTAGAAAAACCCCCCCTTTTACAATTACATTTTAAACTATTGTTCAATTACAAACAAAGTCTAAAACTACACATAGTTACAATTTACTTTTTGCAACTCTCAACCAATAATGTTGAAAAACACAAATCAAGAGTGAAATTATAGTGAAAAGTGTATGCCATGTGTCAACACCACATCAATAGCCACTACACGCCACTACTTACTAATTTAGTTGAAAATTGTTCTACCAATATAGTCGAGGGATGTTGTCAACTACATTCGACTAATGGATGAACTTAATCCATTAACTAAACATGAAATTAGCCAAAAATATAATTACTATTTCAACTAGGTTGCAATTATGTAAGTTGAACATTTTGACTATGTTGCAACTATGTAAATCAAACATTTGGCCAATGGTTTTGATGCACTCTCAAGCTCCTTGATAGATTCAAATGTAAGTTTAGGGCAAAAACATCGGAAGAGTAAGGAGTCAAGGCACGCTGCCTGGTTTGCAACACTTTGGGGGTAAATGGACGTGTTGGAGTTCTGAAATGGTTATTAGGAAAAGTGACAAGCATCAATTATTCACACGAACCTACACAATCCAAACAAGTTGGTTAATGTGTAATTTGAGTACTTTTGGTGTACGGACGAGCCACGGGCAAATACGAACTCACAAAACTCACCATGGCCCGAACTTGGGGGAAGCCACCACCTTCCCCCTTATAGTATACTTTGTGCCTGGCCACAGGGCCAACACCCAAATGACATTTTGTCTCGAAATTCCCAAAATTGGGATTCTTGAGACTTTGGAGGCCCATAATTTTGTGTGAAGACGTCCAATTGAGGTAAGGTTTAAAGCAAAGTTGTAACCCTCGTCGAGAGCTTCTAACAATATGTGATATGCCACCTGCATGCAAGGAAATTGAAGCGATTCTTGACTTTTAGTGGTTGGGAATCAAATTGGCAATTTGATTCCTGGCCCTTCTTTTAGCCATAACTTATGTTTCAAGTATCCAAATGGATCATACGAATGCATTTTAGACATCTACATTCCAAGATCTTTTCAATGCTATAAGGAAATTTTCAATTCAATGAGTTTTGACCCCTGAAATTGCCCTTTGAAAATTTGGGAGTCCACTAGGACTCCAACTCCCAAAGTGAAAGTTCATTTGGGAGTGTGGGGGTTCATTCCCTTGCACTCTCTTGCACTCCTGGGAGCATGAAATGTGGCTCCTAGGCTCACTCTTAGCCCACACCTTTGTAAACCCTTACCTTGGTCACAAGCCCAAGGTTAAGGTTGTGACAAGTTTAGTGACATGTGGCATGCTCACAAATTTTGGGGTCAACAAATAATTAAATAACACATGGCACATCCACATCAATAGTTTAGGCCACATGGTGCCTAAACATAAGTTAGGTTTAAACTTCAACAGCTAGGTTAAACCTAAACATAAGCCATTTAATTTAGGTTTAAGTTAGGGCTAGATCTAAGCACCCATGTTAGGCCTAGACTTAAACCACTTGGCAATTAATAAATAAAATATTATTTAATTTGGTTTAACTTTTAGGGTTGAACCTTTTTGATTGGTTCATTCCAAATGGCTATTAGATTTTCATGTTTATTGTGGCTCCAACAATCATAGTGCACTCCTTTACATGGTTTGGATTCATGGAATGGAAACAAAACAATATGGGATAAAGATTTTAGTTGTGACCTAAGGTAAACACGCCCATCATCGAACACTTAATAATATTGGATTGTTATAACTTTCATGTCCATGGTCGATTCCTTTTGAAACTTAAAACAATTTTGTAATCTTCCACCTGGCGTATCCAAATTTGTAAAAAATGCTACAATCTAATGGAAAATGAACAAGATATGCCTTTTCAAAGTGAAGGGGGATGTGCTTTAGATTTTTCATAAATGTTTAGTATGATTTTGAAGCTTAAGTTGTTCAACTATTGTTTTTTTTTAAAATTCATTTTAAACAAGTATTATAGATTTTGAAATAGAGCATTTGTAGTTTTTAAAATCGTTCAAAATGAATGAAAAATGAGCAACATATAGTTGTTAGAAGTAGAGGGGGTCTAAAGACAAAATTTGAGACAAAATATCATTCTTTCTCTTCTTACATTCTCTGCTTTGTTATTTTGCTTTTGAAGTTCAAAGAACATTTGTAGCTCTTTGTTTTGCACTTCCAATGACATAAAAAATGTTCCATTTGGTGTTGAAATGAGGGAAAACTTGAAAGTGTTTGATGATAAAATACCATTTGTTGTCTACCTTAGTTTTAACCCAATTGCGTCCTAATTGCAACTCAAATAATTGTAATCTAGTTGTACAAGCTAATTTAAACTTAGTTAGGCCTAAACCTAGACTAATAATCTACTTACCCTAGGTATATCTACTTACCTTAATTACATATAGTATTTATTCATCAACTACTTTTAACTATATAGTTGTATAATTAAACAATTAAACATATTAACATCATTTGTTGAATAATATAGTGATTAATTTTTTTTAAATCATCAATTAAATGTATTTATCTATTAAATAATTAATTATCATTGAATATTTTTCAAATTTCGAAATTCATTATAAATTCTTATTAACATTTCATAAAAACCTTAAATCAAATATAAATATTCAATAATAAATTTTAGATGATATTTTAATTATAGTAATTATTATATTTTGTGATAATTAATAATGGACTACAATTACAACAACGTTAATAATAATAATTTAATTAGTGGTTAGGTTAGGCTAGTTATTTAACTATTTTTATTTGTATTTTTATCTAACTTGTTGGAACTATTAAATGACCTAGTATAATAAATATTAAAGAAAAAATATTTTATAGTATAATAGTGTTAAATAAAAATAATTTCTGAACACCATATGATAAATGATTAAATATCTTTACGAATTATTCTAAACATGATTATAGTTTAATCATAAATAATTTTAATGAATAATTTTAATAAATGAAAAAAATTTGGAATTAATCGCGAAAATTAGAATAAAATAAAATTCTAAAAAATACTAATTATATATCATTACATAATATGTTGTAAATTAAAATTGAATCTACATGGAAATAATAAATTACACATGTATTGAACATATTCCAAAAAAATATTACTTAAATATCCTTATTTGATATGTTGTAAACTAAAATTGAATCTACATGAAAATAATAAATTACACGTGTATTGAACACATTCCAGAAAAAATTATTTAAATATCCTCGCTTGATATGTTGTAAAATAAAATTGAATCTACATAAAAACTATAAATTATGCATGTATTAAACATAAAAATTATTAAGTTGATTTCTATTTCCGAATTTTTTTAAATGTAATATTTATATGCACAAAAAAATTCATTGTACATGTTATCATTCATGTATACAAAAAACATTTACATGTACCTTATTAATTAATGAATCTTTATTGTAATTTCAAAATATATATTAAGACATCATACATATAAAAATGAATAAACATTAAACTTCCACAAAATTATGAATTATGTATCATTACTTGATTTCTTGTAAATTCACATTTGATTTACAAAGAAATAATAAATTACATATATTGAACTTACATTATTAGAAACTCATATTTCAAAATTTTCTTAAATTTTATTTTGAAAAAAATAAAAAATTGGCTGCATAACAAACATTTGCATCATACATAAGCATTCATTTGCACAAATAGAATTTAGTTTAATGTTTAATGAATTTTTATTGCAATTTGAAGCAAATATCGAGATATCATGTCTATAAAGGTTAATAAACATTAAAGTTCCACAAAAATATTAATTATGTATCATTATTTGATATGTTGTAAACTAAAATCCAATTTACATATAAATAATAATTAGGTGTATTGAACATGCACATTATTACAAATTTATATTTCAAAATTTCTTGAAATTTCATTCAATCAAATTTTATTGTTTGTGTGCACAAAAAATATTTGCATCATACTTAATCATTCATTTTATACAAAGATAATTTACAAATAGTTTACTTTATTAATGAAGGTAATATTTTGTTTTGTTTGATTATATTGTGTTGAAATTTTCCAAACCAAATTATTTTATATAATGTTATTCATATCTTTGAAAACCTAATAATGAATAGGGCTGCACTAATTTGGGTTGAAATTTTTTGGAACTATGATGCAAAGGTTATTGCTTATGAACCATTTTCTCAATAAACATTAATAAAATCATAAATAGAATTTTTACTTGAATCCAAAGGTGTACTTGGTATTGTTGGAAAGTAATCATTGAGTTCAATTTAATGAAATTTATTTGATGATTTTCATACTTAAGGCGTGAAAGATATTGAATTTTGAATGAATTTTGTTGTTGAAAATTCAAACAAATTACAAAAAATTGGGTTTAGAAGGGAAAATGAATTGAGTGTGTTCGAACTTGGGGCCAATAACACATTTTATCTTATTTATCCGTGAAGGAAGGTAGTTTGTTTTGTTTTGTCATAATGATATTTCCCAAACCATAGTGTTTTAGGTTATGCTATGGAACTTATCATCAAAAAGTTCTCAATGAATAGGGGTGCAATGATTTGGTTTAGAATGTTTAAAGCTATAGTGTGGAATTTATTGATTATTGAACCATTTTTTCATTGAATTTTTTGAAAAACCAATATTGAAAACTATATTGGAATTTGGGGACGTTCTTGGTTTTGTTGGAAAGCCCTCACCAAGTTTGATTTAATAAAGTTGATTTCGTAATTTTGAGACCTAAAATGTGAAGAATATTATTGAAATTTTTATGGGAACGTATTGTTGTTGGAAATTCAAACAAATTGCAAAAAGGGGTTTGGAAGGAAAGTTCAATTCAATGTATTCAAACTTGAGCCAATGACATAAGGTACATTAATGTTGAATGAGATTTTATCATAATTTTAAACAAATATGAAGATATCATGTGTATAAAAATGAATAAACATTATAATTGCACAATATTATTAATTATATATCATTACTTGATATGTTATAATGATCTACATAGAAGTAATAAATTACATGTGTATTGAACATAAACATTAGTATTAACATATTTTTAAAAAATTAAAAAATTAATTTTGAAATCAAAGTTTAATATTTATATGCACAAAAAAAACCATTCATTTATACAAATAAAATTTACATGTAATTTAATGTTATCATAATTTAAAATAAATATTACAATATTATATGTATAAAATTAAAGGTACCTATTAATTGTTTAATCTAGTTGAAATAGATAATTGCAAACAAGACTGTATTTCATCCATCCTCTAGTACATTTTATCATCCATACAATTTATCATCCAAAATAGTTGAACTTTAGTCAATGTCTTGATTGTGTGCCAATTAAAGAACCCTAGTTGCCATGAATATTTTAAAAATGACCTTGTAGTTGAAACATGCTTCACATTGTTTACCAACATAATTGGAAATTTAACTTGGAGGCATTATAGATGCTAGGAATATTTGGCAAATGACCATGTAGTTGAAAAATGCTTTCAACTATACATTGATATAATAAACGAATCAACTTAATTGGTGATTGCCATAATTTTATTCAAAAATTTAAAAAATCCATTTGAAACATAATTGCAAATGTCATGTAGTTGAAATCTTTTGATTAAAAAATGGGGGTTTTCTACTAGTGTTTCACCACAATGAAATGTAGGCTAGTCATTTAAAATTCCAATGTAAATCCTCATGAAACTTTGCATTTGTGCATATGATCCATATTGAGGTAGCTAGAATCAAAAGGCTATAAAAATGATCAATTAACAAACAACCACAACTCTTAAATACCAAGGCCATATCATGACAATGCATATTATTCAAATTTTTTCCAAAAAACAAGGCTACTAATCACTACTTGAAGCAATTTTAATGACATTTCCAATTTTGGACAATAAGACCAAAGTCCACCATATCTAGGCATTAATTGAAAAGGCCTTCAACAATTCATCCCACTTAGATATGTTAAATTATAACCAACATAACATGCTACAAAGAATATTCATATGTAGATAGTCACCAAATTGTGCCACAACGTTCAGGTCATAGTCATTAAAAAAGTTCAATGTAAATCCTCATGAACTATACATTTGTGCATATGATCCATATTGAGGTAGGTAGAATCAAAGGACTATAGAAACAGTCAATTAAAGAACAACCACAACCTTCAAATATGAAAGCCTTCACATGATAATGCATGTTATTCAAAATAGGTCCAAAACTTAAGTCATTGATCATTACTTGAGGCAATTTTATTAGCATTTCCAAGTCTACACATCAAGATTGGAGGCCCCCATATTTAGGCCATGAATGAAAAGGACATTCATTTGACCTAGATATGTGGTTATTGTAACCAATTACATAACATGTTGCAATGAAAAATCTTCATAAATAGATAGTCACCAAATTGAGTCACGATGTTTAGGTCATAACCATTAAATTAGTTAAATGTAAATCCTCATGAAACGTTGCATTTGTGCATATAATCCATATTGAGGTAGGTAGAATCAAAGGGCTACACAAACAATCAACTAACAAACAACCACAATCCTCAAATACCAAGGCCTTCACATGACAATGCATATTATTCAAAATAGGTCCAAAAATTGAAGCTACTAATCATTACTTGTGGTAATTTTGTTGGCATTTCTAAGTTTGCACATCAAGATTGGAGGCCCCCATATTTAGGCCTTGAATGAAAAGGACCTCAACATAGATATGTGGTTATTGCAACCAATTACATAACATGCCGCCAAATTGAGTCACAATGTTCAAGTCATAGTCATCAACAAAGTTCAATGTAAATTCTCATGAAACCTTGCATTTGTGCATATGGTCCATATATTGAGGTAGGTAGAATCAAAGGGTTATAGAAAAAACCATTTAACAAATAACCATGTCCAACCTTAAAATATTAGGGCCTTGTAGGGTTTTGTGAAGTGCAACAAAAATTCTATTGTACAACAAAAACCAAACTTTGGAAGCTTGTTATAGTAGCAAAAAAACCCTAGAAGCTTCCAACATAAACATTGAAAGAATCAAATTAAGATGTACATATTTTTGAAAAAAACAACTTGCAAAATAACAAATACCTACAAAGCAAAAAACCTAATAGGCTTGAGAAGATATGAAAAACAAAACATAAATGAAATGAAAAGAACATTGAAAACTATAAAAATTTGAAAATAAAAAAAGAATGGTGCATTGACTTTAGTCAAAATAATGATGTCAAGAACAAACTAGAATTGATGTAAAATAACTATGTTTCCATGAGGTACTGAGTTGGTTTCTTTTCATACAAATGAAGTGTTAGTCTCCTTTGCACCACCACCTTCCAATTGGGACTCATGCGTGTTTGCATGACCCACCATGATGTAACAATTGCCTTAGTACCATGAACCATAATGTCACTCCTTTTCATTTGTATTGATAATGACCACAAAAAACTCATGACAATTAACTCCTTTTGCTGAACAACCATGGCAACATTCCTAGGATGCACATTCAACAACCGAGCCTTTTGCCTAAGTGAGGTTTTCAACTATTGCTCACAGTTGTTGTTAAAAGGGCATGTTTTGTGATCAACTAGGTTGAAGTGTATGGCCTTTTCACTTCTGACAATGATTGGATTAACTTAGTCATGAACTCTCTTTCAATATTGGCACCCTTAGAAAATGTATCATGGTTTTGAACGAGTGTTATCACAATGGGGTTAACCATAACCTTTCGCAACACTATTTTTTGTGTGACAATGTTAGGAAATGCTTTCAAGGGTTTTTTCATATTTGAAGTATGACTTGTGCGCCTTTTGTAATGTCATGTTCTGGCACATCACAATACTATACATCTTTGTGAACATTTTCACGAGCCCTTTTCGCCCACAAAACAGTTTGCTAAGCTTCTTTTCTTCGAGCTGCTTGATAATGTTGTTGACACTTTACATTGTTTGCCCTTTCTGCACCAACACCTCTTATCATCCTTAAACATTTTTCCTTGTTTCTATTGTTACCCATGACCTCCACAAAGAAACCATACCCACGACCCCTAGACACAAAGCGAAAAACAATAACCCAATTGTAAACTAACTTAATCAACTTCCCACCCTACATCTTCAAACCCAAACCTACACTTCAAACCCTATGTTTTGCACATGATGATGTCATCTTTTCCATCTTTGTAATTTGGAATGTCTAAAATAAAGGTAGAAAAATCCATATTAGTATCACCTCACCTAGAATTTTTAAAAGCATATGCTTGTGAGGAATTTTAGAAAAATTTGCACCTCCTATGGATATATGAAAATATGGTCCAATTTTTATCATTGAAAAGTTCATAACTATCATTTGGCTAAAATATTCATGGGAACGATTTTTGATTTGAGTTTCTCATTTTATATTATAACCTATGTTGAATCACTAACACATTTGGAATGGAAATCAATACAATTTTTTTCATTTTCTAATTTTGAATCTAACTAATTAGTCCCTATTTTTGGATTTTAAAAGTCCATTACTATTAGTAGATGAATTTTTTTTCAAACAATAATTACATGGATGTGTTCATAATGAAGTTAGCCTAAATTCAATTGCCAATTATTATATATATGAATATATTGATTACCATACACATTTAAACACATTGTGCCTGGGAAAAAGAAATCACTATGTCACGAAAGTGAACCACGAAAAACCTTGCATCTACCCTTTCAATGCCTTTCATGTAGATCTTCTTCAGCCTTGTTTGTTCTTGTGCATCCTTTTTGCTTTGTAGTGAAAGGTGTAGTTAATTTTTTGTCTCCCCTTTAATTGCTTCACTTGGGATCCGTTTGACAATGTTGCTTGGCACTTATCCCTTTTGTTTCCACAATGATATCTCCCCCTTCCCCTTAGGGGTGGATTAGTTAGGCATCGGGAAACTAGGATAGGTTTTCAATGATTCCTTTTAAGCAATTGGGAAGAACTTCAAGCAGAACATCTTCTCAAGGCATAAGTGCTTATGGCGACACTACCTACAAATCGGGCTCCTATGGTGACCATTCCCTCTCTAGATCCTACACCCATCCTTCCCCATGCTTGTTGACTTGGGCAAAGCTTAGCCCTTGGGGGTGCAAAGGAATTCACACACACTACCAAGGTTCTTACCCCCATTGCCCTAGCCTCAACCTTTTCTGAAATAGTCAACACTTGATGAACTTTACATCCTTCAAGTTCAAATTCCCCTTGTTCAGATTCATTGATGAATTTTCAACTAGATGCATACCTTGAGCTTTCTTTTGATTTTTTTAGGTCGACATTCATGCGCTTATCCATTTGTCAACTAGGAGTCCTTTAGGCATGGTCTTTGAACATTTCCAAGATTTTTTTGACCTAGAAGATTTAGCAAATGGTTTCATTCAATTCGACTAACTAGTTTCCCATGTGGTTGTGGGAAGTATCCCAAGGTTTGTTGTTAAGATACTTGGTGCTACTAGGCTTTCGACTTTGGCCAAACCTTCAAGTGGTGTTCAATCGATAATAGTAGACGAAATGTTTTATTGGTTAATGAATAGGGCATTGTGTTTTCAAATTTTTGATGCATCTTTTTTGCATTTGTTGCCACATCGATTTGGTGTGGTTGTTAGGACCAAACATGAGGGGTGGAAGCATATTAAAGTGGACCAAAACCGGCAAATCGAAGTCCTTTTTGAAAGTTCATTTCTAGTGTATTTGAAATTGGCTTAAAATTGACCATGTAACTTTCATTCCAAAAATTCAAATTTTTCCAAATTGTTTTTGGGGCCACCATGTTAAAAACCATTTAAAAGGTCTTCCTTGAATCAAAATTAAGAAAATCAACATTTTTTATGCCTTTATGGACTTTGCAAAATATTTTTAAGGTTGCATATTTGATGTTATGGAACATAAAAGTTAAAACAATGTTTCGTCCACTAAATGAACCTTTAATGTCCTAAACTTCAAATATTTTATATCCCAAAGTTTCACATACATGCTTAAACACGTCATGAGATGAAAATCCATATCCAAAATTTTATAGTTTGTGACACTCTACTTTGCCATTGTAAAGTCCATTATTAATTGAACATTCATGATTTTGATGTATTTTTATTATGTTTATAAACTTCATGTGTTAATTTCACATAAATGAATCCCTTTTTGTTATATTCAACAAGAGTTTAAAATTGTATGCAAGAACATTTTTCAAATTCAAAAAAACTACCATTGTGATTTCCATAATGGTCCATTATAATATGCAACCACCCTGAGGTTGTGGTTCATGGTATCTGGTTTGCATTAAACATTCATCTTGATTGGGTGGTGGTTTAGGTGGACATTACGAACACTTTCAACTTCATTTTATGTAAGGCCATTATCTAGGGGCTTTGGGCTGCATGAGGCTAATTATCACAACTTTTCCTTTTTGTTCATGTTTTTTATGCTCTAAAATCTCCTTCACTTTTAGTCGTCACTTTTTTTCAAAAAAAATTTGTCCTCCTTTTGTCTATTGGCATGCTCTAGGGTGATCTGCTTGTTGGGTGCCTTTTTTCTCTTGCCCATTTTCGTGCTTTACATCGTTCCTCATGGGGTTTTTCCTTTTCGTATTGTCCCCTCTTTAGATAATGACACCCCACATCCTTGGCCTCAATTCTATCATCTCAAGACTCTTCTTTTGATCATTTCATCTCCAAATTAACATCTATGGGACTAGCCATTTAACCCCACAAGTGTTCAACTTGGTCCCTTTTAGGCCTCCCTCTTGAATTCTCCTCTCCTTCTAGTTTTACTACCTTACAAATGGCATCAAGGTTTTAGGTATACCTTTTAGTTCTATTTCTTTCTCCATTCCCTTTTTGTAGGCCACTTTAGATGAGGATGTTT
>Ga0209611_10008990_pt1 | contig 15323 bp, 10 predicted proteins | sample S1TSphgellanicum_3_FD_187693 | JGI IMG/M metagenome (GOLD analysis project Ga0209611, IMG submission 187693) | Host-associated microbial communities from peat moss isolated from Minnesota, USA - S1T2_Fc - Sphagnum magellanicum MG (SPAdes) (version 2) | ecosystem: Host-associated > Plants > Peat... | reverse complement strand
TGGATCTTAGAGAGAAGGAGGGTTTTGATTGTTTTTGGTCATCACACCTATGGCAATGATTCTTAATCAAATGATTTTATTTTCTTGAAATTAAGTTGTATGTTTTTGTTGACATACATTTTTACCTTTGAATGATCAATTGAATTACAATAGTGTGATCCCTTATTACCAATAAACTAAACTCAAATCTTTTTTGGAAGAAATGGTTCGCTATGTGGGATACTCCTTGGTTTTTCTTACCTTCTATTTTCGTGTTTCAAAACTCGACCATTTGTTTTAATGCAAGCAAATGAACTCAAAGAAATGGCAACAACTCCTTCTTTGGTGGAGGCTTTGCAAGCAGTTGATCCTAAAGCAGTAGCTAGTTTAAAGCAGATTATGGCTATAATATCTCAAGCAAATGGTTCAAGCAATGGAAGGGTTGATGTTCCTTCAATGAATGTTACATTTGATGAACCTTCTTTGAGGGGTGTTTCTTCATCAACAATAATCACCCATCTTAGGATTATGGGAAGGGGGTTTAAGTGGGCAATACTTGTTTTGGTCTCAATTAACAAAGTTTTAAGGCTATGTTCCATAACAAAAAAAATATTCATTAAATGATATAATGATGGGCAGTGGGTTTGGAAAGACTCAAATTAGATTTGGGACACACCTAAAATGGTTATTAAGGATGGCAATGTGCATAATGGTCACTAATCTATTGATGTTTTTGTTGTTTAAGGAGATAACAATGTTGCAAACAATGCTTTGAAAGATCAAGGGCCAATAGTGATATTCCATCATGTTGAACAAAATTAGCTATGACAATCATCCCTTTAAATTAACCCATTACACAAAGTGGCTATTTTGTAAAACAACCTATTCTTTTGGGTGATGGTTTTTAAGAAATACATAGGTTTTTCATTACATTGTGTGTTGGAAAATTCAATCATTGATTTAAAACAGGAAAGTGGTAAAATAAAAGAACCACTAATTGGTTTATTTTAATGAACTTTCTCAATTTTGATTTTTTTTCTTGGGTGAAAATCATAAAATTTCAGTCCACTAGATTGCATGATTGAAAGCTTGTCATAAGCATAGAACTATTGATGTACATAAATGTATCAATGAACATCTTGAATAACCACTGTAATGGTTCTTAATGAGTTCTCTTAATGTTGATTATTACCACTTACAAAACAATATCAACAAAACACTTTTGCATGGATACTTATTCTAAAATGTTGAAATGAGAAACTAGACAATAAGTGGTGGTTGAAATGCCTAGCCAAAAAGTTACAAAAATTTATTGTTGTTCCATCAAACATTATTCCATGTTTGTAGAATGATTGTTGTCAATAAAGGTTGAAATGCCTAGCCATTCAATTTGCATTCTTGAGGTTTGATATTGTGCAACATTGAAATGTCTTAGCTTTAGGTTATATGGAGACACATCCATCACCACAATTACATATACATATGGATATGCATGCATTTTAATCACACAACCAATTTATTGCCATGCAAGCATACTAGAAAATGGTGAGCATTATTATGTGGGCAAGCGAAGAGCTAATGAGATGTGTGGCATTGATCACAAATCTAAAAATTTATTGGCCCACCCAAATGACACCAACTCTTTAACACCAATTGCACTTTATTACAACAATGAAAAGTATGATAAAGATGACCCAAACAAGAATCATGAATTTGATTTTGACAATGACATGGAAAATGATGACCTTTCATAGTCTATATATGGTGACCTCAACACCATACCTAATTCAATTCAAAATTTGGTTGATTCACTTCCGCATGTTGCCCCCATCATATTTTGTCACATGGATTCAACATTGTTTCAAGCTAGAATGAAGGATTTTTGTGGTGCTCCATGTGCCAATTCAATCTTCCAACATTTTACAATTGCATTTATTGAATTCAATATCCATTTGGTCACAATGGAAATGATTGCAACTACAATTCATATGGATTGGACAACCTTTCCTACTATTTCATCTCCTTTTATAATGTACCTTTCTTTGAAAGACATTTTAAATGCTTATAATCTTAATCAAAAGCAACATGCCATGTTCATGTTGGTGGGCACATGTTGCTCAATTCATATGATAATCTTATACTTATAAATCCTTATTTCCTTAACTTGGTGGAGATGTAAAAACTTGTAAGAATTGTGTCATCTAAGCTCTATTGACCTTAACCCCTATTTGGGAACGATCAAGTATTATCATGGTCATTGCCCAAATGGGAATTATTGTTATTATTGTTAAAGGTCAAATAATTCATGTAACATTCAATTTCAACCTCCATGGAAAGCCACAAAGTGCCCAACCTCCTATTAAGGACATTGAAATTTTTGTTGGACCATTTTTGTTGATCATTGAAAAAGCTTCAACATGTGCACAGGTGAGTCTTCAATCAATAGATGCATGCTTGCGGCAATTAAAAGAGTGCCCCACCATTGTTACTAGTAGCACACACATCCTTTATTGCGACAACTGGTTCCAACTTGTCCTTACAGTTGGCCCAACATTATTTACCAAACTTTATTTGAATGAATCTTTCAAAATTTGGTTGGTTACAACTTCTATAGAAAATTTAACTATTTAGTTTATTGGACAAAAAAATTTGTGCCAACAAAAGAACCTAGATTTTGTAACATCTCTTCGAAGATTTTGCATTGGAATTATTAATAGCCATGATGTTGATGCCATCAATTCGAGACATATAGACTTCAATATTGTTATAACCACTTTTGAGTTCAAACCTATTTTACTTACATGAAACTTGCTTCGAATCACCTTCAACTATTCATTGCGAAACTATTTGCCATACAAAGGGAATCCCCACCAATACAATTATATGTTCAAGTCACTAGGGGTCACCATTTGATTATTTCTATTCTTGAGTGTCAAAGCCTCAACTATTTACACAATGACAAAACAAGTCATGTGCTAATGATTTTGGAACTTATAGTGGGAATGCTTGTCATGTGCACAAATAAAAATTCTAGACACAAGTCGTTAAGTCGTTAATGACACTTTGGGTCATGTTATTGGCTACCAATTGCTAGAAATTACAACTACACATCACCAAATCATTGATGAATCTTTTGGGTATACAATACTTATTTCATCCATATTACTTGAAATAGTCTTCATAAAATTTGGATAGTTAATAGAATTTGAATTTGCAAATAACTACATATATACATGTGCATAACTTTTGAACTTTGATGATTGATCCCCATATTTTAAAAAATTCCTTTTGATGTAACTTTCACATAAAGACTTTAGGATACCTATGTTAGTAGCCTTCTAAAACATGATTATCCTAGCTACCTAAATTAACCTACCTTATGTGTAATTACTCTAAATTACCATAGTTAGATTTTTGTACACCTAGTTACCTAGGTATTGTAGGTAATTCGATCTACACTTTCTCATCCTAGGCTATGCAATCATGTGATCATATAACGTTTTAAACAACTACCATCCCAACTTGAATGTAGTCATGGATTGTGATTATTAGTATTATGCGAGTATGAATTTATTCACCATCATTGTACTAGTTGAATTTAGCAACTATGAAAAAATTTGAAGAAAAAATATTGAACTTAATAAACATGTTTACATTATGCATTACACCATATAAAAAAAATAATAATAATACATTACATTATTTATCATTTATCATTTATCATTTTTATTCATTTAGTTTATTTATTAAAAAAGTCAAATGGAGATAAAATACAAATAAAATCACTATTTTCAATTGTGAGAATCTTGAATTGACATTAAATGGTTCCTTTGATTAATCCAAAGCTTTTTTTGCATGGTCTTGGGGTTCTAGTTGTCACTTTGTTGGCCTTGCCTACCAAGGTATTGTGTTTAGATCCATTATAGAGTATAGTTGCTTAAGGATTTTGGCCCCTAGTTAATAGTCCTATTTTTATATGAGGATTTTTGAAAGATGATATTTTGGCTTTTGTTGAAACTTGAGATTAGTTATAATAGAGTTATAATATCTTGAATGATTTTGGTTTCTTTTAGAAGATTTTTTTGAAGATTATATCTTTGCATGGTGAAATATTTGAGTTTCCATAATTCTTCTTTTGCCTTAAGATACTTTTTAATGTAAATGGCAAGGCCGTAGTGTGACACACCCCTTGTTTGTTATTTATACGATGGATGGCGAGGTTGTAGTGAAACAACATGCCATTTTCTCTTAAGTTTCGAAGTTAGACTAGAGTGATGACCAATAGACAACCTCAATATGAAATGGATACCATGTACCTATGGGGTCAAGCTTTTTGCATTAGTGTAAACTAGAGATGTTCACTTTTGCACCATTCATCACCTTAAACGACTTGCTTCTTCATCATTTCCATGATAAAAACATGAGCTTGCAAGTTATGAGGCCCTTGATCCCTCCATCTCAAAGTCCATGCTGTGACTTTTGCTTCAGAATCTAAGAATGTCATCCGAAGGTTAACTTGATCCCCTTGAATCTCAAATGTCCATGCTCATCTTCTGCTTCAGAATTTGAGATGGCGATTCCAAGGTTCACTTGATCCCCTTGATACCTTTCCCTTTGAATCTCAAACGCCCATGCTCATCTTCTGCTTCAGAATTTAAGATGGTGATTCCAAGGTTCACTTGATCCCCTTGACCTCTCCCTTGAATCTCAACTTCCAATTCTGAAATTCTGCTTCAGAATCTCAGATGGCAACTCCCGAACAGATGAATCTGCTGCCTTTTGCTTCTCCCTCTGAAGCTGAGACAGAGGTGAGTGGTACAACCTTTTTGCAACTACAAAATGTTATGGAAGTGTGAGAGGAGGAGATAGTGTGGCATAACATTCAAGAGAAAATGGGGGTTCAAAGAGAGAGAAAAGTGCCATGGAACCTCGAGATGAGCATGAAGCTCAGAAACAGACATCACTCAGGTGCAAAGAGCAAGAGTGGCATGGGAAGCACTATTATGGCACATCACTGCAGCATGTTATTACACACAAAAGATCTACAATTTCACCTCATTGAGGACTTTCATTCCTTTTTTCTCATTCAAATTTTTTTGGTGCAGAAATTGAAAAACAAATCCTTCCTTGATCACAATAGTTTCCAATGTATTTTTTATCAAGGAAAACATGAATGTCAATGAGGTGAATATTACACACAAAAGATCCACCAAAGTGAAATATTCACCATATACTATCCAACAAGCATAGAAATATGAGTAACACACTTTAAATAAAAGCTTCAAACTTAAATGTCATGGTGGTCATAATGTATCTATCCCCTTTGAGACCAAGAAAGATATCTCAACAATTGTAGAAAGTGATTTAGTTACAGAGTCAAATTCTAAATGGTACTTCAACATCCCAATGCTACTTGTTTGATTTTATTTATCATAAAATCCAAGCATTCATAAAATTAAATTTCGGATTGATTATTGTGACACTATGGCAATGTAATTCAAAAGATCGATGGTGATGATAAACATCCTTGTTCATGTTTTCCAAGTAGCAGTGTTTCTTGTCATTTGTATGAGAGATACTCGTTATGAGATATATTCTTAAAATTTTCAAAAAATTTCAAACATTTGAATTTCCCATTAACTATGATTGGTAGGTCTGATGAAGATGATGAATATTTGTAGTGTTTTTATGTTTCATTTTCGGTGGAAAAATAAAATAAAGCAAGAACAAAATTCTCGTGCATATCACACCCATTTCTAATATCATTACATCAAATTTAAATAGAATTTGCAAAGTTAGAACAAAAGCTATGACTCACAAAGTTGAAGAAATTACTAAGCAAAACCCTAGTATGTTCAATTAGGTGAATTAGTGTGAATGCTATATGGTGTAGTAGAATGTGGTAGAACTGTTTCTCGAAGGAAAAAAGAATATTGAAAATTGAAAATCTTGGAATATATTTAATCTATAATCTATAACCTGCATATGACATTTACTATGGAATCATACACAACTATAATTTTCACTTTAAAATCGTCTTTCAAGGTTCTTTAGTTCAATATAAAATAATCACACTACACAGTTTTTGAAAATGTTACTCAAAAGTCTTTTTCCATGTGAGAATTTCATTGATTTCCAATATAGTGCTTTTTTTGGAGCCAGTTTTTGCAAAATTTCGACCAAAATAATAAAATCGAGTATTCTGTCACAAAATTAACTGGCTGTTTGAGCAACAATATCGCCACAAAAAAATTTGAGGTTTTTCTTCAGGGGAAAAGTGTGCTTCATTTGCACACATTTTCTACTATACACAAATCCAATTCACATCCAACTTTCACAAATTTTGTGAAAGTTTGCTGTTACAACAACCTTGGTGTTTTATGCCACAAAGCAATATACTACTGACTTTGAGCGTGCCAACAAAATGTGGCACTTCTCCTCACTTTTCCCTCTTAAAAGTTTGCAGTGCATTACTGAAACACTAAAACATGAAAAGTCTAAGCTTTTCGTCCAAGGCTTTTGCTTGAAGTTCAAATGCTGCACTTGATTTTGAATCACTTCAAAGATTTCACCGCTGTTAGCTGGACTAGAGGTATGGACAAAGATCTCTAAGTTGACTAGAGTACGAATCTCTGTCACTAGAGTTTTCAGCAGCATTACAGAGGTTTCCATCTTCAGTGGAATCATTTGAAGGATCAAGGTTCGAACCTGTGGCCACCTTTGCACATTCTTCACAGTCTTAATGTTGGACTCCATTGAATACCATACTCCTGGCCCGATATTCAAAACCTCGAGATTAGGGCATTCCTGTTGTAGAGTTGTGAAGCTGGGAATGTTCAACATCACCTCTTTCAGTACTCCAAGCCACTTCCCATCTTCACCCAATGCCATGCAGGGAATGTCCAGAAACACTTTCTTGAGGTACGGATTTCCAATCACAAGATCTGAAAGTGCATCGAATTTGGATGCCCCATACAGCAACTCTTGCAAGTTTTTAACATTAACAAACCTAAGTGGCAAACTACCCGGAACTCCTTCCAGACTGGATACAGCCGGAACTTCCAGATTGAATACAACATATTTTAGATTTGGTGCTGTTATCGACATATCCTCTGGACATGCCATCTTCAACTGAAGCTTTGTCAAACTTGGCAGCTCCATTGTGACAACCTTTGCCTTCGTTGAAAGTTCCAAGCAAAGAACTTTTAGTTGTTGTAACTCCAAGTGACCAGCATCAATTCCAGATGCCCCCAAGAGAAGTAGAGTTTGAAGGTTTTTCATCTTGTCGCTGAAGTCATTGAAAGCATTGCCATTTATTTTGACACACCGGAGAGTGAAGATTGTAAGCTCCCGCATCTCTGTACATTCATTTGTGTCAATGCACATGTACCTCAGATCGAGGGTCTTCAAACGACTGCCTGTTCAAAAAAATTACATCAAAGAAAAACCATCTCAGATTGGGGACAGGATTGCCACAGTTCCACAAATGGGATTAAGAATATGGATATTGAAAAAACTGCCAGACAGGAGTATTTGATACTTCAAGAACTGGATTCATACAGGAAACCCTAGGATTTATTTACATTAGTAGCTCAAAACTCTTTGATATACAGTAAAAAGAATAAAGGAGCAAAAGATGAAGGAACTTACAACATTGGGATAAGATCTTCAAGATAGGTGATACTCGAACGATTGCTTGATTTCCATAGTCCACTATGCAGAGATGCTGCAATGTTTGGGCTACTGATGGCACCCAGTTGTACAAATGATCTGGGTCGCTTAACCAGAAATCAGAATGCTCCCTTTCATCTGCACCAACAGACTTGGACTGCAGCTTGGACTCTATTTCGATTTGGAGCTGGTGTATGCGTGACTTGGTTAGAAGATCTTGTTCAACAGCTTGGCGGAACAACAACTCTTGTTGCGAACCTTCCACCAACTTACCAATACTCTTGAAACTGGGAATTCCATCCCCAGATTTGCCTGGGATGTCTTCATTGCCTATTTTACGCAGTTTCCCATCATGTGAATCATACTCTTTGTCGTCAATCATACGCATACGCTGGTGTTTGCGTGACTTGGTTAGAAAATCTTGTTCAACAGCTTGGCGGAACAACAACTCTTGTTGCGAACCTTCCACCAACTTACCAATACTCTTGAAACTGGGAATTCCATCCCCAGATTTGCCTGGGATGTCTTCATTGCCTATTTCAGGCAGTTTCCCATCATGTGAATCATACTCTTTGTCGTCAATCTCACTGACCTCTGCATCCCTTTGCGTTGTTACGTCCTCAAGGATATTTTCGTCTGAGTCTCTTTCCGATGCTTCCACTTTGTCACTTTGTGAGGGCGTACTCGCAATTGTCTTCGTCCTGCGCGCTTTCTCGTGATCTTTCTCTCGACAAACATAGCGAATCGAGGTAACATTTTTTGCAGCCTCGTTGAAACCCATGCATACACCTCTCACTTTCGCGATATCTCGAGCATCCTCGAAACCCTTTAATAAGATTCTAAGGTATAAATCGTCTGATAACATCTGCGAATACGCACACATCAATCAATTTTGCAGATCAGCCAAAAGCAAATTGCATGAACCTGAAACTATATCGGGTTCCAGAACAAGAGAACCAAAATCTAACCATGAAAAAGGAAGTTCAGAGCCAATGGAAGCAAGAAATAAACCAGAGATCACACAGTACGCTTCAGACAAAAAGAAAACAGGCCTGGAAACCTAACCCTTCAAAAAAACAAACACAGTTCAAGGAGACTTAAAATAGCAGAAAGAAACTACTGCCTGATGACGGTTCCCTCTACAGCAGAAATGAAATTAGCATAGTGCTCTCTCCACACAATAAACAGCAGGAATCCAAATGATGGAGACGGAGCCGTAAACCCCGTAGAAAGCGTGGACAAACACTGAAAGCCTGCCTTGTAGAGAAGAGAGAAAACGATATAGCATACCAGTAAGAACTCACCTTGATCAACGGAATGTCGCCCGTTGCAAACGTAAAGCTCCGGTAGCCAGCAAGCCTGCGAAGCACGACCGAGGAAGGGACACGACGCGATTACGAACCAGTTTAGATATGTTGAGCACTAAACCCTAAAGATGATCTGAACGGCCCATTTCTAGGTTTCACTCTGGACGGTCAGATGATGGTTCTCGAGACAGATCGGACGGCTCTGAATGGCAGATGGAACTGAATTTATATATCGTAGTTAGATTTTGAAGCTCTTATTTGTTTCGTGTGTTTGTGATTTTAAGGATTGCTGGACTTGCGCGAGAGACGCGATTCTGTCATCATTATCAAGGCGTCGACATGGGTCGTCGTAAGTGTTCTTCTTTGCCTGTATATTTTCTTGTTGATGAGTCAATTGTTCTGTTTTCTTGCCTGCTTTTCCGGTAGACGAGGAGCAGAGGGATAGTCCCGGCCGACAAGTTTTGTGGGGTTTTCTCTAGAACCGTTCTTCCTCTCTGTGCGCTTGTTATGTTGCAAATTTTTTGTTGCTCCCTGTATGTACTCTTTGTGTTTTTGTGTCTGTTGTAGAGTTTTTTGGTCTTTTCTCTGCTTCTATTGTTGTTGCATGTGTTAATGTTTCACGGTTGTCTTCGTAGTTGAGGAGCAGACGTTTGTGAAGCTTCGTTCTTTTGTCGTCGTGCCGCGAAGCCATGTGCTAGATATGCTTTCTGATTTCGGATGGTTTATTGACTTTCCTTTTGTAGGCCCAGCAAGGTGCTATGGGCAGATCAAGAACAAGCCGTACCCAAAGTCATGATTCTGCAGGGGTATGCCAGACCCCAAGATTCGCATATATGATGTGGGCATGAAGAAGAAGGGAGTGGACGAATTCTCCTTTTGTGTGCACTTGGTCAGTTGGGAGAAGGAGAATGTGTCCAGTGAGGCACTGGAAGCTGCTCGCATTGCCTGTAACAAGTACATGACTAAGTTTGCTGGCAAGGATACATTCCACCTGCGGGTGTGGGTGCACTCCATTCCATGTGCTCCGCAGCAACAATATGCTTTCGTGTGCTGGGGCTGATAGGCTTCAGACAGGAACGAGGAGAGCTTTCGGAAAGCCTAAGGTGTCTGTGCTCGAGTTGCCATTGGGCAGATGTTGTTGTCTGTGCGTTGCAAGGACCAGAATGGAATCCATGCTCAAGAAGCTCTCTGCAGAGCCAAATTCAAATTCCCTGGTCGCCAGAAGATCATCCTTAGCAGAAAATGGTATGTAACCAGCCCATCTTAGTAGACACTTCCATAATACACAATTTAGTGGTTGTCTGACTCATGCAGGGATTTTGTGAAAGATTAACAGTGGTTCTTTTGCAGTGTATCTACAAGATATGCACTTGGAACCTACTAAGTACCTACTAGCTTCTTGTTAGTATGAAGTGTGGGCATACATTTGATACTATCTGCTTTTCTTTTTCTTTTTTTAATTTTGTAGGATCATTTTTAGATGGGTTCTAAGCTTCAGCACCATGCAGCTGAATAGAATATTTCCTGCTGCTGAGAATATGCTTCCTTGAAATTCTGTTGCAGGGGCTTCACAAAGAATTTGAGGGCGGACTATGTCAAGTGGAAGGAAGAAAACTGTCTTCAGCATGATGGTGTGAATGTAGTGGTATATCTTTCTTTCATACCAATTTTGTGGTGTTTCAGGGTGCAGTCAATACGTGTCCTTATTTATTGGAGTAAGTTGTGTTGCTAGTTTTGTATTTTCCCTGTGCTTGATTGATTGTTGTAACAAGTGAGAGACTTTCACTTTTGTTCATACTGCTTGTGTATATTGTTTCCTTGTTCTAGATTGTCCCTTCTGTGTTTGTTCCTTCCTGGTTCTGTAGTCCTTATCTGGAAGTCTTTCTTTGAAATTTAAGGAAAAGTTTTGGCCTTGTTCTTGCTTTCTTAATCATGAGTATGAAGATTTCTTGATTCTCATGAGAGTTATTATTGTTGTATTGTTTGTTTGTCACAGCTTCTTGGATGCCGTGGGCGACTGTCAAACTGAACACCAGGGAGAGCTTTTGTAGATGTTGCTGTGTCCTCTGCCTAGGGTAGTGTCAGCAGGCTGCTGGAACATTTAATTTTGAGCAATGGTATTGGATTATTTGCATGCACCGGATGCATGGAAATTCACTGTTGTGGTTAGTTGAGGATGGAATCAAGTTCTCACATAATCAAAACTTTTTGTGTCCATCCGCAAGTCAGTTTATCAATGGGGGTGAATGTTGAATTGGAAAATCAAAGAACAAACACACAATAGTCATGCACTATGTATGTCACATGAACATAATCCATCTGAATTGGGTTTTTAGAGAAAGCTTTTCAAACAGGATGCTCAAATCCAAGTTGTCTGAGTAGAGTTCAAGCACCTTTGTGACATGTGGTTGTCACAATAGCAGACTTTCAGTATGATGACTTACGACATCAGATCATATGGTCAAGTTATTGTCATGAGCTGCCTCTGTTGAGTGCCAGCCAGAATAGTGACTGAGTCTTCTTGTTGCATCTGGAAACATAACAGACAACCAGGACATGGATGTTTGTTTGTTGGTCTGTGATCAACTATAGACCTGTCTATATTCACACTGTTGGGATCTGATGAAGCTGATGGTGAGTCATGGTAGCTTATTACTGCTATTCAGGATGAAAGTGATGGTGTGACAATTTCCGGATGACATAAGCTTAATTCAGTGCCTGTTCTTGGCCTGTTACCTTTGAAATGTTGTCATGGTCTTTTCTTTGCTACCTCATTGATATGGTCAAGTCATTGTCATGGATAAATGTAGAAAAGTATTGAAGCTCTGACCTTTTATTAAATGATCCTCTTAGAAATTTGATGACAAGTTCTGTCCAATTTCAGCCATTGGACATTTTGCAGAGTGTCTACAGGTAGTACTCTGAACAATCAACATACACAGCTGCTGAATGTTTCCAGAAATTGGTGTTATTTTGTTGATGTCAAAGAGGTGACTCCATTTTGAATTCCTTCCTTTCATGTATCTCACCAGGTTCTTCACTTCAGAATAAGAAAAACATGTCGAGAACACCCACGAGTTGAACATGAATCTCATTTCAGTATCTGTGGCAATCTCTTAAGGATTTAAAGACACTACAAGTTGGGCTGAGTTTAAGCATGTAAATCATAAACAGGGTACAAACCTAAACACAAAATGCAACATTGGTCTGGAATGGCTGAGCGCCGCATTGCACACTCAAATACAGTAGAGAAACCCACAATTTCTTTTTACCCTGATTGAGTTGTGAGGATACTGAGTTGCATCATCAACATGTGGAGCTCACAACACTCCTATGTAGTTAGCACTTTGTATGTTGCACTTTGATCCCTGGTTGGTTAACAAGGATTGGGGAGACCTCCAGAGTTTAGGGTGGCAGTGGCACTGATGTCTAGTTCATCAATGTCTCTTGGGAAGCTCAAAGGTTCAAAGTGGCGGTGCACATCACAACAATTCAGTAAAAAAGGAGTCAAAGAGTTGCATTAGTTGCTCAATGCAAGAGCATTCTCTTCTTGAAAAAATTGTCAGAGAGTTTGTTCCTTTCATTCCATTTTCTGAATCTCTCTTTCTATGTGTCTCTTTGACGATTTTTGTTGTTGTGAATGGAAGTCTTGTATACATATATAAACAAGGATGGAAATCCATCCACAAAAAGTACAAGGCACGTTGAAGCAAATGTAAACACATGAAAGGAAAACCAAGACCATCAAAACAATAGTAATAACGAAGTGGAAGATATAATGCTAAAAAGGCATCCCCTGCCACAAATCAACTAGTGATGGAGGTGCACTAGTTGGTATGTGTGGAAGAGATGAGGAACTGTGATTAAACATAGCAACCTATAGAAGAATTGTGAAAGCTCACGCACATTGTAAGGCTATTGACATTTGTTGCCTATATTGAGATATAAGCATCAAAGGTACCAAAGAGGTCTGTTGATGGCGAGCTATATTGGCATGTACACAAGAAGTTAAACATCTTTTGACATCAAAGTATTTTTCAAGCAAGTAGACACTAGCAACTTGTTGATCATGATTTATTATTGTTTTTAGGGTTTATGTGCAACTTTGAAAGTTGTAGTTCGTTAATTGTGGTTTGTGAAGGTTTTTAGTGTTTAGATGTCATTGGCCACATATTGTTGCAACCTTGTAGAGTTTCTAGATTTCATAATGGTTGTTCCTAAGTTTTAATTCTTGAATCTTGACTATTTAATGTTGAATGGTTATGGTTGAGCCTTAAGCTTAACCCTTGTATGTTGTCATGCGTTGTAAATTTCGAGGTTCCAAGTTCTAACTTTCAAACTTTTAATTCTTAAATCTTGATTCTAGTTTGTTTTAAATTCATTGATCATGCACGTTCAATGCTTCACATATTCATTCTTGATGTTCATTCATTTTTTTGTTGCAAAGTGGTTTAGCATTCATTAAATCCAAAATCTAGTGTGTCTTGGATTGACTTGATCATGAATTGTTGTTTCCTTGCATTCATATTTTGAAAGTTTCATCCTTTATATTTTTGTACCTAATTCATAACAAATTAAAATATTTCAAAATCCAAACTTTTGAACCTAGCCTACTACTTCTAATGTTGTTGTAAATTTTTTGATCTTCATTTATTTATTGTCATAGCATAAACATGACATTGTTCCAAATAGCAACAAAAAAAATCATGTTTTGATTCATTTCTATGAGTTTGGAAGGAAGTTCACAAAAAAAAAACCCCTTGTCATCGTTTACATCGTGTTCAAGTAAATATTTATGGTTTTACATGAATTTGTTTTTTGTACCTAATTCTTAAAATATCTAGAAACTCTTAGGTTGTAATTCCTTGTTATTGATTATCATTTGATATAATATCCTTCACCATCTCAAATCTCACATGTTGATTTTTAAATGTTGATGTTCATTGTTTGCATTATATTTTAACGTGTTTGGATTTTAGATTATGGGGCCTTGGTATTTTTATTTTTTGAAGGTTTCATCTTTTGTATTTATTTCAAAAAAAACTTCATAATCAAACTCCTAAGTTTTGATGATACAAATATTATAATCTTCTATCATCTAAAGGCACATGTTTTTAAAACTTGATGATTGATCCTTGTTTTGTTGAAATGTATAACCACCATGGCCCTTTGCAAATTCTCAACAATTTCAATTTCAAACTAATTTATTTTTTATTTTCGTTACCTCAAGATGGGGTTAGTTCGTGTTCTTCATCATGACATTATGCTTTTGTTTCTCCTTATGAAAGATCATTTGACGCACTCTCAAATTCTTTTAACAAACTTGACTATAAATCCAAAGGTGAAAACAGTGGAAATAAAAAAGAATTGGGGTATGCCCCCTAGTTCGCAACATTTCGGGGGTATTGGGGTGTGTTGGAGCTCCGGGATGGAGATTAAAGTGTGATAAACGGATCAATTATTCACATGGACTTACACAAACCAAACAACAAATTGGTTAGTGCATAGTCCAAACACTTTTGGTGCATGAATGAACCATGCGCATACATAAACTCACAAGACTCGCCACGGCCCGGACTTGGGGGAAGCCACCACTTTCCCCCCTTATAGTATTTTCTATGCTTGGCCACAGGGGTTGCATTCAATTATCATTGTGTCCCAAGACTCCCAAATTGAAAGTCTCGAAATTCCCGAAATTGGGACGTTTTTTCTATTCTGTTTGTTTGGATGTGATCACACCATAAACCTCCCAAACCGTGGGGCCTCTCACTCTACGTACTTTGTATGTTTGAAAGCCCTTGACAAAGGTATTGTGCACGTGATGTTGTGCATGTGTGCGATGTGCACAACTTGTCATTGTGCAATCTTTGGACAAATGGAAGAAAAGTTATGGAATTTAGAGTGACAAATTTGCAAAATCTAGAAATTGCAAATTGCAGATTATAGATTTTCAAATTTGCAAAATCTAAAAATTGCAAATTGCAGATTATAGATTTTCAAATTCGCAAAATCTAGAAATTGCAAATTGCAGATTATAGATTTTCAAATTTGCAAAATCTAGAAATTGCAAATTGCAGATTACAGATTTTCAAATTTGCAAAATCTAGAAATTGCAAATTGCAGATTACAGATTTTCAAATTTGCAAAATCTAGAAATTCCAAATTACAAATTATAAATTTTCAACATAACAAATTGTCAGTGCGCATTTGCAAGTTTGTAAATTTACAAAATTAAAAAACCTAGAAATTACAAATTAATAATTACACATTTACAACTTAACAAATTGCAAGTGCACATTTGCAAATTCGTGCAAGTTTTGCAAGTTTGCAAATTTACAAAATTACAAAACCTAGAAATTACAAATT
>Ga0209611_10008988_pt1 | contig 15326 bp, 11 predicted proteins | sample S1TSphgellanicum_3_FD_187693 | JGI IMG/M metagenome (GOLD analysis project Ga0209611, IMG submission 187693) | Host-associated microbial communities from peat moss isolated from Minnesota, USA - S1T2_Fc - Sphagnum magellanicum MG (SPAdes) (version 2) | ecosystem: Host-associated > Plants > Peat... | reverse complement strand
GAAAAGGTTAAAATCATTGTTGATATGTTACATGTAGAATCATGGTTGTAAGTATTCAATAACATGCACCATGGTTAATCTTCTTCCAATTAATCCAATTCCGATTCTTGAAGATGAGTTCTTTGACATATTCAAGTATGGTAAACAAGAAGAATAAACAGAGGGGTAAAGAGGGTCTACAAATCCAATTTTTGATTGTTTTGTTGTGTGGTAGGTTTCATGGCATGCAAATGTGGAAATCAAACTGTCTATCATGCCTATAACTTGCTTCCACCTTGCACAAGTGGGATTTGATCCTTTGTTGGATGCAACTCATATTCAAAGTTCTAAATTTGAAAAATTGTTAGATATTTGATAACCTTGGAACAAGACAACATGACTATCCATACTGTGTATTGTCATTAATTCTTGCATTTGAAGATTTTCGGGTGTTATTGGTTGAGTTTTTTGCACCCTAAAACCTAGACCCAACTATCAAATATAAAATCTCAAATCTATGTGAATTTTGATGTTAAATAATCTAGAAACCAAGATGAGAAGGTTAGCATCAATAGTGATATGTTACATGCATAATCAATAGTACTTGCATTTGGGTGATCTATGGGTGCTGAATCTTTGGTTGCAGGTGTTCAACACCATGGTCAGTCTTCTTTTAGTCAATCCAATTCCAATTTTTGTTCAAGTTGGGTTTTTTTGACAAATTCAAATATGGGAAATAAGAAGAATAAACAAAGGATTAGAGAGGGTACCAAAAGAAGGTTAGGAGTAGAGGTAGCTCGAAGACTATTAGCAAAGGATAGGCAACAAAAGTGTAAGGCTACTAATAGATTGTTGAGTGTTTGCAAACATTTGCAAATGTAAACATTCCTCACACAGGTGACATTGAAAGGTCAACCTCTAGGCCTGCAAATCAAATTGGACCTATGTTGCACATGCTTATTAGCATGAAAGGTTTTGCGTCTCAAAAATTGACCATAGAAAAGTTCTTGAAACAACCAATTTTGAAAGAAGCAATGCTTGATGTTGTGGTCAAATCAAAGCTATACGAAACAACATATGAAATAGTTGGGAATCTGAAAGAAAGGTGGATGGGTATAAAAGGTTGCCATACTATTGATGACATGAAAGCTAGAAATGTTCTCACCAACATGGTTGTGTCAAACTCTATTGAGTTTAAAAGTAGTGGGCCAACTAATTGGGATAAACCCTAGGATTTTGAGTAGGGGACAATGCAGGAAAGTGTAGCTTGAGGAAGGATCATGTAAAGAATGGGCCATTACTATTCGATCAAAGGGGAAGGATTCACTTTCAATGGATGCAATGGACCCAATTGTGAAATTTAGACTAGTGAAACATGAGTCAGTCCAAATAGAAAGGATGTTGTTAAACAATTCATTAGTAGGAAAGTACTCATTTTGTTGAGGAATCACAGGTGCATTTCCTTCCATTGACTGTTGAATTTATATTTCATTTCCATGTGAAAGTTTGTGATTTCCATCTCCATGTATCTTGATCTTTAATTGTCATTTGTCTAAAGGCCTTGAAACTCCACAGTTTAGGACCATGCATATATCTTATTGTTGTCCATTTGTTTTGAAATGATTTGATTGAGTAACCATGTAAGGACCTAGACCTTTCAAAATATTAAATAGATGTCTTTTAGTTCCTCGTTAGTAGGTTAAAATCCACCAAACATGTCATTTGATGTCTAGAGTTTTTTGCTTGAATATATTTAGATTCATATAAGTATTTTTATGCATGTATTTTAGGATTTTATTCCTTAAGGTTCTAGGAATGAACAAGCATGAAATACTTGACTAATCCTTTAAGTCATGTAAATAGATTGCCATTAGGGATTCTATCAAGAATTTTGTTTCTAAGGGCTAACTTATGACTTTGTAAAGTCCTTGAAGTTTTATAGTTGTTAGCTAGAATTAAGACATTATAAGGACAAATGAAAACCAAGATGTTGGCAGGACATTATGAGGACATAGGAAACCAAGGATGAAATTGGCAAAGTCCTATGAAAATCATTTGAATTCCTTAGTGCCCTTGATGTGGTGGGGTCCTAATTATTTGAAGTATTGATTATAATCTATCAAGTCCTTATTATTTGCACTCTTGATTAGTTGCATTCCTTAATTGAATGCAATCATGGTTGGGGTACAATAACAAGAACCATGACACCCATTTATCTTGTGTCTTGAGTCCTAAATTAACGACTTACCAAAATGAATGTTTTAAGATGCTAAACAATGAAAGAGGGATATGTATGTTTAGACTTTTAACCAATAAATGTTATAATGATTGATTCAAATCAATTGAACAAATTTTGAATGTCTTGTTCACGTATAAACCAAAAAGGAATGTAAGACTACTTAGACATTCCAAAATGGGATACTTTCATTTGGATTGCCAAATTCCTATTAAAAAATCAAATAATGTCCTTTTATTTGCACCCACACCTCTAATACTTCTTTCCAAACCTTTGTAATGTAAATTTTTAATTAACAAATTAATTTGGTTGTCTTTATTAATGCATCCATTTTATGAAAAAATCCAAGATTCTTGCATCAATTCCATAAAATTTGGTGATTTACCATACAAAAACGTTATGCCATCATATAGAATATAATTTATTTTATTTTTGGTTTAAATATGGAACAATTTGAACAAATATTGCTAGTTTTGTTGAGTCCTTTTCGATAAAACAATGAAGTGGGACATGTTCTTAAGCCATTTTTTAGGACAGTTCAGGACATATTTTAATAATTCAAATCATAAAAAATCACCACCATTGTAATCAAGAAGTATGTGAGTACCTAATGAAAAAATAAAATTTACCAAATAAATTATTTCGTAAATGTAATGGTCATTCAAAATAATGTCCTGAGAATGATTTTGGGGTGAAACATTCCTTTTGTGTACCCCAATTGTGATTGCACCCAATTTTAAGTGTGCAATTCCTAGATGGTTCCAATTCCTGTGTATTGATATTTATATTACAATTTTGAAGCATTTTGAATCTATAATTGCATAACTTTCTTGAATTTATCATGTAGTCCACCTAGTTTCAATAGGTGTATAATCCCTTTTGCCTCTAATTTGGTGGGGTCTTGATTACATTGAATCCATATTATTTACAATCTTGATTATAGTTGCATTCCTTAATTGTTTACAAATGTGTTGGCATGAATATTAAAATGGTACTTTGGTTTCACAAGCACTCTAATGCATGCTCTTTAGTAAGGCTGTAGAACACTAAAAAACAAATTTGTTATGCGATATCAACTTTCAAGTCACATGAAGTGATTGGGTTTGTAACATTGACTCCATAACTCCAAATGTGTGCAATTCCTAAGTGTTCACTACTTTCAATTCTTGTATTTCAACTTTTCTATACAATTCTCAAGCATTTTAAGTTTTGAATTACAACTTTTTTAATATCAATCCAAAGATTTAGTATGTGGAATGATATGAATCCCTTCAACTAATCTTAGAATTGGTTTAATTCTTTGAACATTTTTTATTTTGCAATTCTAGTTTTTCACGAAGTTCAAAAAAAAACATTTTATCATCAATGTTGGATTCATATCATTCCACCTACTAAAACCTTGGTTTGTAAAGAAGTTGAAGGAATTCAATATGTGTTGTTGCTAGTACCATATAGAGATGAGGGAGCTCAAAGATCAATTTAATAACATGCGATATTGTGTAGTGCATACTAATTGTACTTGTCATTGCAATGATGTATGCAAGGTAGTTTCTATTGATGATCAAGGTGAGGTACTCAGATGTTCAAGCAATGGATTTATATTCAAAGGTGTTATTGATATGTGGCAAAAAATGGGTTGTGCAAAGCAAAAATTTCAGGAGTGGCATGCCCTACAATGTGTGAAAGGCAAATGCTAAGATTGTGGTTTGAAACTTTTGAATCTTTGCCCCATGGAGATTGATCCAAATCATTCTTCAATGTTGAATTGGAAATGCTTCCAAGAGGTACTTGTTGGAAACACAAAAGTAGGAGAACTAAAAACTATGATTTGTTTGGAGCACATGCATACTTAGTCTTTCGAGTTTTTAAATTTCATGGGGCCAAAAGTGAAACAATTTGTGCTCCACAACTTTCTTGCCAATTGGCAAAATAGTTAGTATAAACAATGCATGGCAAACCAATTGCCAAATACTATTGTTTCCTACATAAACTTTGTTGAAAACTACTCATTCATGGAACAAAATGAAATTCAAACCTAGCACTGGTATAACTTTCAAATTAGCAATCTAATGCATTTAACTTGGAGGGTTAACCCTGATTTCAGGCATGGAGATGATAAAAAGACGAAAGTGATAATTGAATATCATTTCTACATTTTAGACGACCGTAAACATGACAACCTATTTGTTCAACATTGCTTCAGATGCCATTGGAATTTATTCAATTGCCCACTAAACATTTAGTCTAGAGTGATTGATGTTCATCTCAATTCAAATGTTTGCGAACATGGTTTCATGTGGTAAGATACCTAGGACTACCAACTAAAAGTGTTGGACTTCCTTAAAGGTTGGAATTACTTCGGAACAAGTCTTGGCAAGGGCTAGTGGGATGGTGCTAAAACTTCAATAAAATATGTTCTTTGAAGTGAACAAGTGAAAATGGTTGGTGGCATGAAGCTACAAAATGCTTCTGATGTTGTTACATTTCTTCAAGCAAGTATGGGTAAGGCCCATCTTGCTTACTTTGGAGCTTGATGGGAGGTAAAAAGTTACTTCCATGAAATTAAGATGGGAGATGTCAATCATACTCATGGTTATGAAGCATGGACAATTCAAGGCAATAGAGCAAAACACTCCATTCAAAGTGTTTTTCATTTGAACAAGACCTTGTTGCATGTTCATGAGTTGTCTTGCTTTTGCAAGTTCTATTTAGATGGTGGAGATGGACCTTATGATAATGAAACCCATGTTGCAACTTTTGACCTAGTGACATTGGAACCTTGTTTGATTATTGATTCTAGGTGTGATATAGAGAAAAGTGTGATGGGAAGTTTCTAATGGTGGGGAGTCATTGGTAACTTGCTTGGAAATAGGGGATTGTTTTGCTATTGTAGCCCAAAACAACACAGAAGACAATGCTGGCTTTTGGGTTTTAATGTGTGTGGAAAGGTTGCATATGGTGACTAAAGATATGCATGTGGATGCTTTTGGTTAGGAGTTTCTGCATAGGAGTCAAGTTGTCATTGCCAGATATTTCAACCAACAAGGAAGGAGCATGTACTCTTATGTCTAGTGTGACAAAGGTGAAGCCTATATATTTTCCCATTTGATTAAGGTAATGAAGCTTTAGATGGTGCAAAGTTTTCACAAATAGAAAGGGGGAAAACCTATATTCCAACTTTCCAAGGTTGCATTTCTTGAGATACGATCTATAATCCAGAATGAAGAAAATGAATGATTTTACACATGTCTAGCCCCCGCATGTACATTGTAAATTTTCTATATTGTTGCAATGTTCATGTTTTCTTTGATGTTTTTTTACACTCAAATATGTGGCTTTTGGCTTTTGAAGGTTGTAGATGATTTTCATTGTGAAGACAACTGTTTTTATTTGAAGATACACTTTGTAATCAAATGAAATTAAATGATTTCTTTTATGCACAACCCTTGTAAGTACATATTTGCACACTATTTCAATGTTGTGATTTGTGTTGTTGGTTGGTGAATTGTAGTTTATCATGATTATAATTTGAAAATTGTAATTTTTGAAGCATCTGTAATTTTGGAATGAGCTAGTATGGAATTCCTTATGTAGTATAATTGGTGACCTATATTGTGGCATTTGAAGACCTTGTCCAAATTGTTTCTCCAAGTTGCACTATGGAGTATTAGGTTTGTTGTTGTAGATATATATATACAGGTGGGCTATAAACCAAAATGATGAGATCAATTAGATATAAACACTCATTTATTTAAGTAGCCTTTTAAGTAAATTATACACATTTTGCAACTAACTTTGTACTCTTTGTTGTTGGATATTCACTAGAAGAAAAATTACCTTTCAAAATATGTTATATATCACAATTGACTCTAGATAAATGAATATGTCCAAGTCCATTTCTCCAACTTCTAGGGAAAAAATGTGTGTTTGAGCTCATATGGTATCTAGACTTCATTAAAATTGTAATAAAATCTCACAACTAGGTCAATTTACAAGGCTAATCATTTACATTTGGTTCATTAGGATTATATATATATATCCATGTGGGTTTTGACTTTGAAGGTTGGACATTAGTTCAATGTTGTGATCAAGTAATTTTTTTGTTGAGTCTTGATACATGTGTGATAAGGTATAGTTCTAAAGTCTAGCATACCAATGGGCAGTATAAACCATAATATATATGTGCATCTATGTGTTCTTGGTTTGAGATGATTTTTTATCATAAGATTATAATTGTTGCATTGATAGGATGACTTAGCTTTAGGGCCATATTTTGAAAGTTGATATGTGATTAGGAAGCTTGAAGCAAGGTGACCATTTGTCCAATAATATAATGGCCATTTCCCTTTAGTAATTGCCTTTGCTTATAGACTTTCAAACAAGGTGTTAATGCTCTTATGCTAATCTATTATACAATGTTTGGCAAGATTAGTGTGTACACACAACTTAAACCCAAGATCAATATGCATACCAATGTGTATACTCAAGGATTAGACTGGAAATAGGTATGGGCTAGGCAACCTAAAATGTGATGTATACATTAAAATGTGTGGGTGTAGAATATCAGGGTTGTTGGTGCAATAGCCAATGAAAGCTAGAGGTTCAATTCCTCTTTTGATGCTATAAAATAGAATAGAGTGATGACATGAAACTTAACAAACTTGATTAGAAAAATGTGATAGATTTGACAAACTTAATTAGAGAAATGGCATACCAACCTATCTTGTCATGTAAGATCTCCATTAATGTAATAATAGTTCCACATTTGCAAATGAAAGTGGCAACTATGTTCCTTGAGTGTAAATGCTAATGGATATCTATGTAAATAGGTAGCACTATTTTATTTATTTATTTCTAACTGACTTGGATTTAACGATTACAATTTCAAGTCTTTTGGTTTTTTTGGTGGAGCAAGTAAGAATTGGATAGATAGGGTTTGGTATTTTTACCTTTTTCATTTTATCCTTATTTTGGTCTTCTTGAAGTTTGTGAACTTGAACCTTGGTTTGAGATTGCTTTCGGCTTTTCCAAAGTTTCATCAACATGAGTAGCCAACATGTTAACAAGACTTTTTTTAGCAGATTTCAAAACTATTGGTTTGCATGCAGTATCTTTTTCATCATCTGAACTATGAATTGAATCAACTAAACCATCCATGAAATCAACATTCTTTGCCTCCCTTGGTAATATTACTCAAACTAGGTGGTGCACCAATGCAAACCTAATATCTGCAAACCTAGACGAGGAATCACCTTTATCAAAATCAAAATCAACCTCTTTTGTCTCACATATTTCCATGCCTGATTATTTTGTAGGTTCCTCAACTTTCACAAGACCCAATGTTTTCTTGTGGTAGGTATTACATTAGTGTCAAAAGCTACAGTTAAGTTCAAACCTTTAAACCTTAAGCCTTTGGGTTCTTGTTTTGGAAGCACAAAGGGTTTAAAGTGTTTAAAAGGGCTTGTGACCTCCCCTTTTGAAATTGAAAGTGTAGACTAAGTTCAGCCTTGGATATCCTTGTCACAAACTAGGCATTTCTTGAATGGCATTGTAATCATGCAATTGAAACAAGAGCTTGAATGTTGACAATCCTGAAACATGTAATTATAAAAAGTTATAAATCATGTTCATGTTGTGTGAAATAGATCCAAAAAATGGAATTTGACAAATTGAAAATGAATGCACATATAATATGACATTTAAACTATTGAGATTACACACCATGCATATAGGTGCATACATTGTATCCAGACTCCAAGTGAAAGACTTTGTGATCAAAAGAGCCTTTGAGTTGCCTTCCTTATTTGTTTCAAAATCTTCTAACATACTGGAACCATGGGGTTAACTTGGGACTCTATGTGATTTGCAACATAAGAACTTGACCATAAGGTATTTGTGTTGTTCGTAATGTTTTGTACATCACCTTGAATGATCTCAGATGTTGAACCTGCAAGCATCAATCCATTTTCTACTTGGTCAACCTCTACACAAAGAGCATTTGAGATAATGGAAATATTAGTTTCAAACCAGAATGTGAATAAACATGAAAATTGAATAAATTGCCATGAAAAATTAAGGCATTAGGAAAAAATTGTCATCAACTTGAAAACAAAGAACTATCATCAACTGTCATCAACTTGAAAACAAGGAACACCAAAGCAAATTAAGACATCAAATGTTAAAAGGAATCCAAGGAAAATGAAGGCAATTCAAGATTTCAAACTTGCAAATGTGAGTCTTAAGCACAAAGAAGAAGGCAACACTTGAAGGCAATTCATGACATCACATCATTTGAAAGGAAAACCTAGTGACGCACTCCCAACTCCTTGAAGGACTCAAATGTGAGTCCAAGTAGAAGATAGTAGAAGAGGGAGGAGTCGGGGCACGCTCCCTAGCTCACAACACTTTGAGGGGTAGAGGGGCGTGTTGGAGCTCCAGGATGGGATTAAGAAGAGTTGACAAGCTTCATTCACTCACACGGGCCTGCACACAACCCACACAAAGTGGTTAGTGCATAGTTGGAGCACCCTTGGTGCTAGGACGAGCCACAGGCAACACAAACACATTAGACTCACCACGGCCCGGACTTGGGGGAAGCTATCACCTTCCCCCTTATATTATGCTCTGTGGCTAGCCACGGAGGCTACATCCAAATGACTTTTCTTTCCTGGGATTCCTAAGTGGGAGTCCTGAAATTGCGCCAAATGGGACTCTCGCGACTTTGGAGCCCCATAACTTTGCGATCAGACCTCGGATTGCAATGCGGTCTAGAGCAAAGTTGTAGCTCTCTTTGAGAGCTTTTCAATGGTATGTCGCACGCCCCCTGCAGCCAAGTAAATCGGGTCGATTCTCGACTTTTTGTGGTTAGGAGTCAAATTGGCAGTTTGACTCCCGACCCTTCTTTTGACCATAACTTGTGTTTTAGATGTCCAAATAAGCAATGCGAGCCCATTTTAAATATCTAAGTTCCAAGAGCTTTTCAATGATATAAAGAACGTCACAAGCCATTGAATTTTGACCCCTGAAATCACTCTCTGAAATTTCGGGAGTCCACTGGGACTCCATCTCCCAAAGTGGGAGTTACCTTGGGAGTGTGAGGGTTCATTCCCTCATACTCCCTCACACTTCTTACACTCTCAGGAGTATGTGATGTGACTCCCGGGCTTCTTTTTGCCTTGGCTCCCGGGCTTCCTCTAGCCTTGACTCTCAGGCTTCCTCTTGGCCCTCAACCTTGTAACCCTTTTGCTTTGGTCGTGAGCCCAAAGCTAGGGTTGCAACAGAAATGGACTTGAAAGTTAAACTTGAATGTAAAAAAACTTCCAAGGTTTGGTTACGCAAGATTATGGTAATGGTGAATAAAATTACACTTTCGATTGGAGAAGTAAAACTTCCCATGCATGAACTTGCAACTCATGTCTTATATGCGTAAAGGGAGTTTGAACCATAAAACCTAGTTTAACACTACTTGTTGGGATGTTTGTAATCCTTGCTTGGAATGGTGGTTGGGGATATTAAGCTAGATTCAAACTCCAACACCAAAAAAGGCTGCAAGGGGGAAACAATTTGAATAGGAAGGTGCAAATGAAAAAAAAGTCACCATAGGTGAAAACCCCACCCAGGTTCCTCTTGTGCTGAAAACAAAAAAACACAATGTGAATGAATTTCCATAATCCAGGAGTAGCTAACCCCAACTAAGGACTATGGAAAATGAGCAAATGGCCCCAAGGGTGTGTTCTTTTGAGTACATCAATGAGGATGTTGACATCTCTAAAGTGGGGGAAAATGACATGCCTTTCTGAACAAGACCCATGCCTTTGGCTCGCCTAATCAAGGGCTATGTTGAAACCGCCATGGGATGGTCCCCATGATGACATGGATTGCATGACATTAAATGTTGAGTTGGTTTTGACTTTTGACGAAATAAGCTATCACAAAACAAATAGGTGTGCCAAAATGGATAAAGGATTATGAGTGAATGAAGGCACTGACCACAAAGCAATCCAAGTCTAAGTTTGCGGTTAGTCTACGAGATGGGGCTTGGGGGCTCCATGTGAAGAAGGCTTGGACTAGTTGGGAAGTCTATGGTGGGTGAAGTTGCTCCCACCTTGATGTTGAAAGAAATGACCTTAGATAAGACATTCAAGATCAAGGTTTTGGACTAGGACCAACCAATATGTGGTTTGGCCATGTGCAAGTAGTTTAGGTGCATGCTAGGAGGCCATGGATGTGAGAGCGTGCTGAGGTGAAATCCAGGTGCAACAATAAGGCCCCATAGCCGGGAGAAAAAAACATCACACTAAAATAGGGCCTGACTCTAGTAGAAGAGTATGTAATTAAAGCAATAGCTTACTCACAAATGGGGGAGTTCATTACCTTTGGAAAAAATCCCTTTAATGGTTACAAATGACAGAGGAAATAGAATGATTCAAACCCGACCCAAAAAATTGACAAACAGCACAACTGCAGTCTCTTGGTACTCCTACTAGGAGTTCCACTAGCCAACTACATAATATTTGTGATGTATGAGTAAAAAGCAGTAGACGAAGGCTGTTTTGGTCATCCAGACTGCAGAGAGTCCCACCCCAGCCTTAAAGGAAGACGTTATGCCGGAGTTAGTTAATTCATTTCCTGTCCACGAGTTAAGGACAAATCACTGCGGCCATTGAATTCAACATATTCCGTCAGGGGACCGATCTCTGGGACCCTAATGTTCAGCCAGCCATTAACCTATTATCCTTTCAGGTGATGGTTTCTGGGCGCCACACTCAACTTACACGCCATTTCTGGCACCCTCCCACTTGCTTGCCCATAGCATATGGGCCCACGGCCCCCGGCCCCCCCTCCAACCATTCTCATTTCCGGTTACCCTTTTGCCAAAAACTTGTCAGATCCGAGCTTGTCTTTTCTAGAATCTCTGTAGGCAGCTAGCTCTACTTGTTTCTTGGAGGTTCACAAAAACGAAGTACGGAAACTCCCCCAACAAACTCCCAAGTTGGAAGGTTATCAAGTTTGTGGTAAAAAAGCAAGTACTGGTAGCACTGATGTACAATGTACTGATTTGGAGCTTATCCTGAATTATGGTTTTGTGATGGGTTGCCAAACCTCGCTTGAAAGGTCATTAAGTCCTTTCCATTAGGACGAGAATTGTGGATTTTTTGGAAGGCACCAAAGAATCTAGCTACTAGGATACTTGCCTCTAGGTAGCTCAAACATTTGCGTCTTTTTTATATGTTTGGGGTGGGGGAGGGAAGAGGGGAGGACAGACTGCTTGAGTGTGTAAGGAGGCCAGGTGAGACAAGAACTGAGTGTGCCAAGGACCCACCCAAAGTGCAGTCACAGGATCCAAAGCTTTGATGGGCTCCTGAGGCTCATCTGGGTCCCCCTGATGAGAATGAAACTGAACTTGCCTGGTGCATCCAATTGTGTTGTGCCGTGTGCCTTTTGCTTTCCATGGCACTCAGATCCTATGATTGTCCCACAGTCCAATAATTGCTCTAAATCCATTTCTTCCTTTCATGGTTGAGCGGATGAGAACTAGACCCATTTGAGAGACAACCCTATACCGGTCCCTCATGAATGTTTTGGAGACCTCATCATGTCTTCCCACAAATGAATTTGAGGACTTACATCATGCCCTTCAACAAATGAAAATTTGTGTTAAACTCGTCAAGTGATCAACAAAAATGAATCATCACTAGCTCAGATATTGTCCCTTACACGATGATGCATCTGGTGTGGTTTTAAAGGGGTTTTCTGTTGAGTTTTAATCACAATCCCCAGCTTTTTTCTGCCACCTTCCTGAGCTAAGAGAGTACACCTAAATGTCCGCTTTGGTGATGTGTGGGTTTTATTTAAGGAAGCTTAAAGGACGCCCTTTGCAAGGCGGGTGCCTATCTAGTATCCATTTGTATTCTTTCTGTTGTCAACTATGACACTCATTATTCTAATGACAGGAATGTGAAACAACTCCAAACAGGCTACTCTTAATATTCCTGTGTAGGATGGATGCCCTAGGAGACTGTTCCATGCTTTCAATGTTCTTGGTGTGTGTCCCACTTCTTTGTCCTCTTGTGATTGTAATTAGGGGTTTAACACAAGCCAAACCCCAAACACAAAAATGGCCTGAATTTAAGTTAGGTCAAGTGTTTGTCTTCTTTCTTCTCCTTTACTTATTCTGAGACAAAGTCATGGTGAATACAATGAAATGTTATGATGACATTCACCAGACGAGACAAAGTAACAACTTGGGTATCTAAAACCTATGTCAAACATGATGTTTGAGCAAAATGTTTCATGTACATATGTTTTGGTGTGACACTCACATCGATCATTGAACTAGCCAATTTGGTATTTGTGACCCAATCTGAGGTTGTGGTCAAGTCAATGTTTATCAATAATTATTCAAGTTTGTGGTTCATTCTGTTGTAATGTCTTTTGATGTACAATCCCTTTGTAATATGAGTAGTGCGTGTACTCCAGATATGAATGTCAAACCTGGACTTTGTGTTCACAATGTAGTGCGTAGTTTAATGAAATCATGTTTCAGTTTGTTGCCTTTTTACTACATCTACTACACTTCAGGGCTTTGGTAGACAAGATTAAGTTGAATATATGTTGGGTAAAATAAAACAAAGTCATTCCAGTTTAAAGCATGTAATGCTATTTTTTGATGTTGATTCTAATTATTTTGTCCAATGATGTCTTCAGATTGCAAATTGGTTTTTGCTTGTGGAGTCTGAACTCTGAACCACAATTAGATAACCCAAGTTGTTACTTTGTCACATCCGGTGACAACTAAATACATGAGATAATGTGTGGGATGTGGACATGGTTATTATTTAATCAAGGTTTTCACCATTACAATTGAATTGGTGTGATATATATGTTGTTTTTGTTTCCTTCATGTCAACATCATTTTCCATGTATAACCTTTGGCAGAAGAAGTTTCATTAAGGATTGGTGTTATGGTATTTTTCCTCAGGTGCTAACTATGACATGGATGTCTTGGTAACTAGATAGGACAACTATAGAGATATACTACTAAACAAATATATATTATTCTTGCTTCATTTTGGTAAATTGTGAGCTGCTTCACAAAAGGGCCATACGAAGTTTAGCTCTTATAAAGTTAATTAGACGATGATACAATATTTCTTCTCTGCCTGTATACCTATTGATTTAGTGCCTCAACCACAACTAGAAAACCATTTACACAATGGGTGAGCAGCTTTTGACTCTTACTATTGTGATTATGATACATTAGAGCATGAAACTAAGGTGATCAAGTTGAAGTTCTTTTCCATTTTAACTTTTGATCCACATGTTACTTTGTTACATGGCCCAAGGTGTTCACTTTTGCCTGTAGGTACAATTCAATGAATCAATTAGAGTAGATTAAAGCCTCAAAGGCATTCTTAGTGGTCCATTGGGTGATAATTATTGGGTTTAATCATATCAATATAATGCCAAAACCATTATATTCTACCTTACATTTTGAATATAATTTGGAAGGTTACATTGTTTGCATGAATTAGTTGTATTTCTTGAAGAGTACAATGATTTACATGTTTCTTTACACTTGGATATTAAAAGGTTACCATTCTCCATCAACTTTATCATGGGTCCTATATATGAACATTGTAAATGCATCTTTACTATCTTGGCCCAATGGAAAGCCATTTTGGTGGATGGAATACTTGAGATGTGAAAGTCCTTTCATTAGGTATGAATCAACATTTGCTTCCTATGCTTCCAAACAACTTAAAGTCATAAATGCCTCATTGCTGACTTGTTGACATCAGATAGTAGATGAGTTAAAGACCCTTCTATCTCTCCTTGATTTGCAAACCCCTAACTAGTAATCAATTTGTTCAGACTCTGGTCCTTTCCTTGTGTACCTTTGCATCCTCCCTGGGTTTGGGGTATGTTTCTAATTAAAGTCATACAGGATTTACCACCACTTAAAGGATGAGATAACTGAAAGTACAGCTTGTAAAGTATGTTTTCTACACATACTTTCCCCCATTATTATGACTTTTCTCAATACTTTGAAGTGGCAAAATACACACACTGTAACCTAGTCCTCCCAAAAATCTCCACATCCCCCACGAATAAATTTTCAAGTATTGGTCAACAAGATAGAAATTTGCTTGTCACTAACAAATACAACACTTGTAATGAACAAGTATGTATGACAGTATTCAAGTTGTGAAATTGATGGTGGACTTAAAGAAATGACATTTTGCAAGCTTTAGAATCTACATGATAAGTCAGCACCGATTCAAAGGAATTCCAATAGCATTGTAATTCAACTTTTGAAGCATAGGGCCAATTCCCTCATGAATGGATGGTGCATAGGGCCTATCACACGATTTCATGTTGGATTTTTTTTTAATCAATAACAATCCTTCGTATAAGTATGATATTCATTTCAAAACATGTTAAAACCATTGTCATTCTAAACTTTTCATGTTGGGAACATCTTGAAATGGTTGGAACTATTAAAAAAACAAAAATTCCCCTTTTTTTAAATTTTCTATTCAACTTGGAAATATGTAAACTCAAAAAATTGAAAAATATACATATACATATAAAATTGAGTGATTATAGCTCTTCTTTTTACAATTATGGGAGACTAAAAAAATACTAGTTTTAAATACTCAAGGGATGAGGTTATTTTCTTTATGACCTTGATTTTGTTGTGGAGTGCCATTATGAGTTAAAATATTTGTGTGATGCAAATTTTGTTGTTATTCCTAGGATATTTGCCTTTTCTAACTTGTCCTCTATGCCGATTGCAACTTAAAAGTTAGAATGACAATCAAGTTTTGATGGGAAGCATGAGTGCAACGCCACAGGTGTCAACAATCATTCCTTTGTTTAGTTGGCTTCACAATTTTAACAATGTTTACAAACAGGACTTCATTCTTCTCCTAAAATTTTATAAGATTCTGAGGTTGTCAAGTTTATGCTTTTGTTTAACAAAGATATTTGAGGATTTTCATTAAGTTGATTCCTACTTGTATAAAAGAGTCTGGTGCAAGTGGAGCAATTACGTATCTTGGTTAATGTCAATGGGGCTAACCTGTGGTGAACATGTTTGAGTTATTTT
>Ga0209611_10008985_pt1 | contig 15333 bp, 10 predicted proteins | sample S1TSphgellanicum_3_FD_187693 | JGI IMG/M metagenome (GOLD analysis project Ga0209611, IMG submission 187693) | Host-associated microbial communities from peat moss isolated from Minnesota, USA - S1T2_Fc - Sphagnum magellanicum MG (SPAdes) (version 2) | ecosystem: Host-associated > Plants > Peat... | reverse complement strand
TGGAGTTACTAGGGTTGTGGGTGAAGCTCAATTTTTCTTCGGAATTACAGAAACTTCATATGACATGCTTTATATTCACTATGCACCTACATTAAGTTCTTAAATCCAACTTGACTAGCTCTTTTCAAGATGTGAGAACCTTGTACCTGATCCATCTTTGTAGCTGCATTGGTACAAGGGACCAGTTTAGGCATGGCAGTATTATGTCTTTGTTTCTCTGGTGAAGTTTCCTTTTGCCCAGTTCTTTCATGGACATTGCTGCCTATATATGACATGACAGACGAGCGTTTGGAAGTTTGTTGTGAAGGTGTGCACAACATTTTGATCATTCTGAATTTATTTGTCATGATTATTATATATGTCCAACATCTGAGTTCCATTGCCGACATTAGATTCAGCAATGGGACAGTTGCATGGTGGAGAAGGGAGCACTGTTGCATTACGAAGGGAACTGGAAATACTCATCCATCACAAGGCATGTGAGAGTTGTAATTGTGGGTGACAAGTTAGATGGAAGTCCTAAGTGCCTGGAAAGAAGTAAGGTTCTAAATTGTTCAAAAGTATGGTAGCATTGCTAAGTGGGTTATATGTTTTGCATGATTGTGAAGTCAATTGGAAGTATTTCAAACAAATAGGGCAAATTTTGAGTTCTAATCAAGGTGGGATTGTGTTTTGGATTTGGGTCAGAATAATATGGTCACCCAAGTAAGGAAGTTGCATTCAAAGCTTATTTACACTGAGGTGCCTGGAAATGTTTTCCATGCAGTGGCAAGCTTGAATACTACGTGCACAAAAGAGGCTCTCAAAGTCTTAAAACCTGTTTTCTTTGAAGACCAGAGAAGGGAGTCCTAGCTGAGCATAGCTCATGTTGTACACAGGTTCTGGACTTGAAAGTGGCCAGGAGGCAGTGGGGTTTGGGACAACAAACCTTATAAATTGGTTGCTTTTTGTGATAGCAGCTAATTGGCAGCATGTCTACCCAAAGCATCTGACTCACAGTTTGCTCTACACCCATGTCTCTTTCCACATTGATTTTGCAAGCATCAATGGCTTGTTACTGTGGGGTATTGTTTGGTTGCAGGAAAGTGCTTAAATTTATGGAGTTTTCTCTGCAATCTCATGTGGAAAGAGACATACCCACTGGATTTCCAGTGGCTAAAATGGATGTGCTGCATCCAAGTATCCACTAGTGGGGTGCTAAAAGGTTATTTCCAGGGTGCAAGATCAGGCCATACCCATTACGCTCTATGTAGGCCTCATGACGCATAAGGCTTATTGCTTGTTCAGAGGCAAGGTAAAATGAAATGAAGCGAACCCTCACAAGCTTGTTGCAGCTTGATTGAATGAGGTAAAAATTTCAACCCAATTGAGCTATGCCTCAGCTATGCCTATTGGCGTGCTAGCTGAAATCACAACTAAGCCTTCCAGAAATGCAACAAACCAAATCAAACACAGTGGTTACCTTCAAAGTATTTTTTTTCAGTTGTTTCTGCAGTCTCATTGATATAGTTGGTTGCCATAGCTTTGTGTAATACTTTTGTTGTGCTGCATGCCTTTGGGACAAGAGGATTATTCCCTAAACAATATTCTTGAATCCTGCATCTGATGTGCTGCACATGCACTCTTGAGGAAATCTTCACATCTTGTCTCACATGGGTGTTTGGTGATTTCATATACTGTCTTTGTGGCAGTGGGTGAAACCTTACAACCTTACAATAATGTTGTAGAACCCAAAGGGGCACATCCAGCTCTGGATCTGGATTCTTGGTCAGGTTTGATGCCCACCACATTTGGAGCAAATGGGTACAAAGATAACCAAAGGATATGAGCCTTGAAATCCAATCATGTATCCGTCTATTTTGCAAGGACCTTGGCATTTTGCACCAAGTTGTTCACAGTTTGTGACCTTTTGATGATTTGCTGCACTGGGTTGTTAAGAATGGAAGGCAGTAACTGTTAAGAGTTTGGGGAAGTTTGCATGCTTAGCACAAGTTGAACACCGAGGCTGAAGGTTGAGAGTTGAGAGGCTCACATTTTTCCAAACATGGTTATGGCCCTCCAGCATTATACCTATATTTTTGTCACTCCCATGCAAGTAGATTTGATTTTTTTGCCCCACATTGTTTGGTTTACCAAGTTGATTTGCAACTCTCAGAGTTTTTTGCTGCAAATTAAATGCTTTGGGTGTTTTCCACCAATTTTTTTTGCAGTTAACAAGTAACACTTGATGACTTCATAATTCTTTCCACTCAAGAAGTAGTGGTTGTGGAGACAAGGTCTTGCATGGAGACATAGCTTGTCTACTCTATGGGGACCCCGTAATCCAAGTAATGAACACAGAAGGCATAACTGGATCACATTGCTCACCAGTGTCCAATTTGGCATACATGCAGTCTTTGGAATATCCCTTCAGAATCCAGATGAAGAACTTGTTCAGATGAAAATTAAAGTAAAAAAAGGTTCTTTGCACATATCTGTCAATCCTTATTATTAACTTATTGCCTGGGTTCTGTTGTGATCTATGAGATATATCTGGAGGTTTTGTTACTCTGATGACTTTCATAATTAATGTCATGGAGCATAGTAGAATAAGACCTGGAAATATATTTCATTGTGTGCATTCTCTTAGAGCAACTCCACGAGTGCACTGCACAGTATATTTTGGATGAAGAAATATTAAAACATGCCGGTTTGGCTTAGCAAAATGGTTTTGGCCCAGCTTTTTTCACAGGAAAGGCTGGGAAACTGCACAGCATAGCCTAACACCTGTTGTCGATTGGCTAGATGGTTTGATTGGTCCAGGAGGGTTGCCATCCAAAGTCTCCCAAACCTTTTGCAGTCTCAGTTTTCAGTTTTATAGGCAAGGTTGAGTAAAAGCAAATAACTAATCTTGAATGTAAGAAAGACTGATGCAGAGACTGGCAAATTGCACAGCATAGATGAACACCTGTTGTTGGTTAGCTCTATAGTTTGATTGGTCTAGGTGGGTTGCTATTAGAAGTCTCCGACCTTTTGCAGTCCCAATTCTCTGTTTAATAGGTGAGGTTGAGAAAAAGCAAATTTACTAATCTTGGATATAAGAAATGATAATGCAGGGCAACATACTGAGCATGGGTGGGGCTGCTCTTAGTGCATCTCCGCCTACTTTAGTAAAATCGCCTGTGCACACTATTTTGGATGAAGCACAGATTTCAAGTAGTGTGGAGCTTTGTTTTGGCCCATAAATATGCCCCTGGAGATTGGCCAGCCATAATGATCAACGCACATGGTGACATTTAAATAATCTCCCACTGTAAAGTGTCCATTTGTCATGTTTATGGGTGGGGATGGCGAGGAATAATTAACACTGTATGTTGGATGCGGTCTACAGAGATAGAGGCCCAAATAGGGAGTGTGGGTGTAGATGCTTTTAGATGCTCTTGGAGAACTCTTGTTCTCTTTTATTTTTTGGGGGTGGGTTTTGTGCTTTCAAGAATCATGAGCATTTCTGTCCTTTGCTGATAACCATAAACCCCTTCATACCTGTCAACTGACTTGAGCGGCAAAGACAGGTGAATTGTGAGGCCACAAAACACACCTGCAGATCTTGATGCTTTGCAAGGTTCCAGTGCAAAGGACCATTGTTGCAAAGGACCGATACAAAGTACAACATAACATGTATAGACAGCTGAGTTGACAGAGATAATATATGTATATACACACTGAGTGGCAATGATAGAAATATTGCAGCGACAACTGTTGCCAAATGTTCTAGAAGGTGGGTACGGTCCGAGTGGGGAAACTTGAAACTACAGACACATCCTGAGCTTATGGCCTTGGCAGAAACTTTCGTGCCAGAGAGTTCCAAGTCCCCATTAAAAACTGAAAACCAGGTACAGAGTATACATTTGAACTGCTTGCAAATAGAATCATGTTATAATAAAAGATTATGGACACATAAGTTGGATACTCAAGAAGGAGCCCTGGGTGTTTCGTAGGGTTGTGATTGGGGACAGAATAATTAATTGACCCCCACCATGGGCCATCCTTCGTACAGGTCAACCATTACTTACACAACACATCTGCGCACTTGCTTGCACGATTCAGTCACTCATCTTCTTCAGATGTGGAAGTTTTGTTTGTTTTGGGTGTTTTCTCTCATGTTTTGAAGTATGGTATTTGCACACACACATGCACGCACACTTAAAAGTTTTTCGCATGATTTCTTCTTACAAAACAACAACAAATTGTGTAATTTGTTCAGAGGTGCAGCTTGTTTGGTTTTTTTTTTCCAGGTTTTGGTTGGGAATTAATTCAGTGTATGGTCTCAACTGATGCAGGATGAGTCATGACATCAGCTTCTCGTGATCATTCCCTCAAAGGCCAGTTGTCCTTTTGGTTGTTGAACTGACAACCTGGTGCTTGGGTGCTTGTGAACCACATTGCTCTTGGAAGCTTGAAGAATTTTAAGTGCTTGGGTCACTCTGACAATGGTTTTTTTGTGGCTCAAGTTTCTCTTGATGATAGAAGTGAAGCTCTTATTTCTTGATTCCTGCCCCTTACCCAACCTGCAAAATCAAAACACAAGTTTTCTAGTTTAATGGATCTCCTTGTCTTCCTAGACCTTAGGTCTTGTCGAGTTAATGGCATCTAAACCCGACAGTTTTCTGGGGATTCAGTTACCAACTTAGTAGGCAAAATTAGCCTCAGCCTTTGACATACAAGAGTACAAACTTGAACAAAATGCAAATGAGACAATACGAGATTTCCAAGTACACATGACAGCCAATGGCAACCCGACAATACCATTGCACCACATTGCCCTATTTACAAAGATTTTCCCAATAACAACATTAGAAAATTGGGTTGTCAAAGACATTATAAAAAATAAAAGCATGATATTAAAGAAATAGTAACATACATACTCAAGGCCTCGTTACTTGTGTACAAATAAAACTTGAATAAAAAAAAGTAAGAAAGGGTTTTCCTGACCAAAAAAAAAAACTCTTCTAAAAACCAATAACATGGAAGCAAATAAATGTCCGAAAAAAAAGAATTCTAACTTCTTTCGGGATAATTTTCAATAAAAAAGTTGTAATATTTTGTCACATGTTAAACTTGATAAAAACCAATAAAAAAATATTAAACCCACATAATTTTGCCAAGGGTTGATCTCATACCCTCTTCTCCTTCAAGATGAGACAAACTCTCTTGTAAAATGGTGGTGCGTGGTATGTTATAAATGCTAACTCTAGCTAATTATTCCATTTGTCACTAGCTAAAACATTACCCTTAAGATTGACATTATACTCTTACTCCATTCTAAAATCTCAGTTTGGAAATCTATAAAGTGATTACATCCATTTGTTCACTATTGTTATTGAGTTGAAGAACCTACAAGTTTCTCTATATGTTACCTACTCATCAATATATTCCAAAATTTTAGTTCATGAAAAAGCATTTTGAACCATGGATCAAAGTCTAGATTTTGAAGCTCAACTGATCAATATTCTTTTTTCAAATAATAGTTGAAATTAAAGTGTCATGTTAAATTAAATGTGGGACATTCGAAGCTTTCCTTGTGTTGCTTCATTTAGGCCATCATGATTAAAAAAATATTCCTTGCACCAAATGGAATAAAGTAATGTAGCCATTGTCAAAATATTTCCAAAATTACATTATTTGCATAATATTAACCCACAAACATGTGCAATACTATGGTTGTTATGTAACCTTTGGTGATAACCTAATTTGATGACCATTAGTAAGGCTAACACATGTCATTGATTGTGTGGAGTTACATTTAAAAAATTTACACAAATTTTATGGAAGTTTCTTTGTATAATTATTGTGGTTTTAACTAAGCAACAAACAATCCATATTCAATTTAGTTTGTTTTCAACTATACAATTTGCAAATGAATATGTACATTGTTGATACAATTTGGATTTATGGTCATGTGGTCAAATAGTATCACATTATGATGAAAATTGTTGTCACGAAGGATGACATTTGATGTCTTGTTCCAAACTCCAATTGTTTTTATTCATGCATGTATGGCACATTTGCAATATATTGTGATCTCCTACAAAGTTGTGCATCCTTGGATTAGATGCAAAACATGCAATAATTTTCAAATGTTTAAATGAAAATCATGTCAAACATTTGAGTTGAAACAACCATTACTTGAATTGGATGTAAGATTAAACTATAGTTAAACCACATAGAATTGAATTTAGGTAACATAAAATTTTCATAATTGAAAATTTAATCTTTTGGATTTCATTTGAGAAATTATGAATCCCCAAAATTGAAATTTCAAGGGGACTTTGGAAATTTTGAAAAAAATTCAAATCAATGTAGTTGCCATGGGGACATACAAAGCATATTACAAGGAAAGTTGTATATGATATTTGTCATTTTGTTTTATTCATTCCAAAGCTTTCAATTTCTTGTTCCAATTGTGAAAGGTTTGGAAGTGTGCCTTGGGTTATTTGACTCTTTCAAAATTAGGAATTACAATTGATACCACTTAACAAATTTCCCAAGGATGTGTCATAAATTATGTAACATTTGATAGTTCCTCCAAATCATCATTCTTGAACATTTTGTGAATGAATTTACTTATTATGTTCATTATTGTGTTATGACCATTAATGTTTATATTGTTTGATGGGGTTAATGACAACACCACCTTCAACACCTTTCTTGAAAATTATTTTGTTTGCTCAATGTTATTCAAGTTCTTTATTTAGATCGTAATTTATGTCATCATGCTTTCATATGCGTGGAATGTTTCATGTTCCAACTGTTGAAGTAACAACTTGAACACCCATCAATGGTCTTATGTATGAGTTGTTATTACAAAGTTTGAATGTATGTTTTAAATTGCAACCTTTCACATTTGATTGTCTACACCACAAATTGTACTCCTAAAGTTCATTATAACTTCCAACATGTGTTGGAAAATGACAAATAGCTTTCACTTTAAGTTTTCCCACTAACTAGTCACCATACGTAAACAAGACTTTGTGTTTGTGTTGTAATGAGTTAACACCAAGTCTTTGAATTGACTTATATACTCTTTGAAATGAATTAACGCACACTCAACACAATGATAATTAATAGGTGAATTTTTCAACAACACTAATGGGAATTGAAATTACACTAGAACAAAACACCTTTCATGCATTATTAAGGGCATCATTTCATGAATCAAGATTAATAATTCATCATAGACAACCTACAAATATTTTTAATAATATGAAACAATTTCATGGGTGTTGTTGATATGTTATTCTTGGATTATCTTATGGATTTGGGCAATAAATGTTCATTCATTACAAAAGCTTCATGTGAACAATTAGTTTCACTTCTAAGGTCTCTTCCCATGAGGCTATTATTATCACAATTACATACATTATGTTGTGATCATAATAGCTAGTGAAAAGTTACTAAAAATGGGGCCTTGTTTCTTATTGCATGGATAGGTGCTTTCCATTGGAAGGCTACAATAGGTTGAAATACATATGCCATCAATGTTATGACCTTTGGGAACATTTTTCATGTAAGGAACTTTTTGGAAAATTTGAAAATGATACATGTTCCAATGAAAAATATTGATAGATGTTATTTTATGGTGATTCATAGTTTGATTCATAGTTTTCATAATTCCTGCATTTGGTCAATGCTTGATCAATAGAGTTGTGAAATAAATGTGAACACAACTAATTGAGAATTAGTTAGAAAAAAAAATGGAAAGATGTTATCAAGGCAAGATTTGTGATCAATACTTAATGACAAGATGTTTATTATCATAATGCTAAGATGGCAAGATGCCATCTTTCCAATTTCAAAATGGAAAGATGACTTCCCATGGCCTAATGGAAATTGCCAAAATCTTGTGATAGTTTTTAGTAAACCATTGAACAAAGTTTATTACAACTTTCTTGTCCCCATTTTTCACTTTCAAATGTATGGATATCAAAACAAAGTTATGGCACAAATTTTATTTTCTAAACCTCTTTCAACCTCAATACAAATTGTGCCAAAATTGTAAAATGCTCTACAAAATCCAATGAACCTCCTTCAACCTTAATACAAACTACATGACTACAAACTATGCAAACAAAACATTATATAATGTTTTTCAAAATGCATTGCAAAATACTAGGAAGCAAATTCAAGAAATCAAGAACTTACAAAATTCAAAAAATCAAAAACTTGCACATAAGCCCTAAGCACAATGAAATAGTTACCTACACGTAGACATAGCCCTAATATTGATATACATGTACATGTGTACACAATTTATCATCATGGTTGATATTTTTTTGACATAACATTGTTTCTTTTTCAATGTGTTTTTGCTTGTTGATATTTTGTGTGTCATTTCTTGAGCTTGCATTTCAAGTGTTTTTGGCTTCTTCAAATTGTTGTTTCAAAAGAAGAGAAATTAGGGGACTTTGTTGGACCTAGGTAGATTGGAACGTCATTAGAAAAGAAACTATATTGGGGGGTTCATCCTTAGTTTTGAGGAGTGATCCTCACTTTAGAGGACTTTCCAGATTAAAAAGTAAGGATGAGTGAGTAGCCTAGTCCAAAGCGAGGACCAAAGTGAGGATCACTTTACAAACAACTCCAATGCAAAGTCGAGATTTTCATAAATTATTATTTTTACTATGGAAGTGAAATTTGAAAACTAAAATATTTATTCAGTACCCAAGTGCAAAACTTGAAAATGTACTATAGTACTCTGTTTCTAGTAATGACAAATGGTGGAAGGGATTTGTATGAGCTGTTACCAATTATGTGAATAGTGTTGTGGATTCACACTTTCCATGAGCAAACTATTCCCTCTTTTAACTATTTTATTTATTCATAATAACTATTTTCTTTTCTCATGGGAAAGGGGACCTGTTTATCCAAAATTTGCCTAATTTTGAATCCAATTACAACAAAGGTTTGAAGAAGCAAAATGTAGTGAAGCACAGATTGAGAGAATTAATTAAAATCCAAACATGTGTGGTTTCTTTGAGGGGTTTTCTTTGTGGATTGGAATTCCATGTTTTGAAAGAAAAAAATTTTGGTGGGGGGGGAGAGGGTGGTGAAGAAAAACCCTAAGAATTTCTCCTTTACTTAGAACACACAATTGGCATTGACCCAAGCCTTCAAATGAGTAATGAGTAATAGACTAGTATCAAATCAGCAGAGTAAGTAATGGAAATGCTAATTTGAATGACTGTACACATTCAAGGCAAGATAATGTGGATATGCTTTAAAACCCAAAAAAGGACTGAATTGTTGCAATAAGGAAGAGTTTACCTGACACAGTTCAGAACTTCTCTTGGGGTCATGAGTCATGTGATCCTTCTACTAGAGAAGGAGTTTGTGTGATAATAACATTAAGCTAAATCTTGTTTTCCAAGTCTAATTTGAAGGCAACAACAATCTGCACTACAGATGAAAACTTGTACAAATTCAAACCCATATATATATGGCTTTCATTGTCCACACACACACATACACTTATTGTTCCATGCATTTCCCACAATCAGAACATGATACTCTAATCCCAATGGCACAATTTTTCTAATACCCAATTTGTTGCACATTTGCTAGATACATTCTTGGGTTGCCGAAGGATAGAAAATTGGCCAGAAAAAATATCAATCTGCTGGTGGTACTGAAATTAGTGATCATGGGTCACTTTTTGATTTCATAAGAGGGGTTAATTGCACAATGCTCAACTTGTTGAGTATGTTTTTTGTATACACTTTGAAGCTTTACTAAGAACACACATCAATGCTAGCATGAAAGAGAAAGTTCCTCCTCTACACAAGGAGCACCGCCAACAATACTATTCAACAACAATTGGGCCACAAACTTCAGGAAATTCTTTCACCCATTGCTCTTCCCTGAGTAGGTAGTAGCCATGATAATAACAAACCAAAGTTTTTCACAAATCATTCATTGGCAACAACAACCAGATTTGAGGAAAACTATGGTCCTATGATCCTTCTCGTCCTCCACACCCCCCCCCCCTCTTCTCGATCTTGTAATGCTGTTTAGATTTGAAGAATTTACTATGGTCCATATGGTCTTGTCCTCTCCCTGAACTCTCTTTCTCTCCCTCTTGCAATGTTGTTTGGACTGGAAGAGAACAAAAGGTCCTTCTTGTCCTTGTCCTCTCCCCCAAACTCTCCTTCTTGCAAGATTTGTTTAGATTTGGAGCAAAAAAAAAAAAGGCCCAAGTTCTCATGCTCCCCTCCAAGCTCTTTCCCTCATGCAATGTTGTTTAGATTGGGAGAAAACAAAGGAAGGTCCTTCTCTTCATTGTCCTCTCCTCAAACCCTCTCTCTCTCTCTCTTCCTCTTGCTTGTAATGTTGTTGAGATTTGGAGGAAACTAAGGTCCTTCATGTCCTTGTCCTCCGCCCCCCACACCAAAACTCTCTCTCTCCCTCTTGTAATGTTGTTGGTTTTGTTTCTCCCCCCAATCTCTCTCTCTCTCTCTCTTCCCCTCCCTCTTGTAATGTTGGGTTTTGTTTCACCACCTTAGTCCCTAATACAACAAATGTGGGATTCAATTGCTGGAAAAAAAAACTAGGAAAAAAAAAAACACTCAAATTCTCAAGCTCTTCCCCACCCAGCTCCCCCACTAGCAACCCACAATTCTACTCCTGATTGCAAGCTGCTGCTTCTTAGCAGCAGCAGCAGCTGAAGAAGAAGAAGCTGGAACAGTACCATCAGTACCAGCAAGGACTCGGTACTTATCCTTCCGAGTAAAATCAGTACACTGAAAACCCAGCGATTTTGCAAGCTCCTTTTGAATGTAGTTGGCGACTTCATGGCTGGACTTCCCACCAGTACAAGTCATTTCGATCGGCAGTTGCTCAAGGAACGTGACTTCGTAGCTTGGAGCAGGGTTCATGAAGAAGAAGAGAGGGTCCATGCTCTTCCAGCCTCGAGCAGTAGTTCCGTGAAACAATTGGATCTTGATGTTCATCGTCACGGGTACGATCTCGTCCGCAAGCTCCGCAAATAACGAGCTAAACCGCAGCAGAAACGGTTCTCGACAAGTGGTCCCCTCTGGACACACGGCCAGATCCCCTTGCTTCAAGAGTGTCGTCATGGTCTGTGCATCCGTGTCGCGACATCTCGTCAGTCGCACTGTTCTGATCGGTGCTAAAATCTCCGATAGTCGACTTATGCTGTATGTCACGGCTGAGACTCTTCTCCCCGCTGCCACGGATAAGAAGATGGGATCCAGAAGAGTGCGATGAGAGCAGACAAACAGTACTCCCCGGTGTGGTTGTTGTTGTCCTCCTTTCTTGCTTGCAGCGGCTGCATGAGAATTGGGTGGGATTCCTTTCACTATCATGAATACGCCCAGTGATGGCTCTACCACTTTTGCTAACCACATGGGTAGAATGAGGCCGATGACGATCCGGATCACTGCTAGAACTATGCCTATGGGTGTCCACAAGAGAATCGCAAGCGACATCAATGGCGTCGGCCTGCACACTAGCCTTCCGTCATGGAAGATCAGCGGCTTCAAGTACTCGTTCTTCGGAACTGCCTCCACGGGCTCGTCGCTCGGAACAATATAAGCTTCCTGCAAGTGCAACAGCAATTGCGATGTCAGAAAGGAAAGTTGCAGCTGCTGATTGACGAATACTTTACTTCTCTCAGCAAATTCTATCTCTGAACATTGTAGTTGGAGCTAGACAGATGATCCAGATGTTGCCTGATCAAGCTTTTCTTCTTCTTCCAGATCCATGAGCTGCTACAATATTAGGTCATGGTGAAGAATTTGTTGTAAAGAAGAGATCTGAAGTTTGGGGACTTACTTTGCAGAAGGACATGAATGGGTAGTCGCTTTCTCTGTCTCCGAGTCCGATGTCCGGGGCATCGTTTCCGAAGTATTTCTTCACTGCAGAGCGCTTGTTCAAGCCGACGAGAACATCAGTAGACGCGGAGACAAATCCAGTGGCGTAACCTCCGCTAGTAGTTTGAATCTCTGTCCCCATAACGGCTTCCACCTCCAAGTACTCTTTCAGAAACGGTTCCACCATGATGCGCGGGTTGGCAGTCACGACACAGCGCCTGCCGCAGGCGATGAACAATCGGTAGCTACGGGAGTGCATGTCTTCCAGGTAGAACTTCGACAACACTCCACGCGCGGCTGTCTCGATGGCTGACAGACGCAAACCAGCGAAAGACAAGAAGATGAGGATCTTGATCCCCGCGGACTCGGAAATAAAGTTGTACATCACCCATGCGAGCGGTGATAACAAAAGAAGAATGGCGGCTCTCAAGGGACTCCCGGCCTCAAAGGCAATGAGCATGAAGTAAGGGAAGGAGCTTCGTGATCGCAACAGAGTTCCGTCCAGGTCCGACACAATGGTTTGTGATTCTCGTCCCTTGGTGATCTTGCAGTTCTCTACCACGTCGAATGGCTCGTTCGCGCAGTAGATCTTGGACGCATCCGCCGCCGCATACTTGAAGGGAAAGCCCATCTTAGAGATCCCAGCCCAGCGCGATGACCACGCCTGAGAAAGCGACGAGAGAGCAACAGCTCCAAACTCCCCCAACATTTTGACCGAGCACCCTAGAGTAAGCTCTATCTACTACTGATCACACCACCCTCTTCTCTCTCTCTCTCAGCAACTCCTGCTCTAGTGCAACAACAAGAGTGGAGCTCCGCGCCCAACACAATCAATCTGCCGCTGCTTGCTATGCATGCATCCCCCGGAGGACCTCGAGCATCAAAACATGTATAGTTCTAGCTCAGTGTGTTCTAGGTCTTAAGCGTGCTACCAGCTGCTGGGAGTAGTTCTAGAAGCTCCAATGGCAACCCAGAAGCTCAAGAAACACAACACCCACAGCTGGCTTGATGAGAGATCTGAGAATGATCGAGCTGATGGAAAACAAGCTAGAGTCCGACAGTCATGAGTTCAAAGGACTATTGTTGATGTTGTTGTTGTTCTTCTTCTTCTTCTTGTGTGCAAGCCCATGAATCTATAGGCTTGTATTACGACTTGCTTATAAGGTTCCTGCAAGGATGACGGAAGCGGTGAACACTGACAGACCAAACAAAGGCTCGAGTCAGCCGCTACACCGCGTGGTCACGCACCGCCACCAGCTTTCACTTCAAGACTGCCACGACATATCTTGCAACAGTTGATCAGCTACTACTTTCACACCCAATCGTGAAAGAATCAAAATCTAGCTAAACACACACACTCCATGGTCGAAGGATTAAGTCCACCACGGCCGATCGATCTGCGAAACTTCGTAGCTACAGCTGCTTCTTCGTCAACTGTAACTGAGACGGCGATGATACGTCTCACAAACACATGTCAACCGAGCTCAACACCCCACATAAATGCTCCTCATCCCCCCACCGCTTCCTAGTCCCTGACACACAGATACACACACAGAGACAAAGGGAGAAGCAAGCGGATATTGTGCACTTTCCAGATCTGATCTTTGTAGACCTGTACAGCTACCCAATGTACGCCACAACACCACACAACTTCCAGCTCCCGCAACAGCAACAGGACTTCTTCCCGAGAAAGAACTCCGCGTCTATGAAGCAGATCAACCACCACACTTTGACTCACAGCTTCCCCCTTCCCTCACACCACCAGATCAAACAAACAAATAAAACAAAATAGGAAGGCAAAAAAAAACTAATAGAACAACCAACCAAAACAACAATCACAACAAACTCTCGTGATACTTATAATGCAAAGCAGCAACTCAAAGGGGCACTTGTCAAATGGTGCTTCAAAAAACACAGAGAGAAAAGAGAACTTTAACTGAATGAGAAGCAAGAAGAAGAAGAAGAAGATCTAGACCAAACCCCAAAGCAACAACCAGGCACAAGACAACAACACTGTTGTTGCTTCCGAGTTCACAAAGCTGGAAAGCTGGAAAGAGTAGGGGAAAAGGGAGGGGAGGGGGCTGAGCACTGGCGAAGGAGGCGAGCCAGACCAGACAGACACACCAGACACACACAGAGAGTCACAGCGAACACAAGACTATAATTGTGGCTAAATAGTGTTGTTATTGCATTGCAGAGGCTGGCTAAATAGTACTAACTCAGTTACTAGGTAGTTGTACACAGACGTACAGACTTGCAGACTCCATCCAGCAGTGGGCTAGAAGTATCATCCATCCATAGTAGGAGTTTGTAGATTTTTATTTATTTTTTAAATGGCGATCCTCCCTAGGAAGATATTTAGCCAAAATGTGGTTTGGTTGTAAAACCAGAAATCAAATTACTACAAATCTTTAATTGTCCTTCTATGGCTTTTTTTGGCTACTCAATTATGAAAACCAAATATATGAATCTGGTGATTTTTTTAACTCTGTTTTTTTTAAAATTATTATTAAATTAATTTAATTAAATAAATAAAAAATTCCCCCCCCCCCTTCACTTTTGGCGACTGAAACCCCTCCAAAATCGCTTTTTTTCTTATGAATTTTTGGTTTCGTTTTTTGGCGAAATCTCGCCAGTGGAAAAAAATGCTGGGCATATTAGTGAGGGAAGAGGAAGAAAGGAGCGAGCCAGTGTTTTTATTTTTAGGAATTTTTGTTTTGCAACTAAAGTGGCAATTTAATTATTGGTAGAAAGATGGCCAAAAAGTGGCCATCAGAAGATTTAGCCAAATATGGCTATAAACCAGATATGAAGTAACAAATCTTTAATTCATCCTTCTACATTTTTGGCTACCACTCTGAAAACTAAATATAGATTTTTGGGGATTTTTATTTATTTTTCCTCATGTCTGACAATTGAAAACCTCCAGAATCACCCCCTTTTTTTAATTAAAGAAATTTTTAGTAAAAAAAAGTGTTTTGACTGCCAAATTTAATCAAAATGAAAACAAAAAGTTATTTTCAAGGCTTTCAATCGCCAGAAGTGAGAAAGAAAAATAATAATAAATCATTATATTCACTTCCAGCAAGTAGCCAGAAATATAAAAAGAATGATTAAATTTTTTTGATTCATATATACGTATATATTTGGCTAAATCTTCTCGGGGATGATTGCTCGCCACTAATGCTGCATTAAAATTTTCCTTTTAAATAAACACTAGAAGGAAGGACGGCGGGATGGCTGGCTGGCTGGCGGCCGGGGGGGGCGGGGGGGGATTGTGTGTGTTGGGGGGGTGGCGGAAATAGGGGGAGGCGTGATTGATTACTTTCATGGCTGCTGCAGTTGGTGCATTTATGTTACAACTATTTTTTTATTGAAATTTTTTTTAAGCCCAAACTAGGCTAGCTTAATTTATTCTAGTACCCCCACCTTATTAGCGCGCCCCCCCCCCCCCACAACCCCCCCC
>Ga0209611_10008984_pt1 | contig 15334 bp, 4 predicted proteins | sample S1TSphgellanicum_3_FD_187693 | JGI IMG/M metagenome (GOLD analysis project Ga0209611, IMG submission 187693) | Host-associated microbial communities from peat moss isolated from Minnesota, USA - S1T2_Fc - Sphagnum magellanicum MG (SPAdes) (version 2) | ecosystem: Host-associated > Plants > Peat... | reverse complement strand
AAGACAAACAACAATATACAAACAGACCTTCAAAAAAATAAAAATAAAATTTAAATCCAAAAATTGGATTTTGATTTATGATGAAGTATAATCCGAAATGATTTTGAAATTGATCAAAATACCGATCCTACATAAAACCAATTCATAATTAAACATTGTCATTGGAATTAAATGCATGTTAGCTCATAATTTGTTCAAATGTGAATGTTTAAATATGACACATCAATTAGGGTGAACCTATGTTATTTTGTGTGGTTTGTGGACAAAGATAGGTTTAGGTTCTAATATGATAATGCGCAATATTTAGCTTCAATTTATACCCAATGTGTGGGCAATAGTTGAAAACCTAACCCTATTCTCTTGGGCACTTTTTCTATTGAATTAATTTTTTTATCAAATTACCGAACCCTACTTCATGGTTCCATCCATTTTCATGATTTTATATGAACTTACGATGAATGGTATAGCCATCGCATGATGATGAATTGCTTGTTTTTCTTGCACTTGCATTCATCTCATCTCATTAAAAGATGTTAAAGCATATTATTCATGTTCACATTTTCAAATGGACTAATGTAATGTGTGTCATTGGTTCAAGAATGAACTCCAACTAATTGAATTAAAAAAATTGAACTTTCATTGGAGTTCCCATGATAAATATTTTTTCAAATTCAATATTTCTTGCACCTTAGGTCTAAAAATAACGAAACTTCCTCCATTAAACCTTGCTCATTGAAGGCTTTCTAACAATACCAAAAATGTGCCCTAATTTTGCTAAACATTTTATGTTTGATTTTTTTGAATTTTTAATGACACTATTATTTAACATTCGACAACTTTTGCATTGTAAGTCTAAATATTATGAAACCCCTTTCAATGCATCCATATTTGTCCAAGCTTTTTCAACTATCTCATGTGCAAATAGATGGTGTGCCATGGTTTGGGAGATCTTAACATAACCAAACAAACTACCTTCCTTAATATATAGATATTCATCCATAAAAATTCCACTTGAAATCAATTGTAAATCTACTACTTGCAAGTAAGAGGTCAATTAGATGAAGTGTGATACTAATTATAAATAATATAACTTTTTAGAGAAGTATTTTTTGAAGTTTGGAGGGACATGACTTTTGAGAAAACACAATTTTTGATAAACTTATGAAAACATAGAACATTTTTAAAAATCTAAAACAAACCTATTCAAGGCTTTACAACTCTTCAAAAGAACTCAATTGTGAAAACTATTTTTAATTAAAATTTAAAGAAAAAAATCACTCTAAATTCAATAACTTTTGTTTGTCAATTCAAAGTTTACAAAATGACAAATGTGCACCCCCATGGTTTGAAAAGATTAAGGTATGGTAAAAATACAAAATAAACATCCATTTTGATATATAAATGTTAAGATTTTGATCAATTTACATCCCTTTTCGCACTCCCATAAAAGCAATGTAATCCACGCCATCCAAACTAATTTGGAGCACTATGATGTTTTCATTGATGAATCCAAAGCCTCCACCTTGATGTGGAAGTGCAAGGTGGTGTATTGTACTACAATTTGGAGCAAGAATCCTCTCTCCCATACACTTGAAAAGGCGATGTTCGATGCATGCTCACAAGTTCAACAAATTAATGGTGCCCAAAGTTGTTCTTGCTACATCCATTGCTAATTGGAATGTATGTGGATTCAGCAATGGATGGATGTAGCAAGAACACCTTTGGACATCACTAATTAAACAAATAGTTTTAAAACAAATTGGGTTGGGTTTAATTTTTACATTGCTATTTAATTTAATTAAACAAAGATTTTTATTAAAAAAATTGAAATTGAATTGAATTTTTAAACATGGTTTGGAACTGAAAGCAAGTTCTATTTTTAAAAATAGAACAGCACCCAAACCAAACCAAACCAAACTGAGATTTGGGATTTTGAATTACCTATTCATGAAACTTTTTTTTTTTTGATAGAATAAGTTTTTAGAATCTAAATTCATGTGGGACGGGCAATGGCAAGTACAAAAAAGAAAACTTGGAATTCTTGCTTTATGAGATTGAAGATTTTTCCAAGTATAGATAGATATAGAAATTTAGATTGGGTGTTTGTGATCATGAAATTTGAGTCAAGACTTAGCAAATGTCAAGCAACAAACATGGATGCAAAAATTGTTCAATGCTACCAAATTGTTGAGCTTTATAATTGCAATTTACCATAATGACTAGTTATTTTTGTTTTGATAATGATAGACAATGATAGTTATGTTTCTCCTATTTAACTTTTTGGACATTTCTTTAATGGAATGCAAAATGAAGGCTTCAAATTTTCAAAAAAACATTTATTCCACAATTCAAGATTTGATGGTCAAGGATTTTGAATTACAAAGTTAAGAGATTTTGTGAGGAATGCAAGTAGGTATTAAGAAAATTCCAAACCCCCAAATGAAATACGGTTTCATGTACCATTTTGATAGGGACCAAAAGGAACTTGGAAGGGACTAATTTTGTTCACTTCTATTGACTACAACTTGATTAACTATAGGAGAAGGACCTGAGTACAGGCCCCTCCGTGATTAGAGAGATCTGTGCCCGAAGCTGGTAGGCCGAGGGAACAGGTGAAAAGTCACGGAAGGACCTGTACTCAGGTCCTTTTCCTATGTAAAGCAGAGCTGGGATTTTTTTCACTTTTTAGAAATAATGACAGGCTGGCTGCTACCTTCCTCTGCAGAAGATCCTCCCACTTGCTGAAAACAGGTTTCTTCAGGCAGGTAAGGGAGCTGAAAATACAAAGGAAAATTCCAGGTAGTGCTTTCTTTACACTTCACTAAAATGTGGAAATGTGATGAGAACAACTTACACAAACAAAAGCCAACAAAGAGGTTCAAAGACTCAAGTACTTCCCTTCTTTGCAAGCCCCAAAAAAAAAAAAAAAAAAGTGTATGTGGAATTGAATGTGGCATGTTCAAAATGTAGATAGATAGCCCTGCCACACAGCCTTTCAGCCAGGCTCAAGATAACCCAACAACTAGTTCAAATGTAACCAACTACAGCTGTTTGTAAGGTACTCACATGGTGGCAGAAAATCTTCCAATTTTTTATAGGTTAAAAAAATGGATCATATATCACCCAAAAAAAAAAAGTGTTTGAGAACAAGAAGAAGGAGCAATTTATGCAACTCTAGTACCTACCTATCTACCTACCTACCTACCTAGTACCTACCTACTCCCCATTAACCCTGGCACCTAGTACCCTACTCTACCAGCATGAGCTAGTAGTCCCCTACTTCTACTACCACTAACACTCACTTCATGCTGGGCATTCAATGACTGTGCTTTGCCAGTGTCTAAAGTAGTGAGGAGAAGCCAAGAGTCAAAGAGTCTAGACCTCCTTGCTAATAATGAAGTGAGTAAAGCTGACTCTCAAAAAAGTAAATCCCAGCTCTGCTTTAGTCAGGTTCAGAGTTCAGAGCTTCTTCACACAACAAGGCAAAACAAAGCCAATTTGACAACTTGGGCTCCATCTGAAGAAACCTGACTTGTTTGTCTCTTTTTTCTTAAAAAAGCTTAGAAATCAACACTTGGGTACTTGACATTTTTATGAATGTGGGCCCTCAACTGAGCACTTAATTCTGTGCACCCATTCATTGATGAGAATGGGTACAGCCCAATTTCTCTCTGAGAAGAGAAGAGAAGAGAAGTAAAGAGAAGTGAAGTGAAGTGAAGTGAAGGGAGAGGATGATAGGTAGTAGCTTCACATGTATCATCACTCTTTCAGCTCTCCTCCTGACTCTTGGACTTTTTGGGTCATTCTGTTTGGTATTCTGCCTTTTCTTTTGATTTCAGCTCACATTTAAGTAAGTAGCAACTACCAACACTCTTTCATTTCACTGAACAAAAAACAGAGTTTGTTTGTGTGTTTGTTCAAAACCTGAAAAGAAAATAGAAATGGTGGTTTTCTCTAGGAGCTTCTTCTTCTACTTCATCAAAGTTTTTTTCTCAAGGATATTAAGGATTTGTGTCAGGAATTGGCCTTTGACAACAAGCAGTCATATCTGACAATCAACAATCTTATGCTGAAATATTTATTTATTTATTTATTTATGTATTTATTTATTTATTTCATGAAAAAGAGTTTTGACAACAATCTCAATTTGGATAACTACATAGAGTGGGAGGAAAACATAGTTTAGAGTGATCATTAGTAAATGCTCTGGTCACAATAGGTACCCATGGCAGCTCTTGGCCCTTTTCCAATGTCTAGGGCACCCTTTCACAACACCTATAGGAGCCTTTTTTATTTTTTTAAATTTATTTATTTATTTATTTTAATTTTTAATTTTTATTTCAAATATTTTTTTAATTAAAAATAATTCACCACATGTGAGCTCAAATGAAGGGTAGTGAAACCAAGGGCAATGAAACAACAATGGTTTTTGTTAGTGTTGTGTGTGTATGTATGGTTTAGGACTTACACTTGGTATAACTGTAAATGCCATAATGAAATTTCTTTATACTCCCTATGTGTAAGGAGTGTAAGTGTAAATGTAGAACACGAGATGTGTAAGTGTAAAATCGTGTAAATAAATATATCATGTGTAGTGTAAAACAATGTAAATGTAAAATAATTACACTTATATGATTTTATGTGTCCATGTAAAATAATGTAAAAATATGTTATTTATTTATTTGTTGGGGGAGCAAGGGAGGTTGGGTTTATAACATTTTTGGTGATAGGCCAATCAAAGTGGCCTAATGAAAAAAAAAAAACTTAAAAACATTTTTGTTTTGGGATGCATGACAACCAATTAAATTAATTGATATGTATGAATTGTATATAATAAGTACCCAAGCTCTTGTAAAGTCCTAGGCCAAAAATGATGATGAACAAAGTTAGAAATAGAAATTGCACTCAAACAATGAGGTGAAGCAAAATGCACCCAAAAATGTGCATCCAAAATATTCCCTAAAATAGCACCACAATTTGTCCCATATCTTTTGCCACAAATTTTGCTTTTGTATTGTATTATTGTGCATTCCTATGTCAACACCTACAACACATAACACATAAATATTTTAAAAGGCACAACACATCCAAACCAAAAGATATGACTCATAACATATAGGAATTCAAACCCAAAAAACACACAAGGACAATCACACAATGCATGTCACACATAACTTGCATAAAAATTCATAAAAACTTGCAAAAACATAAGCTTGCATTTTGGAATTTCAAATCACCCCATACAAATATCTTGAACCATGTTCCCATTAAAATAGATTCCAAATTAACTTAGCCCAGTTTACCTGCAATAATTAGGATATAAACATGTAACAAACATAAAACTTTTGACAATTGTCGTGTGTTCTAATGTCAAGCCTACATCTATTTCTATCAACACACATACAACACATAACATAAAGATACCCTAAATGGTACAACACATTCAAATGGCCTCCCTATCTAAAGCTCAAGTCCCCTTACACTATATAATAATGCAAGAAATATTGTATGAAAATCCACCATGAATAAACACTCTAGTTTTAAGGTGAAAAGACCAATAAATTGAGTGCAAATATGAACCTCCTCATTAATCACATGGCTACAATCCCTTCATTCCTTAGTTGAATGTGAATCATTTTTAAAAATAACTTTGGTTACTTCCTATTATCTAACTACAAGCATATAGGTTTACCATGTGCACTAAAGGCAAAACCATTTTCTAATTAACACTTCTTCCAATGATGGTGTGAGACATTTAATATGCTAACTTCTAGAACATCAATCACAAATAAACATAGTGGCAATTCCTATAAATTGACCACCCAACATATAATGAAGTCTTGCATGTACAACCACCCATGATGGGTCAATTTGGCCACCCACATTAAGAAGATGACATGACATAGAATTATGCACATGATCCTTCCATGTCTAAGCATCATGGACCTCCAACAATAACACACCAAACGATAACACCTTTCACACATGCAAAATGACATGTTTCGCAATCACATCCAATGTAATTGGTGTTATTTGCTATAAATAAACATAATCCCTTGGCTTGAATCTATTGACTCAAGGCCATAACCACCTCCCCAAATAGTGGCATATTAAACTGTATTTTTGTGTTGAACAATTACCAATTTCTCCATAGCCATTAGCATTACATGTTAAAACAAGGTTGATCATTGTTCACATGTTTGAAACCACACATTTGGGCCATCCAAATTGATGGCCATCAGCACATTTCTTTGGATTGAAATTGGTAGATTAAGCTCATGACCAAATAACAAAATATATGGTGAAAAGGATGAAGAAAAACTTATTAACTGAACCTACACCCCATACATAACCATGGTAGTTGTAGATCCTAATTTATAATATGGCCTTTTTGGAGCCCATACTTTCACAAACCTTGCTTCATTGTTTGCACCATTTGTTCAATTAACTCATATGCCTCATGATGGTTTCATGAAGTAATGTAATGATCTATTAGTGTTTTTTCACACAACTCATGGAATTCCCCATCGATTTTTGTATTTTAATTGATGAATATTTTGATTGAAATGCCAAATTTACTAAACACCATCCTATCCAAAAAATGCATATGTTATTCCTTCACTACTATAATCTAGCAATGGCACCAACTCCAACCACTTGGATAAATGTTCAATCAGAAAAACCTTCCCATTGTTTTGGGGGAAACATAACCCACATTCATGCATCTGACCACACTTGTAGGAAGGAATTTCTTTCCCACTTGAATTGCTTGGCCCTATGCACAACCTAGTCATGTTCCTTAGATGTCAACCTAACGTCCAAAACTTTACCTACTTGTAAATATGCAATGATAAGTGCATTTTCACACATGTCTAAGGCACCATCACCTTCTAGTTGAATATCCAAATCATAAGAATTTTTATTACTCGTTTTATTTTGAAATACATCCCCAAAACACCCCAACTAAATATATACGTAAATCAAGGTGTGCCATCTTAGTACCACCTCCAAATATGCATTTTCATGCCAATGAGCCCTTGTGGTATCCTTCTTATTAACACTTGGGTTTCAACTCAGGGTTCCAATTTAAGCGATTGGCATTGATACAAATAGTCCTTCCCGTGTGCATCTATGCCCCAAAATGTCATTTAATGGTAATTAATGGTAGATAGACCACAAGTCCAAGGTACTACAAACCTATCAAGGGCATCAAAGATTGTTTTGGTATTGGCATGACATATTTGTCCAAAAAAGTCTATTTGTTCACTAAAAAATAATCCCCCACACATGTGAAATTCAGTCCAATTGCCAAAAATGTTTTTCTTGGTTGGCATCACTATTGCCAAAACATATTCCTCCATAAATAATTCCACCAAACCCACATTTAACAATTTTGTTATTTGGGCTTAAACCAAAGCCCTCTCAACATCACCAAGCTTGTTGGGTCACCTAAAAGTTGGATTATCATCCTCCAATGTGATTCAGACCTCTTGTCTTTTTAATTGGCCTAATTCTTTCAAGTTGAAAGCAAAACATCCAATGCGACCCTATAATAGTGGTCATATTTTTGGCACCTAATATCATATAACCATTGGACCAACCTTTAGTTCCCATGTTTTTCTAATCACCTATGCTTTGGGTTGTGATGAAAAAACATACTCAATACCCCAAGGTTGAGGCCATAGCCTATGATTGTTACGCAAAATGCAAGGAAGTGCCACAATGTCCTAGCATCCCCACATCACCAACATCCTTCCCAACACCCATAAATCCCCATTGGTGTTATTGATCCCATAATTGCCAAAGATGTACAACCCAACTTGTCACAACATCACCCCTCCTTGCACCAACACAATAGTTATAATTGAAGGTGCAACCTATGAAAAAGATTTGGTGGGTGGATGGGTATAATTCAGCAAATTGTATTTATTATGCCATGGCTAAACTAAGAATCCATGTTGGGTAGTTAATGTCCATAACTTGCCCCAAAATTCTACCTACATGTTCCTTTAAATATACTTAGCATGGAAGTTGTGCTAATTCAAAACCCCATGGTTCACTTTTGTTCACCCACGTTGGATTCCTCCATACTAAATGAATTGGAGTCCCAAATCATCCCCAAAAAACTCAAATGTGTAAGGAGGTTTGTGTGTGGAAGTCAACCCTATTTACCATAACTAAAGGTGGGTGGTCATCATGATGAACCACACATGAATGTCATTTTGGATCTAGTATGTCATCCACCAAACATGTGGGTGACTTAAGGATGAGCTCATACGTTCATTGGATCACCTTTGGTGGTACTAGTTAGTCCACATCCATTGAAACTAGTGGGCTTGTGAACCAATTATTACAACATCCATCTACACCATTTCACCAATCCAAGCCCTAATTCATTTCCATCCCACCAAAACAAATTGGTTGGAAATTTCTCAATGGTGGGACATTTTCCAACAAGTATGCACAAAGGTGAATGTGGGAAGTTTGTAAATATTGTAAAATAAAAATCAATTATTAAAATAATCCCAAATTGGGGTTTGAAAGTCCTTGGCCAATATTGCGCCCTATGAAAAAAGTTGGCATGGCCATCTTGAAATGACCAAATCATTGTCCTAATTTAGTCCAAATCCAATGTCACCAATAATGTGATGTTTAATAAGGAATGTTGATAATCATGTATGGTCGATGTTGGTAACAAAATAGGATGTTGTTGCAACGTCATGACATGATGCACATAGGCTTGCCTAGCTCGAGTATTTCACTCCACATAATGGTATCAATGTATTAGGATCCCCAACTACAATATTATGACTAATCTATAACTAATGTTTCCAAACAACTTTAATATACATATACCATCCTTGGGAATACACCACTAAATAACCCTAGCATTCAACAAGTTCAATCTTGGTGGCCCATTACCAACATCCTTGAATAATTGTGGATTTGGTGATGGTAGAGTGTGCCAAGCTTGATGAATGTATTGATTGATCGATGTTTGGAGCTTAATCAATGTGTCCCATGGTGGCTTGGGTTCCAATGTGGAAAACTAAATGAATGGGATCCCATGTGATCTTAATGTCACCAATACACCATTTGGAAGTTCATCTTGATCATGGATGTTACTTTCAAATAATTCAAACCCATGTGGAAGGCCCAAAAATCTAAATAACATCATGGATTTGTTGGATTTTCCTACTTGTCCCCCAATAAATCTCACTAACAATGAAGCTTTATGGTTAGCTCCCATTTGCCATCATGGTTAGTAGTAAACAATTTCTTCCCATAAATCCAAAATAATGCCTAGGAGGTACAACACCATTCCCCCAACCAATATGTCATAAGACATAACACGTGTAACCAATGTTGTGTGGTCCCTTGGTTTGTTGGGATTAACATGGATCACAATTTTTTTATTGGTTAACCTTTAAACCTTTTCTAATCCACCCATGGAAATCAAAATGTAGTATGGGCATGGTTCGAAATTGACATCGATCAATCCAAAACCATTCATTGCCATCTTGTCCAACATTAAAGGTTGAACACCTAAATCTAGCAAAATCCTATGCAATCAATACCAATGTGCTAATGCCTTGTTCAATTGGAAAATTTCATCTTCACTACACACCACCACCACATGAGGAATAACATGTGTTTGATCAATGGTGAGATGTGCATGAAGGTCTTGTTCAATTTGACCATAACACCATGCCAAGATTATAGGTGAACCTTGGGCATTTTTGAATGGTTGGCTTCAAAAATATGTCGGGGAAACCTAGTCGATTCTAATGGGTCTTCTGATGTAACCACCATCTCCAATGTCCCCCCACCTTGACATAATGTGGATGTTATGCAAAACTTAATTAACAATTGAATACTAAAAATGGCCATTGTTTAAATGAAAAAAAAAAGCTTGATCATTGCCTTTGCCACCCCAACAAATTATTTGGTGATTTGGTTCCAAGTATAACTAAACGCTTTGTTTGACATAGTTAACACACCACCAAAAATCAATGCCCCCATAAGGTTGGGACCTATGTCCATTAACACAAATAATTATGGAAAGCGAACTTGATGTTAAACATCATTGTGTCGAAGGTCCAACCTTTTGTCAACACCCAAGGTTCTATTGTTCAAACATTCGATCATGTCACTAGTGCAATTGTGAAAAACATTTCGACTATATTGCAAACCTTATATTAGTTCCCATGATCATGGTTTTTTGAAACACGTAACATAGCTTCATTGGGGCCATTAAACTTGAAAATCCAACTCCATAGAAATATCATGGGTTAACATGTAAACTAAAATGCAAAATGTCTCTTTGATCCTTTGTTTTCCCTTACCTAAATGCTTTGGATTTTACTTGGGCCACTGTGCTCATAACTAAGGCCTCCAACTGTGTGAATCTGGCCCCCATGATGTTGGATTGATTTGAGGCCAATTTGGTGGCAACCTTTTATTGGTTGTGTTTTTCCCTTTTGACATGTCCCATAACCTTGGCCTTTACCAAAATTGGTGGTCTCTAATTGGCCCTATTCTAATTCAAAATGTAATGTGAATCAATGATTTGCATCATGCCTATAAGTATTACAATGGGAACATGATGGCTAGTTAGGATTAGAGTTAAAGGTAATGGCATGTGGTGGATTAGGCCAATCCTTCTTTTAATGAGGCCCACCACACTTCAAACATTTGTCTTCTCCCCTTTGCTAAATAAATACATTATGAAAAAATAGGGTGATTTGTAATTAGCCTTATAACATGGTTTTTGAATTGCATTGACCACTTGCAACTTCACTGCAATTCAACATATTTTTGTGACATGCATGTTATTGGACAAATTGCATGAATTGTAATGACTTGAACTCGCCATATGTGGAACCATATACATATGCAATTTGTGTATCTCAAATGCAATTATGCACGAACCACTATTGTGCAACTCCAATCCAACTAGTTTACAACTATTGTTATAACATCATGTTAACGTTTTTTTTTCATCCATCCATCAATGATGATTTTTTAAATTTCCATTGCAACTAGGTTGCAACTCCTTTTTAACTATGGGTTCAATGGAAACATGTTAATGGTTGCAACTAATTAGTAATTATGTGACAACTCATGTTGACACAAAGTAATACTTATGTGTAACTATAATGTGTCCAAACCTCAAGGACACAACCTTGAGACTAAAATTACATAAGTTTGTTATAAACCAATTATTAAACAACTATCATTAAAAAAAAAAGTTATTTTGTAGTATTAAATAATAATTAAAATTTTGAAATATAATAATGTTTTGGCAATTATGATGCAACCATTGAATTCACTATAGTTGCTTCAAAGTTATAAAATTTGAAAATGGCAATTAGGTGATTGTTATGGAATAACTAATAGGCATGTTCATTCATTGATGAACCTAATGCTTACGTGATTTTTTATTCATCCACTAACAAAATTAATGTTGCATGATTTTTCATTCATCCATCAATGAACCTATTACTTGATGTTCGTATAAATTTTTATTCATATTCCATTAATAAAAAAAGTCTATTGATATCCTTTGCAACTAGATCTTTAGTTATAGGTTCCAATATAATTATCTAGCAATTTATTTTAATAGTATTGGACGACTAAATTGTAATTTACAATGCACATATGCAGACTTTGCACAAAAATTATCATTGTCAAAATTCATGATAATGATAGATATGCAAAATTACATTCCATCATTATTTATAAATATGAAATGAATTTGAAAATTTATGCATTGATATTTAAATTACAAGAACATTTTCAAAAAACATCTTATTTATTGAAATAAAATTTGATTATAAATCTAAATGCATTTTCCAAACTATTTATAACAAAAAAATTTCTTTACCTAAACAAAAGGTCATCACATAGATGATGAACCACGACAATAAAAAAATTTCATCTAAAACATTATGTTTCCATAAATCAATTAAGTTTTGGTTGAAATGGAATTTAAGCCATATTTTTTTCATTCCATCTTGTTTGCTTGAAATCCACCATATTATAATATTCAATGTCACATGTGAAATGCAATAAATAATAGTACATAACATTGAAATGCAAAAGATATTTAGATGTGTATATGTTCAACTTAAATAAAATTAGTTTACAATTATAGTGCCACTGACTTATTTATCACTAAAATGCAACATACATAACATTGATACAAACTACGTTACAATCAACTACACTTGCATACAATGGTGGTTTTCAAAATAAAATGCATCACATACTTGAAGTATTGAGATTTAAATTCACCATACCTTTATTGTTTTGAATTTTGTCTTTTGCATGCAGTGGCTTGGATTATTACACAACAAACAATAACACATTCAATGACATAGTTATTAATAATTCAACCAAATTATACAACATTACATGTGCATGCTCTTCTACTCAAGATTATATTTTCCAAACAAAATCATTGTTTTTTTTTGAAAAAACCTTATCTTGTATGCACAACTTTAATTTTGACAAATTCAAACATTGTCAAAGTTTTGCCGTATAACACAAGAACAACAAAAGTCATCATAAATGCCAAAAAATAACATTTGTGTTTGGAGAAGTTATTTTTGTTTCAATTCCACCTTTCATTTCAAAAGTCCAAATTTTCAAACACACAAATAGGAAATACAATAGGATTTTCGTTAAAAAAAATTCATCCCTTACAAAACCTTTTCATCACTATAAATTACACTTTATAATTCAACTTTAAAAGAAAATGAAAATAAATCATGAACATTCAAACTCCAAAAACAATAATAAGAACCTTCAACCTTGAAGTTTTATAAACAAACAAACAAATTTGTAATAACCTTTCATCTCTACTTATAAATTGGAATAAAATTTTAAAAAAATAGATATGTAGCACATGACATGATGATTGCATCACCAAAAGATTAATAAATGTACAAAATGTTTAGAAAAAAAGACCTCCTTTTTAGTTCATCTTGAGTTTTTTGATAATAAGCATAGGAAATTTGTATGCTTATTACCATTTATTTAGGAGTTTCCTACCCAAATTTCATAATTTCAAGTTTCAATTTCCAAATAAAAATCTATTTGCATATTAATTGTCCACTTGTTGACTTGGTTGATTTGGTTTTGGCTTATATGTTTATTAGATGTTAGTTGTTAAAAGGGAAAAAAAATCCTTTGTAGTTCATCTTTAATTCTTTTTATGATAAGAATATACCCATGATTACTTTGAAGGAATCATCCTTTGTCATTAAACATATAGGGTATAAGATATTGAAGTTTAGAAAGGTAGATCCATATGTACACCCCAATTGAATTTGTAATACAATATACACATTGCTTTTAATTTCACCTCAAAAACAAACTTTCATTTTCAATGAATATGGTTTGACAGGTTTATAATGCAACATGATGTTGTGAATTGCAATGTAATGAAAAGTTAATAATAAAACAAATGAACAATGATTGCAAAATAATGGAAAAATAATATTATATGGTGGTAACCTAGCGGCACAACTAATTGTATCAAAATCATAGTTGATAACTAACAAACAAGTTGAAAATGTCATATCTACTGGGAGGTGAAAATGCATATACATAGCATGATCATATGTGTCAAGGTTAAACATTAGTTGCAAAATAATTGCTAATTAGATGCTACATTTACCCTAGTTGTAATGTAATTGTCACATGTTACTAAAATGTAATTTGCCAACAAAATCGACCATGGTTGATTACAATTGTATTCATGATGTGTTCATTTTAATCTATAAATGTCCATATTGCAATTAACTTGTAATTATAATACAATTCATTGATTTTCTAACGTGACGTTTTATTTATTAAGTAAAAAAATTTCCATGGGACAATTGTAACATTGTTGTATATTAGTTGTTTTGGAACTCTAGTTGCATGATAATCTAGTTGCCACATACATGATTTCTCATAATGTTGATTTTTTGTAATTGCCAAAATGTTGACAATGAGGTTGCATAAGCATCCATGAGATTAATCTTGTGTAGCATGGAGACACACATGGTTTTCAATTCTTGGATTTACCCAAAGACCTTTATTGTACTTATGTTAAGATAGGCAAAATTGAATATGAAATAGATATAAAGTTGAATTCATATCCATTTTGCATGCAAAGGTGGTCATAAAATCAACCAACTTGGGTAATCTATATTTGCACAAAATATCAAGATCTAATATCATGAGCATGAAAACTAGCACAAGCACAAGGACTAATACAAACTTCAACATGATGTGAACTTATTGTAGGCACAATATCATGAATTCAACACAATATGCCTATGCATGATCATAACTCGTGTTGGTCACATATGAATTTTCCTCAACATGTGATTAGGTAAAGTATTTCAAAAAGAATATTATACATCACATATGGTATCAAATAACCATATTTTGAAAATTGATGGACTTGCTTGGTATCAATTTGCATCTTTAAACAATATCCTTACTTATTAATTTGCATAGCCATTATTTTTGGCAGTAATCACATAAGGGGCAATTTAAAAAATATTTAACCCAAAAACCTCCTAATACCCACCCATAGGTAAACACACCATTAGTCCCTAATGGGATTGCAAGAATGCAACCACATGCACATTGTCTTATTCAAGGAAAATTGTTACCTCATGGGATAGGGATTACAAAATTTCATTTGATGTTTGTTTCCCTTCTTTGTTACATCTATTATAACATCAATGAGATTGTTAGTTAGATACAAGAATAAAGGTTTTGGAAATCATTAATAAGACAACTAAAATGAAATTCTCTTACTACGTCTAATGGTAAAAGCTAAGTAGTAAAGGGTTAGTGGAAACCTATTAATAAATATAAGTTGATTTGAAGAGAGTAGTACATCATTAGTCATTATTCAATAGATGAAGTGATTTTGTAAGCCAAAAATAAATAAATTCTCCAGAACTATAAGACCCAAAATCTACCCCCCAACAATTTGCTTGTTTTACACTTTCTTCCCATCAAACAACCATACTATTATTCATTGGGATTTAGGGTTTAGAAATAACCAACTTGGTTGAAACCCATGTCTTCATACCCATATATAACTAAGGTATCGATCTTTTTCAAAATGATACTAAATGAATTGGGTTGTGGTAAATATCTAAAGAATTAATACCAAGGTAGGAATTGTACTTGGTTCTTAATCAATTGATTTTCAACAAGCTGATTTTTAATGGCTTGCCTTTGACCTAGCTGATCACCTAAATCATTTTTCAATATTCGTCCAACCCTAATTCTAACCACTAGTGCAATAACCCAACCCAAAAAA
>Ga0209611_10008983_pt1 | contig 15335 bp, 9 predicted proteins | sample S1TSphgellanicum_3_FD_187693 | JGI IMG/M metagenome (GOLD analysis project Ga0209611, IMG submission 187693) | Host-associated microbial communities from peat moss isolated from Minnesota, USA - S1T2_Fc - Sphagnum magellanicum MG (SPAdes) (version 2) | ecosystem: Host-associated > Plants > Peat... | reverse complement strand
CAAAACCCATCAAAAAAAAAAAAAAAAAAGGTCCGGGCAGTGCCTGGAAAATTCTTCCAGGCACTGCCCGGACAGACAAACAGACAGACACTATAGCTTTAATATATAAGATACCATCTCCATGGATATTTATTCTATCTTGATGTGCTAGTCTATATAAGGTTATGCATAATGAAAATATTTCATTGGGCATCTGGTAGTTGTGTATAAAGCCGGATATCAAAACGAACCAAAAATCCAGATATAAATTTATACATATCTGGCCATTACCAAGATGTATATCCAGATTTTTTTGTATAACTAGACAACATCGCTTGTAACCAGTATTGGCTAGTTATTAATTTTTGTCATACCCATTGAGTAGGGTATTTAAAGTAGTTTTGGGGGGTGTAGCTTAGGTTATCAATATCAATATCAAAAACATTTGGGTGCTGATTAGGTTATCAATATGTTTTGTGTAATATTCATAGGTTATGCATGGAAGTAGGTTATCATAACTGCTTGATAACCACTGGTTATCCCACTGGTTATCCTACTGGTTATTAACTGGTTATAAACTGGTTATAGGGTTTCCTACAAAATTAAAACTAAAATGATTATTCTTTTATTTTTGGGGGGGGGTTTTCTGTAATAAAAAATGTTTAATGTTTTAAGATTAATGTTTTAAGATGAGGTCATCCAGGATAGCCTTTTTAGTGTTAAGAAAACAGGCCAGGTCTTTGCTACTACTTAAGTTAGTGATAACGTTTGGCTCATGCTTTATGATGGGTACAAAGCCTGAAGGGTGGGTACCGAGCATCTTTGGGGGGAGTGGGGCGGGGGGTCGGGGGGAAAGCAAAATGTGAGGTCGCGAGGTAATTTAGCTAGGTAAAGCACGTGTTGGGTGAAGAAGGCATTATCAAAATTGGACAGGCCTTTATTTTAGTAATGCCCTCGCCCCTTGTGCTTTACCTTACACCAAAGCAAAAAGAGAACGCTTCAAAAGGTGTGCCATTGCTTCTAAACTTAGTTAGTACCTAATCAGTTGCAAAACTTCTATTTACTCAAACACGTTATTGTGTGTCTTTTCAATGAATGCAGTCTGCCAGCCATAGTGAAACGGCGCCCACCAGGGCACCATCCACTGGATGTCCAGTTTTACTCAGTTGTGGATGAACCTCAACTGAGTTAATATTTGGTTTCACCTTGGTAACCAATTCTGTAGGAAATAGGTCTCATATATAGATAGATAGCTAGGAAAATACGTAATTATTAGCTAAGTAGATGGTTTATACATAGGTAAGGGCTGCTTTTAGTACCTACTTACTAACAGTGGGTTGTTAGTAGGTAGGTAGGAAAAAAAAAAGAAAAAAAGCAACTGACCTAACCACCATGGTTAGCTCAGTTACTTTTGTTTTGTGGGTAGGTAGGTACTAAAAACAGCCCTTACCTATGTATAAATCATTTACTTACTTAGTTGTTACGTGTTTTCCTACCTATCTACCTATACATGAGGCCTATATATTTCCTACAGAATTGGTTACCAAGGTGAAACTAAATATTAACTGGGTTGAGGTTCATCCACAACTGAGTAAGAACGGACGTCCAGTGGATGGTGCACTGGTGGTTGCAGGACCTTCACTGTGGCCAAGTCAGTCTGCCAGCGCTGGTAACGAGGTAAGTGGCTGTGGCACCCAACGTGAGCAGGCACCGGCAACGGTGCGCTGCGATCATGCAAACGAGGAAAGCGAGGTTGCAGAAGCAGGGTGTCCCGTTATGCCAAATGTGGGGAGGCGACAAAAAACTAACTGGATGAGGAAAGAGACATTTGTCGTGTTGTGCGTGTGATTAAGCCGCAAATGGAGTTCCATCGCCAGCTGCCAGCTTTTTTTCTTCCGCCTTTTCCAACATCCGTTTGTAGCATCAAGTTGCATATGAGGACGAAAACAAAGCCTATAATAATAGAAGGAAAAAACTCAGCTTTTTGTGTACTTCCTCATGAACGTGGCTGAACCAGCACCGTATGAACATTTCTCCTCGCTCATGTTGCAGTTGCAGTACACACACAACTTGCTATAATCTCCGGCATGACTAGTGTGCTCAGTCTTTCTTGGGGTCGACGACGTGATCATGGCATTAATTCTAAATTATTGTCATACCCAAAAGCGGTTTCTATAGCTAGAAATTTGTATCGAGATTGGTCACATTTCCAGTTCGCTGCACGTTTTGTGTCACCTATAATAGACGTGGTGCGGCAAGCAGCGTTCCAGAGAATTAAACAGTTTTTGTTTGCTGCACAAGGGGGGAATCAGACTCCCCATCTGCAAGCAAGAGTTGAACAGACTAGGGGAAGTTGTATTTTTTTTGGGTCACTCCTTCGTATGATCCCTTTCAAATTATGATCTGCAGGGACATAGTCGTGACAGTCTTAAGGTTACACGTTCAGTCTCATATTGCTGCGTGAATGCCACTTTGAGAATTTTTTTGGTCTAGTTTATGATGCAGATTCTTCATATGCTCAGAATTGTATTTTGACATAAGAAGGGTCTGTATCATAAACCTGAAGAGAAAAATTGCGTCATATTGTAATGTTGTAATCCGGTGCGATTCATGCAGCAGAGATCGAGACCCAATTTGACCAAGTTCTCATATCTGCTAATTTTTCAGCCTGCACGATCATATTCTAGTGCATACAACGAATTAGCAACGATTGTATATTATTGCATTGCCGTTAGTTTAATTGCATTCTTAATAGAGCTCTCTAGAGAAATGGATCTTCGTTTTGAGATCAACTCCTGTTGGCACAGCATAATATAGACATAAATTAATGCAGTCGTGCAGAAAATTGTTCAATGCGCTGATGGATCCCGCACTATTGCTATGGATCCAGCAGAACTTTTCACATTGACTGAGTCCTTCACACACTTACAAGTCCTCCACAGATTCGAGAAAATGGCTTTGACAAAACTGTTGAAAATCTTGTTGTTTTGGGATGCTACAACCTCTGAATGCAGAACTTAGGATCACTAGTACGGTGATCACTCACGAAGATTTACTGGTCAGCAAATTATTTTCAGATTAATACCTTTTTAAATGGGGTTTTTTTTTCTTGGACATCATTCCATTAGGGGTTGTTATGACAGAATTTGTGATACTTGAGGTTTTTTATATCACATTTTTTTTACTTAACTGAGCTCACAATCATCTCATAGCTTGGCATTGACCAAATGCAAGAGGAGCTGTGAGAACTATGAGTCATATTGTGAGTCACCATAAAGAGCTAGATTGTCAATCTATTTGCATTCATTAGTTATGAATTTTTTAAGCATTGCTGTTATGCGATGGAATTAAGCAACTGTTATACCAAGGCCCATGTGAGTACTGGCTTTCCATTAGGATGCTGCAATTGCAGCTTATTGCATGTGTAGTTGTGATCACTGTAGCCCAATGGAAAGAGACCCTGATTACGTCAAGTCTATATAACTCATTGGCTTCATGGGACCAGAAAATTAAAGAGGTAACCACCAGCTACCACTTCAGACTAGTGTTGTGCAATGACGCTTGAGCTTTATTACACTTGCGTTATTAAACTTGAGCATGAGCCCACTTCAGGTTTGCATGGAGATGTTAATGCACAATTTTGAGGAGTTTTTGCACTAAACGCTATTTTTGCACTCTATTTGCTGATGCAAAAGGTCTAACTATATCATCACATTAAACAATAGGGTTGCATTTCACATGATGACAAACAAGCATCAAACAAGCTTACATGGTTTTTTCCTGTTAGAAAATTTACATATGTTCATTGATCCAAAATGATGAAGAATGTGCTCATGAGTTTAGGACAAGGTGAAAATGGGCATTGGAGTTGTAATGTTTTGTTTTATTATACCATTATAACAAGAATTTGAAACCATATTTGGGCAGCAAAATTCTTGCAATTAAAGTTATTGTACCATTATTTGATGGACAAGTTTTGAGTTCAAAAAGGCAAAAAAACAAAACATTGCTTGTTAGTTCATTAAAATTTTGAAAAAATCGGGCTTGTATTGTGTACACTAGGTATACACACACACTCTTCCATAATATATGTACATAGTGCACAATTAGTGCATAACTCCACAAGATGTGCACTTATATGTATATATATGTATGGAAGTGTGTACATATACATACATAAATATACACAATGCACACACATGGGGTGTTCTTCAATACCAAGTATATTCAAGATGTAAATAGTCAGTAATATTCCAGGTACAAAATATTAACTTGTCTTTGTGTTTGCCATCCCTACTGTTGTGTAAATACACACTTGACAGAGTACAGAGAAGCTGTGGAAAGACATGCACATTGAACCGCTTTCATCATGAAAACTTTTCCCTGGCACATGAAACAAAACTTTTTTTCCCCCTTCATTTCACATTTGGAAGTTGGTTTATGTGCTGGGACTTACAATCACAACATGCAGGCCTACTACTTGGATGAAGTCTAATGCATTGTATACAGGACATGTGAAATTCAAACTCTAACATATTATGAACAAATTTAGTGCATCATTCCTTCCTTAAAAACATCACATGGGAACTACAAGGCCAACATATTATGAATAAATGTAGTGCATCATTCCTTTCTCAAAACATCACATTGGAACTACATTGGCAGGGGACAGCTGGGCTGCACTTATCATAACTATCAATCTGTGATTGGATGACCTTCCTAGCTGATGCATATGGTACAACTGGTATGGTCCTTAATTTTGATACTTATACCATGTTATATAGGAGCTCACAAGCTACCCAACACTCATACATAAGGTCCTTCTCAAAGGTCCACATCCCAACAACTAACACCCACCAGTGCACCATCCAAAAAGTCCCATATATACAAATGAATTGAGATAAATCCTAACTGAGTCTAGAGTGGGTTCACTACAGTTCGAGTCAGACCTACCTACTGTCACCTAGTTGGTAGCTAGCGAAAAGGAGGTTAGCAGGTACAATAAAAACAGTCAATTTTGTTAAAAAATGATGTACAATTGTTCTCCAAATTGTGTGCATTTTTTTGGAGGGGAGAGTGTATGTATGTAAACAATTTACAGTGAGTGTTTCTGTATTGAAACAAACAGTATTGGTGATTCCTCCAGCACTTCATGTTCTTCTGTGAAATTGCAACATGACTATGGATTGTTAGGTTACATGGGTTGCCACTGTCTTTCTTTGCAGACATTACACAAGAGCATTTCAACAAAATGATGAAGATGGACTTCACTGCTAAGGATGAAGTGGTGATGCAAGTTTTCGTATATGGAGTAGTCTTATTGATTCACTACCTTCTGGTACACTGTTGAGTAACTTGTTGAAAGCTTGTTATCATCACATCTTTAATGATTCAGGAAATCCTTGCCTCTCTCAGAAGATGCAAGTAAAGGAAGCTTTTGCTTGTGGTTTGCTTCCAAGTGGAGGGAGGAGTAATGGATGCACATGCAGCATTACCAAGAAATAAATGCTAATTTTCCAGAATCTTTGGAATGTTTCTTGATCTTGCATTGAATTTTCTCTGACCCTATTTTCTTCATTCAATTCCAGAAAAGGTAAGGTAGGGTGCATTCAGGAGAAGGCAGTTAAGACACAGGTGTTTGTTGCTTCGTCGTCATGTTACCCTCAAAGGGTTATGGTGGAGATTTCTCTGCAAACTCATAAACTTCTCTTTTTTTTTTGCTAATTCTGATCTGTATCATGGCTTTCTCATATTTTGGCAGCCTGGGAGCAGGGCAGTCATTGACAGCCAGCAGAAAACTGTAACTTAGCTTCAGTTCATCTTATACCCTGCTTCTTATCTCGGCAGATGGCAGGTATGTCTGTGAGCTTTGCATGTGGCCACTCTTGTATAGTTTTTCTGGACCATACTATCTCTTTAAATGCATACCACTAAGTAAAAAGTGTTGCCAGAAAATTATGTACTCCGAACTGTCCATGCAAAGCATTCTCCATGCCCCTCCTTATTTCCAGATAGGACTGGGATCGGAGAATGTAGTCCATGTTCCATGAGATTGATCACACTTTGGTGCAATGTAACAGTTGAATTACTCTGAGTAGTCTGCAATTGCCAGAATAGATACAGTCCATGCCAGCTGATGTGTTAAAAGGGGCCAAAGGTTGGTCTGTGATTTTTTTGGTGCTCTAAAAGCCCAGGTTTGATTTTCTGCTGGTTATTCAGGCTGAAGGTTTCTGGCTTCCTGAGGTAGTTGTGTATATGCTTAAGAAAGTGGCTGGTGTGAGCTTGGGCTTGCAGTATGAGACTCAGAAAGCTGTAGCAGCAAGTGCATGATTAACTGTATGCTCCTGTGATGATGTGCACATAGCAGCAATGATCATCAATCATATTGTCTCCTGGCCCTGTTTTAGGGTTTGGGGTTTGTATGTTGGATGTGTCAACTTTCGAACTCACCCTCTTTCTTGAGAACCCATGACAGCTCTCACAATCCTGTGCATAGTTCCAAATCGGATTTTTCAGCTTGAAAATTTGTGAAAATTTGCCTGGAATGTTTTTACTGATGGATGCCAAAGTTATTGTGTGGAGCAAATGGACTGACATCCTTCCCTGACTAGTTCAATCCTTCAAGATTTTAGATAGTTATGGCAGTACTGTCATTGTGAGATTGCATAGGAAATTGTGATGAATTGAAATGAAGATCAATTAAATTTGTGCAACACTACTCATCAGAAACCCAATTGCCATATGCACCCAGATCATAGATAGGCATATGGAACTTCTTGCTGTGTAGGCTTTCAAAGATATTCTGAAGCAGATATGGGCTTTTTCTTCCCTACAAGAGCACACAAAAAAGGATATTGTTGTAACAAAAATTGGAAGTGACACCAAAATTATACAAACTGATAATTTCAGCTTCCCATACAACACTCCAATTCAGTCCATGTAGATCAGATACTGTTTCACATGCGCTATCATATTTGATGTAGACCTGGATTCACAATGGTACATAAAAACAATTGTGCACTTATATTGTATCCATCTTTGCATGGATTGTAAAAAAACACACTCATTTTTACGCAGTCCAATGATATCTTCTGTGTAGGGTAACGACCAAGAATGGAGCTGTTCTGTGAATGAGGGCCTGGCGCTAGGCAGGAGCTGAGAGCAGGACCTGAATTCCCAAAATGGCCCCACTTGAGGTCCTTACCCAGCAGCATAAAGATCCAGTAGAATTTCTAAACAGCTGTGATTCATTTCAGGCATGGCAAGGCACCATATAGCATGAGTTTCCTCAATTTTGAGCACCTTAAAATTTAGGAACCCTATGCCTGGTGATTCAAATTGGGGAACCTTATGTGGACAGTGCCTCCTCAATTTCCTCAATTTTATCGAGGGGAAGGCACTATTGTGTGATCTTTCTTTTTATCTGTTTATGTAGTTTATAAGATTGAAATTGTGATCAAAGGATATGAGATAAATTATGATGAAAAGGAAACACTACAATAGTCCCATATCCTCACATTTCCTTCCCATTCCCACAAAAAAGCAAAAAAGGAGATTGTGTCATATCTTCACAATTCCTTCTCACAACAGAAAAATGGGATTGTCCCATATCCCCTTAGTTCCTTATTCCTCCCCTTCTCAAAGGAATAAAAAAATGGGCCTCTTGAATGCCCTTCCCCCAAAGAGAAAAAATGGCATCCTCCATTATCTTCTTAGTTCCTCTCCCACCCCTTTCCCCCAAAGAAACAAGATGGCCTCTTGACTACATGTTGCTTTAACCAAAGGGGATGGTGTTGGATTTACAGAAGTAGTGATGAAGAAAAGTCAGCACAAACCCAAGGTTGCTGATATAAGTAAGAAGGACCAGCTAATTCAGAAGGATGGGGCGAGCTGAAGGAATGAGGAGGAGCCCCATCCTGCTCAAAATGTTGAATTCTTGCCAGAGAAACACAAAGTGAATAAGCAGTTGGAGCAGCATACCCACTCACCTCTTCCTGGGCAGCAAGTTTTAGGAGCAAGTAGGATGAGAAGGTGCTGACCTCTGAACTGCCACTACCAGCTGAACAAGAAAGTGTGAAGCATTCTGAGACAGCTCCTATGGTGTGGTCTCCTAGAGAGGTTTGCAGAAGAGATGGAAAATGAGGAAGAAAATGGTGAAGTGTGTGAGATGTCACATGGATCCTCCAGATGAGCAGGCACATGAAACTCTTTTGGAAGGAGAGGGGACTTCTGGAGCTGACTCATTGTGTGCCTTACGGATGATGCAAAATTCCTCAATCCCACAGCAACTAGGACCAACAAGCTCAAGTAGCATACAACTTGCTGCAGCAACGCCTTTATCTCAACAGACACCCAACCAACATGGTGTGCCTACTCAAACAACTGACATGCCAAAAAAGTCCCAAGTGAACGAACACAGCAGCTACACTATCCATCTTGCATGACATTGGTGTGCCAGAGGAGGAAGGTGACTAGTTCATTGATGCAATTGGACTGCAGCTGTCACCTGCCAGCCATGAAAGAGTTAAAGGAGGTCGGCATGTTGCAGGCAATAAACCTAGTAGACCTGGACCTTTGAAGGACATCAATGGCAGGAGGGGAGACTCTGGTTGTATCTTGCTGAATGTACCCCCTGCATTGGATTATTAAGTTGGATTGTGCTAAGGCTTATGACAAAGTAAGCTGGAATTCTTTGTTTGAGGGCTATGTTGAAGATGGGTACAGTGAGGGATTTTGTAGAAATGATGAAGTTGCTTTTCAAAGAGGCTAAGGTTGTGGTATGCCTGAATGGTGCCATCACTTGGCCATTTGAGATAGGTAGAGGGTTTGAGGCAAGGGTGTCCTCTTGTTCCTTACCTATTTGTCATTGTGGAAAAGGTCTTGAATGTCATGGTTGAAGAAAATAATCAAACTTGGGGATATCAAAGGGGTCTTACTACCTAGGGGAACAAGGTAGCTAACAATTTTTCAATATGCTGATGATCTCATTTTTTCAGTTAGAGGGGAGGAAGAGAATTGGTGGAACGTCTACACAACCTATTACTAATGTTTTTGTGAATTTAGTGGAGTTTTAAAAAAAGAATTGTGAAAATTTAATGGTTTAAAGTTGGAGTTTCAAGAAAAGAACAAATGATATTATTACAAATTTATAAACATGAATGTGATCGCCTTTCAAAACTTCAAAACCTTGTGATCCCGACTGTAAAAAATTGCTTGAAAAAATTATGATTGCTTCAATCCATTATTTATTAATCAAATTTAAAAAAGGACCATCTTAGGCCCTCTTAAAAATTAAAAGCATTATTAAAAAACCTAAAATTTGAGCAACATTAGTCTCAACCTTGCGTGGTCTAAATCATGAAAATGACAAAACCAAAATTGGTCCTAGAACTATCAAGTTGCTAGTTCTAAATTTTGAGAAAGAAAGAAGCAGAACCCAACCTAAAAGTTTAGAACTGATTGTGGACTTTTGTTGTCCCCTTTGGTAGGTCTCATTGCTCTTTTTTGTCATGCATGTTGTTGGTGCATTTACGCTCTTGTGCAATAAATATCTCTTGGTAGGACATTGGTCCTTTCATTTTTATACCTCCCTTTCCCCCTTTGGAATAGGAACCTCATTTTTCTATTGAGAGATTGTGGGTTCAAAACTGCTCTATGACAGCAGAACATATGCATGTCCCACACACAACTTAATCAACATTTTTTTTAGTTCCTGTCAGAACATGGAGAAGCACACTATTAGAACATGCAAAACCACGCAATTCTATACAGAGCACAAAAAGGGAGCAAAAATACACCCCAAAATGGAATAAGAGCTCCCTGGGGGTGATTACCTAGTGTCTCCCCTTTTGGATGGGTGTTTGTTGGCCTTGCCTACGAAGGCAAGGATATTGTGTTTAGATTCATTATAGAGTAAGTATAGTAGCTTAAGGGATTTTGACGCCTAGGTAATAGGTCTATTTTTATATGAGGATTTTTGAAAGATGATATTCTGGCTTGTGTTGAAACTTGAGATTAGTTATAGAGTTATAATATCTTGAAGGATTTTGGTTTCTTTCAGAGGATTTTTTTTTAAGATTATAGTTTTGCATGGTGAAATATTCGAATTCCCATAATTCTTCTTTTGCCTTAAGATACTTTTTAATGTAAATGGCAAGGCTACGGTGTGATACACCCCTTGTTTTTGTTGGGTTTGAATCTAGGGTTAGGGTTTGAAGCTCTTTGTCTGCGGAGCTTTCGTCGTTCATCTTCAGATGCGTTCCGGATTTTTTCCAGAATGCCAAGGCGGAGCACCACATTCCCTCAGGCCCTCAGGCATGTTGTTGCTGCAAAACAGCCAAAGAGCCAGCTTCTTTTCATTTAGCAAGCTTTGTCGCACAACCATGAGAATCGCTCCTGCAAGGCACTTGGTTCGGACAGTAGTCGCACGCTGCCAAAATGAATTGTTGGATTCCTCTCTCTCACATTTGCAAAGCTCTCCGAATCGAGGTTCTTCCAGAAGCTTGAACATCTTCACAATTTTCAACAAAGAGGCTCGGGCGAAAGAGCAAGCGCGGCTGACGGATGAGCTGAATCGGGGCTATTTCGATGACATCAGGGAGCTGAAGAAAACAGGAGGCAAGTTTGGTATCGCGGCCAGAAACTTGGTTCCCATTGCAGCAGCTCCAAAGTTTCCATCTCTCATTGTGCAGTCACCAGGAGGTACGCCGGCCTTCGAGCTTCCCATCCAGGAAGGGCAAAATCATGTAGGCCCAACTCTGTTGTGCGTGGCATTCCGAGCCAGTGCCCAGGCCATGGTGGAGTCATGGAGCAAGCCATTCTCCAAGATGTTTAAACCCAACAACGGTATCCAGATCTTCGAGGTTTCTGTCATAGAATCATGGTTGTTGTCTTTGAAACCCATCAGGAGCTTGCTTCTACGGACAGTGCGAGATGCAGAACCACCTGCTGCTGCTGCAGTAGGAGAAGAAGGACAAATTCTTCTGCAGAGAAAAGTGGCTTATTCGTTTGGTGACACCTATTTCTTCAGGAAGACATTGGGGATACCCAATTTGTTATCTGGGTATGTGTTTTTGCTTGACAACAAAGGAAGGGTCAGGTGGCGAGCCAGTGGCATGGCAACTGCTGAAGAGCTGACATCTATGGAATCTTGCACTTTGCGGCTATTAGAAGAACAATCACCCAAGGCCCACAAGTCTGATTCACAACAACAAATTGCTCAACACAGTAGTGATAGAAGGTAAGTAGTTGAAGGATTTTTGGGTTCAGGAATTCAGACATTTTAGAACCTAAACTGTAGTCCCAAGTTTTCTGGTGATATCATCTATCTGTATCCAACTATCCAAATCAATCAGACTCCAAAACCAGCATCAGAATGGATCAGACTCCAACCAACATCTGGATCAGTCAGACTCCAACTGGCATCCAGATCAATTGGACTCCAACCAGCATTCGGATCAATTGGACTCTAACCAGCATCCAGATCAATCAGGGTCAAACCAGCATCCAGATCAATTGGACTCTGACCAGTATCCTCTTGGTTGAAGGCTTAGGTTTGCAGAAATCAAATGGATGGTATCCCTGGGGAAGAAGCTCACTATGACATTTTTTTGTGGGTTTGGGGCACTTACTGAAGCAGGTCTGTAATTGATGCAGTTTTGAATATCATATCCTTTCCTGCCCTAGAATGTCACTTCTGCTTTCAGTTCTGTCAGATTTTTGGATTTGGGAGTTCAGACATTTAAAACCTAAACTGTAGTCCCAAGTTTCTTGTGATATCATCTAGCCATATCAAACTATCCAAATCACTTGTACTCCAAAACAAGCATACAGTTCAATCAGACTCCAACTATCAGCATCTGGATCAATTGGACTCCAACAACCAGCATCTGGATCAATCAGACTCCAACCAGCATCAGAATCAATTGGACTCCAACAAACATCCTCAGTTGAAGACTTAGGATTGCAATGCAGAAATCAAGTGGATGGTGTCGTTGGGGGAGAAGAACTATGACAATTTTTATGTGGGTTTGGAGTGCTGACTAGAAGGTCTGTAATTGAAGCAGTTTTGAATATTATGTCCTGTGCCTTAGAATGTCAGTTCTGCTTTCAATTCTATGCCTGAGACCAGGATGAATTGATGATATGAGTTGCTTTGGGGAGATTTGTGCGGCAGCTGGATTGAATTTTGGATTGCTTTATAAGAAGGTACTGGCAGTAATTTTGTTCAGCGATTTAGATTTGGACCTAGGTTTGTTCTGAAAACAACAATTTCCAACCTTTGGTTCTTGTCAGGATTCGATACATATCTGGCAAACTATGATGTCCCCACAATTCATGCCCTTGCCATTATGCTAGGCCCAAAATAGGTGATGAGCACAGTTGGGAATAAAAATCCTGCTCAGCCAACGAGGAACTGCCACATGCACCCAATAAACAGACCCCATTCTTTTTCTTTTGGGGAGGGTGGGGGGCATTCCCCAAATTATGGGGTGAATAGGATGAGGCCATAGCCAAGTGTGGCCATGTATTTTGCAATTGTCCCCACCTGTGGGCTGGCTTTACCCATTGTAAAGCATGAGGCTGATGTTATCATGGAATCACATGGAGTAGGAGGGGGAGATCTTGCACCTATCCTTAAGGAGTTGGTGTAAGATCACTTCTCCTAGAACTCCTTTCTAGGTGGGATATTTGGGGATATAAGGTGGGTCCAAACACACTTGGGGAAATTTCTCCAGGTGCTTAATGAACCACTTTTAACTCCCTAAAGCTCGGTCTTTGTGCCAATGCAGTTTGCTCTCACTTTTAACTGTGTTAAGAAGTCACAAATTTTTGTTACTTGTTATATGAACCAGCTTAAAGCTGTAAGAGTGAACATCTTGAATAATTGCCTAGATCCTGAAGAATCCAGACAATGTCGCGGTCTGCCAAGAGGGCTGGTGTTCTTGTCCAAAGATGCAGTTGAATAATTCTGTACTTTTGCAGCTACAAAACAAATAACTCCACCCTTTTGTTTGGAAGAAGCTGATGCATGCTGCCCACCTGATGGGCTTCAATTCACTCATCATTGATTGTTCAATCCAGAGAAATGTTTACATCTACAGCTTACAGTCAAGTGTTGAAGGATAAAAAGCCACCCCAAAACTTGAAAGGCTACATAAAACATGGTTGCCTTTCAGAATCAGCATTGTTCATTCACAAACCTGTTCATGTTGGGCTTTTATTCTTTAGGGCAATTGTGGGGCAAATTTTTTCTCAGTTTTGTACATTTGTACATTTGGGGCATTTGTTGACCAAATGACCATGGTGACATGCTAAACTGTTTAGCATACATGATAACGCATTATGCTGATGTGTATTGTTGAAGCAAAATACTTTACAAAACTAACACTACTACCTAATGATAAACTTCTTGCAAGCTGATATATAATGAGGGTTGCGCCAAGCTGTAGTTCATCTCCTATCCCGTGCAATTTAGCTGTATGTTGGCAAATGAATGGGTCAGAAACCAAACTAAGTATTGTTGAACAGACAACAGGTTGAATCCCTAGTCCTCACTCTTACCAAAAGATCTGCAATCTTGTTGAGATACTACCTCTACTTTTTACAGCAAAACAATGTTAAGAATTCCAAAGCATGGGGTCATTTCTGACCTACAAAAACCAAACTAACTTCCAAGTCAAGCTAAGTGCAGGACTTTCACCTGCACACCAGTGGGCAGAACCTCTTTTGAGGTCCCACAGTCCCAGACAGGGGCTGTACCACTGAGTGAGCACCGCTAGGGTAGTTCCAACTAGCTTTTGATGGTCGGTCTTATCTATTACTGGACGTACCATGGACATGCCTGCTATCCTCTTTTATGTGTAGGGTAAAGCCTTGAGAGTAGGGCATTTACACCATGGACCTTGGGCCACCATTTCTGCCCGACTCCCAGGTCTTTACCCGTTTAGGGTAGCCCCGCTATGGTACCATAAGTTGGCAAATTTTCCCCCTTGTACTTCTTGAATTCTGATCACTAAAAGGGGTTGTTTCCCCTCTCTGCTCCTGTGGTTCCCCCCAAGGGTGTTACCCAATAGAGGCTGCTATGTCATGCAGGAAAGCCCGCCATGTGGGAAAGCCCACATGCATGGGAGCCTGACACAGAGACATTTCATGGCTGAAATGCATCCGCATGTCAAGGTCTTTACATTCACTTCAACAGCTCATAGAGTTGTTGAAATGTGTTAAGTATCATCCATTGGGAGGCCCCTTCTCTCATACTATCTGTACTATGAGGGGACGGGCCAACCAATGGATGTTACCAAACATATACTCACACGTTTGCAAGGAATTCACCCGCAGTTGGACGGTGACCACAGGGTGTGAGGGTACGTGGATCACTTATGTTTGTTTGCTCAACTTGTTTTCTTCATTCTGCTGTGGCAATTTTTGAAAAGGTCTGAAACAAAACTGCACTAGCATGTACAAGCTGAAACTTTCCTGTCCACAGTTTGCTGTTGAAATAGAGGATAATTCAAGTAGCAATGTCTGAAGTTGGGGCCAGAGTGAACCAGCAGCCACCAATGCACCAGTTGGCCGTTCTGTCCACTGGATGGGCTGCGCTTTTTCATTTGGTGTCAGATGGGGTTATCACAGTCCATTTCTATTGGCTGCTGATAACTGTATTTATTTATTTTTGGTTTTTTTTTGGTTGCTTTTCTCCTGGACCCAACCTCACACATAGCTACCCTACTCACCTTCCTACCTTCATAAATATTGTATCAACCTTGGTACCTTACTATTTATCCCCTATTGACATAACTAGTTATCCTACTGACCTAACTACCCTACTAACTTAGTTACCTTGTTAACTACATACCTTACTGACTTAACTTCCCTATTGATGTAATCATTGTATTAATTATTTACCTTACTGACCTAATTACATTATTATTTAGTAACCCTATATACACAACCACCCTATTGACATAAATATTCTACAAACCTAGTCACCTTGATAAGGTAACTTGTTTCCTACATACTAACTTGCTTACCTACATGCCTACCTACTCTAATAACATATCGACCTTGTTCCTTGAACTTTCTTTCTATTTACTGACTTGCCTACTAACCCAACTACCTATCTATATGCCTACTTACCTACCTACATGCCTACCTACTTTAATAACCTATTTACCTTGTTCCTTGAACTTCCTTTTTACTTACTAACTTGCCTATTAACCCAACTATCTACTTATACACCTACTTACCTACCTATGCACCCACCTTCCTACCTACCACTATGTTCATCTACCTACCTATGCTTTTTACATAGCCAAATACCTAACAAATTATCTACTCATTTTTCCCACTCCCCT
>Ga0209611_10008982_pt1 | contig 15336 bp, 14 predicted proteins | sample S1TSphgellanicum_3_FD_187693 | JGI IMG/M metagenome (GOLD analysis project Ga0209611, IMG submission 187693) | Host-associated microbial communities from peat moss isolated from Minnesota, USA - S1T2_Fc - Sphagnum magellanicum MG (SPAdes) (version 2) | ecosystem: Host-associated > Plants > Peat... | reverse complement strand
AAAGTTTGAAGACCTTATCAAACGTGCACAAGCAAGTGTCGCCTACTTCCAAAGCAAGGTCAAAGAATACATGATATTTTGTTTATTTAAGTAGCAAAAAAACAAAGAGTGTGTACTAAAGAATGGGCAAGCCCTTGATTATTTTGCAAAGTTAGTGAAGAAGCAAGCCCATTAAGGCAAACCTATTCATTCACTTTCCAAAATAATCAAGGGTGCACTCATTCCTATATGTATTTGTGAAGAGTGTGGATATCATTTGCAAATGAGTAGTACAAAAAGAATCGAACTTTTAATTGATTGTGGGACTTGGCATCCTATGGATGAAGATATGATTGCTCGAGATGTTCTCAAATTTTCTGATGAAGATTTGTACAAAAATCGTATTGTTTTTAATCAAAAAAGAATAGGTTTGATTGATGTTGTTCAAATGAGTACATGAAAATTAAATGGGACTCCTATTGCTCTTGGAGTTATGGATTTCCAATTTATGGGAGGTAGTATGGGTTCTGTAATGGGTGAGAAAATTACTCGTCTTGTTGAATATGCTACCAAAAAAATCTATGTTGTTAATTATTATGTGTTCCTCTGGAGGAGGACGTATGCATGAAGGAAAGGATTTTGGATCATTACATTTTTGAAGTTTGATGATTATGTTAAATTATGGTCATTAAAAAGGATAATGCATGACATGTTAAACTATGCATAGTGAAAAGGACATGTAATTAATTATGAGAACAAGGCTAATTTGCATGAGATTTTTACAATTTAAGTAACCTTGAAATTTTGCATAATATGCTTTCAAAATCATTTACGTTTGTATTTCAAAAACAAAACATGTAAAATGTAATGAAATATGACCTTATCTTTTTAACAAGATAAACTGCAACATTTGCAAAAAGAGCTTTTACAATTTTATATCAAACCAATTTTTTTCAACATTAACTTGATCTTGAATGTTTGGAAAAAAAAATTGTTATCATTATAAAACCTTCCATTCCTACTTTGTTTTTATTGGACCTTCCCTATCCATTCCGGATTCAACGCCATTCTAGCAAAATGAATAAGGCTATATATAAATAATCAACATTTTAAAAAAAATTTAATGTTAACCTATCAATTCCATTAACATTTCTATTGATTGATCTAATTATTCATTAAATTTATTATTCAAAAAGGTGTCAGTTGCAATTTTTTTTGTCCCATAGAACTACATGTTAATAATGTTGTTGTATGGGACAATTTTTTTTGTGAATACCAGTTGCAACAGACACATTTTTTTCCACAATGATTTACCAATTTGGTTGGTTTGCTTGAATCATCAAGGCATAAAATGGTGTATATAGGTTGTGTAGTTTTTAAACTTAAAAGTATCAAATTTAAAAATTGACTATTTAAAATGAAACATGAAAATCTTTTTTTAATATAATTGTTATAGTATCCAATTTTTTCGATGTAAAATAACAAACGAAATTAAAGAGAGATTTTTTACTTCCAAAAGTCTCCAACGTGATAACGTTAATACCATAGCGTGTATCACCGAAATACAAGAGTTCTAGTATTATTTTATTTAAAAAATTTATCTAAACATTGTTTGACTTTGTAGTGATTAACAATGAATTTCACATTGTTTTTTCCTTTTTTTAATAATGTTATTAACCTATTATTGCTTATCAATATTCTTTTAAATAAGATACCAACCATGAGCACTACAACCATCGAAGATATATGTGTGGATATTTCTAGGTCAAATCACAATCAAATGAGCCAATTTCATTATTTTATAAAATGACTACAATTTTTTTGTAATCCTTTTGATTTTTTCATAGAAAGGAAATTTTGCAAAAAATCTTTTGCAACTTGTTACTAAAAATACTTATAGTTGTTCCAATATAATATAAATTTTGTCAAATTTAAAACGATCATTTCAAATCATACCAACGTATGTTAATTATTTTAGGCTTTAGTTAAGTCTTGGGGGGCGGCATTTTGTGTAAAATTTGGGATCTACATGCATCAAACAACTATTTTAGGAAAGGTATTATATAATTGTCCAACTTATTTTTTATCACCCTATATTAATTATAATCCACTATTTCATATTATTGCATACCCTATATTATAATCAAATTGATTATTTGAATAAAATCTACCCTATTTTTTAATTAATTAACTTATATTTTTACCCAACAACCAATATATTGCACCCTATATTTTTACTCATGTATTTTCAAAAAAAATTACTAATGTATTTATTGTATCATAAGCTACAACTTGTTTTATATTTCATGTACATTACACCTCATTTACATGTGGCAAAGGATTTTTGAAATTTTAAAATTCTAAAACATATTTCAAATTTTTAAAAAAACATAAATGCAACTTTTAACTTGTGAATTTTTTTTGAATGTGGGTAGTAACATGATTAAACAAGCTTCTAATTTAGGAAAGACAAGTAGTCCACATATTCCATGTAACTTGAATGTCCAAAAAATGCCATTACATGCATAATGATGTTTGAGCAAAAAATACAATGATCTTACAAAGATTTTATAGGTGCAATGTATTAAAATTCCCACAAAGTTGTGGTCCTTACTATATCCATGATGTGCAATTGAAATGGATCATTTGCTTCATTCGTCACAAACAAGTACACCTCACCATCAAACATTTCCTCAACCCCACTTGAATAATACTTAATAGAAATTGGTTTACCATGATAGTGATCAATTCTTAAAAGTTGTATAATCTTTTTGATTACTACCATTCATGTAACATTTTGTCGTCCTTATGATACCAATCCTTCATAAATACAATTAACACAATTAGTTTGAGTCAAAAATCCAAAACACTAATGGTGGCAACATGACTCCAACCTTGAAAACAAATACGGTGCCCATACCTTATGTGTGCATGGAATGTTGTATTTCTTTTACCATCGTTTAACAGTTACATGGTTGCCCTACTAGATCGCGTCTCTTGCCCAACTCATGGAGGTATAACAACCTTTTAAACATTTGACTTCCCAATTAGATTAACAACACCCTTCCCAATTGTTCCATGGGTGAATTTAGTAGTGTTTACAAGTTGCCCAACCCCATTACTTGCCTCTTGTTCCTTGCCTAATTCCATTTCAACTATCAATTAGGCAAACTAATAAATATGTAGTCTTTTACAACCTTAACACCTAAATATAAAATATGAATAGGTTTTTAACTTTACATATATGCAATTATATATTTGAAGTTAAGCACCAATTGTAGTGTTAGAGGATATACGCAATTATGTCCTTGGTGCTTAGCTTCAAATCTTGAAAACTAAACAATGGTGTACGCATAAGCTTTTACACCACTTCATGCATTTGAAGCTGGCATCCATAAGCTGATTAGTGAAAAATTGTGTGTTTTCTTGATGTACATGTATTCCTGGGACATGGGAATTTGATGCCCTAACAGCTTGTGGTGTAGTAGTTTCCTCCCCCCTCACTAACAAGGTGCGTTCTTCCTTCATGTTGAAAGGACGAAAAGATTGTGGCATGACTACTCGAACTCCTCTAACCCTGATCATAGGACTTGAACTAGATGCGAGTCCATCAATTTGAATCACTTGCGTAGTGGTAGAAACTTTGGGTGCCACGCTAGGCTCTTGTGCCGCGACATAGGAAGGGAAAAAAGAAGTAGCAAATTTTGGTGTGAGACTAGAATTATGTGCAGTGGAAACAACATATCCCCCAACCATGGCATCATGTGGGAGGCCATAGAACAACCTAAGAGGTCCTTCCCGTGATCTTGAACCTTGTATAGGTTGGGAATGACTAGCTAGTTGGGAGGATTTGCCTTTTAGATTAGCAAGTTGGGCCTTCAATGATTCGAGTTCATTTTGTGAAGTTTGAATTTAAATTGCATGGGCTTGAAGCACCTCCCTCTTGTCAACATTGTGCTCCTTCTTCTTAACATTTTTTTGGGAATTACCTTTGGTGGGCAAAGCCTGAGTGGAAAGCTAAGGTGCCTTAGCTTTTGGTTGAGGGACAATGGAAGATGTTGGCAAATTTTACTGTGGTAATCGGAGTTGTTTCCATTTAAAAAACTTAGTAAAATAGACAGCTTCCTGATGTCCCTCTTTCCCACAATAATCACAAAAGAAATCCTTGGAAGGAATGTTGCACTCACTAGCTTTGTGGGCAGGATTGCCACAGTAGTTGCAAGAAGGTAGGATGGGTGGAGCCGAATGCACAGCTTTAGCCCTTGAAGAAGAATGTGATGATCTAATTGGCGCAGATGGTGTAGGTTGAGGCTTTGAACGTGATGGAAGCTTCATAGTATTGGCTTCATAGTGTGCATGAGCTAGTTCTAGCTTTTTGGAAATGTTGTACACATCTAACAAAATGTACAAGTCTCCAAATTTTGCAAAAACTCGTTGCAAAACCTGCGCATGGAGTGTTAGAGTACTTTCCAACGAACGAAGATATTAGTGGGCAGCTTCCAAGTCTATGATGCTCTGGGTATCCTCTTTGAGTTTGAAAAGCCTCATGCAAGGGTTTCATCCTTCTGTTGAGAGAAGGTGGCAAGCTGCAAACATTTTTCAGAACTTTTGACTAGAAATTCCAGCTCAAGAATTTGAAAGAATTTCCCCACTAGATTAGCAAAAGCTGGTGCATCGGTGGTGGGAGGAATGTTTGCGGTGGCAACAATGAATTGTTGAAGAGAAAGGTTTATTGAGGTAGGTATCGGGTCTGGATTATTAGGCACAGTCCCATGATGTGCAATTATAGCTTGCAATGTAGTTTGAGAGGCAGTGGCGATGGCTATGGCATAAGCTGGATTAGGAATTTGGGTGACGCCCAAAATCCTTGTAGAACGTTATTCGTAAACATCCAATGCCTCATAGTGCACATAACGAGCCAATTGTTTGAATGTAAACGCCTCGGTGTAATTAGCGCCATACTTGAGTTCCAATTCACAAATCACAATTGAGAAAGTTGCCTTGAACTCCTTCAAAGAAATGGTACCATGCCTTCCGTTGAACTTGTTAATTCTCCTAGAGGAATTACTAACCTCCATGGTGTATATGGGTGTAGAGGTTATGGCTTGGAGCAGAATATACGGTGATGGTGTGAAAGCAGGTGCAATAGTAGGTGTACCCTACTGATAAACCCTTCCAAATGGATTTTGATGTACCGTCGATGTAATGTAACCTGAACTTAAATTCCTGGTAGGAGTTGTACTAGATGATGGTGGTGCTGTAAATGCTTGATGGTACCATCGTGAAGATCATGAAGATTGTGAACTTAAGAAAATCGGCTTAAAGGATTGTGTGTTACTTCGTAGCTTATATTTAGGCTCTGGCTGAGCAGTAGTGGTTTCATCATCCAAGGACATGGTGTTGTCCCATGCCCCAAAATTTTGTGATAATACATAACACTAGTTACAGAATTTTAACACAATGTACGATTTAAAAAATACAGTGCGTTTTTGGGAATGACCCACGATAAACAAATGTGACAATATCATCTAGGTCATGCAAGCTCCAATCTGCTACATGCTTCTCTTCAATTCATCAACACCGCAGTTCATCAATTGCTTCTCTGGATCGAAACCTGCAGCTAAGAATCTAACAGGTGCAACTTCTATCTGGACTCAGTAAAGGTTTGGAGAGTGTAGACACTAATGAAAGCAATTTCACCTCCAAACTTTATAGTCGATTCCTTTAGAGCTGACTAGTCAGAAAGCAAGGTTTGAATGACATTGACATTGAGGATGCAACCTCCCACCCATCATTGGTGCCGATTGTAAACTTGTCTGCAAACCCATTACAATCGATAATAGAACAAGTGAAGGTGGATTTTTGATTTTGTGATGGTACTTACCCGTGAGTTCAATAGGTATTCTCAGGAGTGAGCCAAGATCATCAGGCATTTCATACAATTAAGAAGCATGTATTAAGCTGAAGTAACACTAGGTGCCAACATGGGGTACTACCTGCCATGAGGGATCAGGTACTCCAATAGGTGCAGGAAGCAAGCTCCCTCTCTTGGATTCTGCACCTACATGAATCTGATGACCCTTCCTCCTGAAGTGTTAATAGTCCCTTGAATTGATCTCTGATAGATTTGTCATTTGCAGACATCCAACAAGAAGATAAACTTGTAATAAGATGCCAGTGATTATTAATCTACCCAAGATTTCAGGCACACTATTCTACAAGGCCTGCAAATGAATCAAAGGAAAAAAAAAAAAAAAAAAACCCCAAAATTACATAAGCTACACATGAAGATCCTAAAGACTCAAATTCTTCTTCTTATGCCTTTGAACCCCGTTTGCTTGAAATCACAAATAGAATTTGCCATGAATCAAAGATGCACACAAAAATATAAAACACGATACAAAAGTCCATGAAAAAGCTTAAAAACTGGATAATGGAACAATCCCAACTTGTGAGCTGTCTAATAAAGCCAGTAGTGCATAGGAGCACCAAGTTGACCTACACATTGCAGATCAGACATTAGGAGGAGTACATCAACTTGTACAATCTCTTCAGAGTCACCTGCTTCTAAGTTGGCTGGTGCACAGGAAGACGTGTTTAGCAGACCAACCATTTTAGAAGAGTTGAGAGTAAGGGGATGACTCCTATCATGTTCAATACATCACTTGCTTTGGACATTGGACCAGCAGGTCTGCCATGAACTAGTTGTTGTATTGGCACTCCACAAACTGCCCACAATTGATCTCTGGTCCAAAATCTAATTCTAAATCAAACTGCTCCAGTTCTGCACGAGGTCAAACGAATTTCCAACGAAGGTCGGACGGAAGTCAAACAGACGTCGGATGAAAAGGTAGGACAACAGAACAATAGGACATCAAGACGTAGGACGACAGGGCGTACGACAAAAGTTAGTTGAAAGTCCAATGAAAATCGGACGGACGTCGAATGAAAGTTCGATGAATGTCAAATGGACTAAGGTCATTCACCACTATTTGCAATGGTGGCATTACTGCTCACATCACTACAACGTTACGAACTACATTACAATGATGCGATTGTGGCACTGTAGCTCGCAACGTTGCGAACTATGCTACAACGATGTGATTGCAGCGTTGTAATTCGCAATGATGCGAACTACATTGCAATGATGCGATTACAATGCTGCAACGATGCGGCTACGGCGTTACAATTCGCAACGTTATAGTGCTATGACGCTGTGACGCTGCAACTCACGTCGCAACAGTGACGTTGCTTTGCTACAATGGTAGGTGGTGCTACGCTACTTTGTGTGATGGTGGGTGTCGTCGCTTAAATTTTTATTTATTTATATTCGATAACCACCATAGGAGGGCGCATTTCTACGTGTGAAAGAGAGAGAGAAAAAAAAAAAGAAAAAAAAAGAGGGGGAACTTTGAAACCTATTCAAGGATCCTAACTTTATTGGTTGGCATGAATGTAACAACACAAGTTCCCTCCGGTAATAACGCAAGTTCCCTCGGGCAATAACAACACTAGCATTAGCAACACTAGGAGCAAAAACTCAAGAATTCAAAGGCAAAAAAAATTTGCCGCTTTCAACATTAAGCAACAAATAGTAGAACTTTTTTAGAATTGAATGAAAGAAATAATTAAATTGCAAAGAAAGAAGAAGATGTAATGTATGTAGATAGTGGTCGTGCAATGGCCGCTGTGAACATTTAGAAATCCTATTTAATTATGGAGGAAACTCTCTTAACAAAGGAATTTTAGAAAAATTAAAAAGAGAAAGGAAGGGCTTGGTCTTTTATACAGTTGCCGACAAACTGAAACCCTAAGTACTTAATAACGTACAATCACCTAAGACCGTACATTAACCTTAAAAGCGCACATGGGCATGCTTGTAACTAGCCATCATGTATGAGGCCATGTACCGGCATGACAAAACAATCTAAAGTTGATGTGTTTAAATAAGGAACCAAGAAGATGTAAAATTCAATTGACAAATATGGAACAACCATTTGTTTTAAAGGTTGGGTCATCCATTGTTGAGCATAATGTTTGTTTATTTAAATGATAATGTATTCATAGGTTCCATTGAAACAATTGGGGAAAAGAAAGATGTTCATTACATATGTAATGTAATGGTTGGATACATCGAAACCATTAGAGTTGATAACATTGTACAAATTTATACAAACAATGCTATGAGCATGAGAAATGGTTGACCTTGTAATTTGTCATTTTTAAAATATTTGTTTTCAAGGTTGTGGTTATCATTATTTGAACTTGCTATTAAAAGAATGGGGGAAAGTAACATGGGTGAAGTGAATTATGAAAAATGCGAAAGTTATTATTTTTTCATATGACAACACCATGTGCCCTTAACATTCTTTCATTGTCATGAGACCAACCTAATGCTTTAAACCCCATTAAAACATTATTTGCAACCAATGTTTTAATGGTTGAGAGGTTATTTAAGTTGAGACGTGCCATTGAACAAATTGTTGTCAATCCTAATTAGACAATCTTTGTCAACACATTGCTTGGCACCCATCGTCAAAAGTTGTTCATCAAAGCAAAAGTTGTTCATGCTAACATAAAAAATAAACGACTTTTGGGATATTGTGCCAACTTTGTGCACATAATGGAACCAATTTTAGTGTCATTAAGGCCATTCGATGGTAAACAACCTTGCACAGGGAGGGTGTGACTTCTCCTGAAAACATTAGAACATGTTATTACAAGATCCATCATTTGAATTACTATCAAACCTTGTAGATGTGATTGAAAATCAATTTTACCAAAGATGGAGGATGTTGATGATTATTTACATAATGCAAAAGCCTTTCTCAATCCATATTTATTAGGTGAAGTTTTCGTACATGATGATGGAGATGCGAAGGAAATGTTAAATATAGTTTTGTAAAAAATAATTGGTACCTTGATTGCCTATGCCCAAGCTTTAAAAAGCTTCACAAATTTTATCAAAAGTTGAGGTCCTTTTTATAACACCTTTTTTTTTAAAACATCTTAAATATGAGGCTTAAAAACTTAGAAATGACAATCATTACAACTTTAAAAGTTGATTAACAAGGAAAATGTTAGGATGCTTCAAAGGGTGGAAAAACCTATCCCTCCATCCATACCTTTTTATCATTCCCTAAATGAACCTTCGTTATCTAATAGTGGATTACCATCATATAATGGTTTCACAAGTGCCATTAATGTAACCTATGCCTTTGGCCATGTTGCAACTTCAAGAGCTTATTCGAATGGTGGTTTCAGCTTTCATTAGTTGGAGTTCAAGGTTCAAGTAAAATGAACAAATGATAGTTTGAAAGATGAAATGATGAGGACCATGTCAGGGATTGACAACTAAATGTCATGTTTGGTCAAAAATCAAACCAAAATTTTGTGTACCCATTACAAATAACAAAATCACACAACTCACTTCTGCCTAGTCTTGATACAATAACTAGTTCCATTTAAATCCATGTTAGTGAACATACAACCATATAGGCCAAGATTCACTAAGTAGACCAAGTCATTTCCAAACTTTCATTTGGTCATCACTTCATATTTCTAAGATCAAACATTTTGGAAAATGTTTGGATAGAAAATTAGGTGGTGTGTTCAAACTATTGAAAATATCATCCTATGGACCAATGTAAGAAACTTGATAAGATCATACCATTGAATTTTCCTCTTGATGACTATCAAAGACAAGCCAATGATAACCAATGGTCACACTTAATTATATTATGACCATCAAAATTATAAGCAAACCCACAACCCACTATTCATTTTATAAAAAAATCAAGGGCCAATTCACTTACCCCAATTTTAAGGTGAAAATCTAAACCCTTTAATGTAAGGTTTTCAAAATGTTAAGTTTGTAAAGGTGTAACAAAATGTTGCACTAATGTTAAACATAATATTCATTTAGTTTAACCTTATGCAAATGAAAGATTTTACCAAATGCCAAAACATTTAAAAATTGTTTGTTTTGGTGGTTATGCAAGGTATGACCATCAAAAGTTCAAAATTAAATAAGAAGAAAAGACCATTTCCATAGACTCTTTAAAAGATTTGCCACATTTTTTTGAATTAAACAAGATAGCTAAACAACTAGCAAAAAACATGAGAAATAATGATATGTTATCAACTATGGTTAAACCTGATGAAAATGATTACTAATTCGTACATGTGAATGAATTTTGAAAAGGCCATCTTCATTAAAGCAAGACTAACCCTATTAAGGTCCATAATCTCGTCGAGTTTTACGCTTTGTGACAAGATTTGTGTAAAGTTAATGTAGACATTTCATTTGGTCAATTCATTCAAATTGCACCATTTTTGAGAAGGACATGAAAGTTGTTATAAATCATATAAAATTAAAAAATATTTCAGTAGTAGTCATGGTTGCTTCATATAATAATGACCAAGATTTTAACAAAGATGAACATGAAGAAAATGATGTTTTTGGTTGTGGATTAATTGAAATTAAAGTTAAAGTTATGGATAGGGTGAAAACATGAATAAAGAACCAACAAGATAATTTCACATGTCATAATGGATGATGACAATAATGTAAACATCATGCCAAAATCAACCATGTTACATTTGAGATCATGTGTTATTGAACCATCACCATGGAAGGTGTAATTAATAAACCAAAGACAATTAAAACCATTAGGTTAAATTAAGGATTTTCGTATATGTGCTAAAGATGAAGATTATAAGATCACATTTTACATTTTGTATATGCATGATAAAGATGGTGATTGTTTCTTAATAGGAAATGACCTTACATTTTTTGGTCCACAAAATAATTGTAATATTGTCCCTATGTTACCCCATGGATAATTTAGGCCAAAGATCATTAACACGAAAAATAAGGTGCATTTAGCCTTAGGCATTGATGCGAACTTCACACAAACTAATTTATGCACAAATATAAACACTATCAAATGTATAAATCCAGTACTATATGGATATGAAGATGATGGATTCTTTATCCAATGATTGCTAAAGAACCCTTATGAAGAAGGCAAGCTCACCATCCATTTTATTGAAACAATTGAGTTGTTTGACTTGGATGATGGTTGCTTACATTTTGGCACCTTGATCAATCACATTTCCATGGAAGATGTGTATGGCCTTGAAATAGATGGTACCCAAATAAGGATTTAAACACCATCATGAAAAATGAGACTATATTATTATCACCATTACATTTTCAAAAATCATTAGATGGTCTCCAAGTAGGTCCAAATATTCCCATCTACCTATTTATTCGAATTGATTGATATTATGACCATATTGATTTTACATGTAATAGAAAATGATCCCAGTCCATTATGAAAATGAAAAACCTATATATGTCAAGTTGAATTCTCATTTAAACAAGGAGGAGTTCAAGAAATATAAAACCTTGGTCATGGAATATCGAAACATATTTTTTTCATCTTATAAAAACCTAAAAAACATTTTGCCAAAAATAGTCCAACATACAATTCCATTAATCTATGGAACAACACCAATTTGCAAGAATAATAAAAAGTTGAATTAGAAATTATAACTCAAAGTTTAAGTAGAACTAAAATGATTTGTGAACCCCAAATTAGTGAGTAGGTTATAAATGTTATAATTCAATAATAAGTTTAAAATAGTAAGATAAAAGTCATATAATTTCATAGATGGTTATTCAAGGTACAATCAAATGTCCATGACACCTAAAATTTGACACTAAATGATTTTCACTTTTCCATGGAACACATTTATTTATGTTATGATGTTGTTTGGGCTATGCAATGTAGCGATTTCTTTTTAAAGAATCATTAAACATGTTTTTTATGAGCTTTTCTATAAGTGAATGGAACTGTTCATTGATGATTTTAACACACAAATGCTTTAAAAACATTTAAAAACATTTTGGGCATGTTTCTAAAGATGTAAGGAGATTGGCATTTCTTTAACATTAGAAAAGGTATATTTGATAGTAGTTCAAAATATTCTTTTGGGTTATATTGGTTTTAAGAAGGGTAAAAATTTAGATCATGATAAGGTGATAATTATTGTAAACCTATAACCTTTAACCATACTCAAACAAATTGTAAAGGTCCTAAGCCACATTAGGTGGTATGAAATTTAATGATAAATTATTCTACCCATACTACACATTTGACCAACTTCACCAAAAAGGTTATCAAAGTTGAATGGACCTAGGAATGTTAAAATCGATCGGATGTTTTGAAAGAAAAACTCACCCCTTTCTTTTGTTTATTATCATTGCATAAGAATACACCATTCCATATTTATTATAACGCTTTAGAAGTGGTGGCTATTAGGTGTTAATTAAATTTTTTGATTAGTCCTTGATGATTCTATAAATGGTAACAATTTAGTTGGTGACACATGTTGAAGCAATTATACATGTAGTTAATAGAATTTGCAGTTTGTGGAATATGTAGTTTTGAAACAAGTTATTAATTTTTATTAATCTTGAACTATTAGTATTATTACTGGTTAGTGATTATTTAAATGGTATATTCTATAACCTATGCATAACATGGGAGCCTTAAGTAAATTACTTTTTATTTGAGCAAATAACTTTGGTTACCCGTACCTAGCCATACATAATAGATAATCTAATTTTTTTAGTAGATATAATTATATTAAAAGCCTACTTGAAGATACAAACAACTAAACATAGGTTCATTATTTATAATTAGTGTTTATTAAAGTTCCTTGTTAATTGCCACTTTATAAAACAACCATTTAATAAACTTTAAAGTTTTTACAGATTGATCATAACTAGTTGATGAGAGATTATGGCATGATGAAGGTTGTTAGTGTTTAATAAGAGAAGACTTTTGCAAGTTGGAGAATACTTATAATTAACAATGATAATAGTTGACAAATGTTAACATGGAATTGGAAAAAATCGCACCCATGAGCTATAGGTGCAGATTCAAAAGTTGAAAGGCGAGTTAGAGATAATGTAGCAATCATCTGATAAAACCTTTCAAGAATACAAGTATGATCAATTGAGTACCAAGTTGATTAAAAAACTTGATGATGTATCCTAGATATTTTCATCTATACAACCAATACTTGTTATTCTTAAGCCTTCATACTTGTCACTCCTAAATAATTTTGTTTAATTTTGAGAGAATAAAAAAAACCCATTAAGAGTTACTTGTTTAAATTGGACTTACATTAAAACCATTTCCCATTGTAATGTTTCAAAAGCATGACGTGCAATTTTGTGTGAAAACTATTGGGTGTTGTAGACTCAAATACAATTGATATCAATGATATTAAAAAGTAATAAGGGGAGTCATAGGGGTAGTGTTGGAAGAATTCAAGATTATGTTTTATAATTGTGAGAATTTTTGTATAAGACAAAAAAAATTTTGGAGAAGTTATTGACTAAGTGGACTAAGGATCCACTTAGTCAATACGTAGGCACATTGCCCCCCCATGAATCTATAACAATCTTTTAATCAATTTGAACCTCAAGCATTGTCTTTGTACACACAATCCATGTCATAGTTAAAAACACTTAATTTTTGGTTTCTTTGTCATGGCCATGTGCAAAGACAACATGTGTGATTTCATTTGTTCATCTAAGCAACTCATATATTGAACAAAATTATTTTTTCAATAGGTTTCATATTGACAAAGTGACCACTTCTTGTTGATGTGCCACCATTGTACATAATGTGAACATAAGGTGTACAACCAAAGTTAGAAAGAATTGCCATCCAAGTGCCTTAAAATTTTACTTTCCAATGTTTTCCTTTTGCACCATAGCCTCTAACCATTCTCTTTTAGTTCATAATGTCTACCATCATATTCACCATCCATCAATGAACAAGTAAATTAAAAAGAGATAAATATGTTTATCACATTTTAATATTATGTTACATGTGGATAATTGTTTATATATATAATAACATATTATATGTTGCAAATACATGAAATATTAATAACATTAAGTTGTCAATTTGAAATGTTGTAGATAGTTTTTTCGAAACATAGTGAAATAAATGTTATTAAAGGCAATTATTATGAAATTAGTTGTGAACAGTTATAATGTTTCATAGGCACTATTTCATTTTAGGGATACATATTTCATCAACAATTAAAAACTCAAATTTGAAAAATAATAAAGAGAAAAAAATAATTTGAAACAATATAATGTATACGAAAAGAGAAAAGAAAATTTCCAAATTAACAATAGACCTCATTTCTTCAAGACCAATGGAGTTGGGTTTTAGGAAATTTAAATTTTAAAAATGTTATAACAATTCAATGATAATACTTCAAATTAAAATGGTAATACAATTTGAACATTAAGTTCTTTTAAATCTTTAACATTTTCAGGTTTTGTGAAATCATATTGCATAACATAAATATTGTCATCATAATCATGAACTCACTAATACCCACTTTAAATGTTGTGCAAACTTTTTTCAAATTATTCAAATCACAAGGTCTACATAAAAATACTTTAATAACATGTATTCAAATTGATTTAAGATTTTGAAGTTTAACCAAACTTGTTCAATTATGAATTATGAAGTCGAAATATGATAATGTTTTTAAACACTAATAAGCAATAGCATAGATTCTTTGTAATTGAAATTCATTTGGATTTTAAGTGCCTACAATCTTATTTCAAATATCATATAACATTTTGATCAAAAGGTGTAAAATGAAGGGAATATTAATAATTGTAAAAATTTAGACATAAAACTGAAAAGCAAACATGTTGAAGTGAACTACTCCTCCCAACAACATAAAACTTGTCATTTGGCACTCAAGAAAAATGCTTAAATCAATTGAAAGCAACACTTGCAAAAATTAAAAATGAATAATCTATTAATTTTTGTTACATTACTTCAAGTGAACCAAAAACCCTACTTTAGTTGTCTTCAAACATTATGGGTTTCAAAATATTAAACATGTGAAAGAAAATTTAGCCCAAAACAACCGCAAATCTCCAAGAGATAATTTCTTTTTAACAATTATTAATTTTGAAGTTAAAATTAACAAAGATGCGATAACCTTCATTTCAAAAAACAATGACAATGCCTTCTTTTTGAAATATTGCATGTTAATGTTTTTAATAATCAACAACCCTCAAATTTTTAGCGTTTGAAAGCTTTGCAAATCACCATCAAAAAAGAGAAAGGAAGATGGACACTAATAGCCACTAATTTTGAAATCACACTTAACAAAGATGAGAAAAAGTTACAAAAATGAGAAAAAGTATCATTTTCCATGCCCATACAAACCTCCACCCAAATTCCTAGTGTATTTGGACGCTTACAAAGTGTAAGAAACTAGGAGGCATTTCAGAAAATGAAA
>Ga0209611_10008981_pt1 | contig 15337 bp, 5 predicted proteins | sample S1TSphgellanicum_3_FD_187693 | JGI IMG/M metagenome (GOLD analysis project Ga0209611, IMG submission 187693) | Host-associated microbial communities from peat moss isolated from Minnesota, USA - S1T2_Fc - Sphagnum magellanicum MG (SPAdes) (version 2) | ecosystem: Host-associated > Plants > Peat... | reverse complement strand
AGACAAACTAGAATAAAAGTTTTTATACTGAATAATATACAAGTTAAAAAAAAGGATAAACACAAACATGAAAGGCAATTGAGGAGGAGAACAAATGTCTCAAGGTGTGCCTTACAAATTTAGAAACAAACTAAACAAAAACCAATAAAGGATGATGTCATGGACACCAACATCATTCAGCATCATTTTGTAAGATGTACCGTCAAATACACACATATGTGCATTAGGCACAGGGTTCAAACTAGTTTTTCACATTGCACAATATGGTTCCCCAAGCTAAATATAGTACTGAACTTTTGCATTACCATTTACATAAAGGAGGGAGGGGGAACACATTAATAGGTATACAATTGTGGTGTGTGTAATTTGGCGGTTGAAACAAGAGAAAATGGGTAGGAAAGGAATATTTTCTTCTATTACATTCACGCAGAAAGTGTGGATGGTGTCCTTCTACCAGTACATCAGAAGAAGACATCATCCAGTGGGGTCTTTCTGGACAATCAAATTTTGCAACACCTTTTTAATACAGTGGCTGTACAAATTTGAAAAAAGAGACTATAAATACAGTCGAGAAACAAACTAGTGTGGATTCAAAAAATGCTTTCGTTCACACGTTACAGGCAGTACATGTATCAAATGGGGATAATGCACCAAGGATGGGGATAAAAGTTGCACCAAGGTTGATGTATCTATGAGGTGTGACCTGAAGCCTTGCAGCAATTTTATCCCCATCCTTGGGGAAACAAACTATTGTGGATTCAAAAATACTTTGGATCACACAATATTGGGAGTACATCTATCAAATGGGGATAATGCACCAAGGATGGGGATAAAAGTTGCACCAAGGCTGATGTATCTAAGGTGTGACCTGAAGCCTTGTTGCAAATTTTATGGGCATGGTTGGTGCATTATCCCCATTTGATACATGTACTCCCTATATTGTGTGATCCACAGTATTTCTGAATCCACAACAGTTTGTTTCCCCCTTAAAATGAAATATTATGCACAGTATGTGGATTCAAGACTGCCAAGTTCAAATCACCTGAAAAGCTGATTTTAATTGCTTCAATTGTTCCAGAACCAGCAACCATAAACACACCAGTTTGGATGGATGGGCACTGAATGAATTGAGATGTTTTTCATTGGGTTCCTGACCATGTTAAAAGACATGATTCTCACTGTAACACCTTTTGGTGCTGACCCTTTTGGTCTCTAGATTTCTTTAATTTTGAAAATTGTTTTCTCCGATCTCTGATGTCATTTACCTATGTCAAGAATGATAATGACAACTTATAAGTACTGATCTTTGGTTTTAAGTCTTCACACATGAGTGGAAAACAACTAAGGAGATCACAATTGGAGTGAATTGTGAATACAAGAAGTTGAAGATTGAGTTCAGAAAGGATATGGCCAGATAATTTTAAGTTGAAGATTGAGTTCAAGTTGAAGATACTTCTAAGTTCAAGATTATCAGGCCATAGTTCAAGATAATTCTAAGTTCAAGATAGAATTGAAGATTTCTAGAATTATCTTAGAATTATCTTGACCTCTTGTGTTCAAGTTCAGATCATTCTAAGTTCAAGATAATTCAAAGTAGAATTATCTAAGTTCAAAGGATATGGCCAGATAATGGAGTACAAATTCTTTTCCTTTTCAGAAGGAGAGCAATATAAGGGGTGGTTGACATTCGAGTGCTTGTGCCATGGCCTATCACAACCTCATGGTACCTTGCTCTTTGGATGAGACCATGGCAATGCCCATGAGCCTTTGTTTCAAGTGTAAACCTGAACTGGACCGAACAAAAGACCATAGGAAACCTCATAGTGATGTTGTGGGGGGAAAGCCACCACAGGTTCCTTTCAACTTTGCCTCCTTTCAACTTTGCCTTTAAGGGAAAAAATGCTTTTTAAAGTATGTGAAGCATTGGCCTGATTTTTAAACACTGGGAGGAGCTGGCCTTACAAAGTGTGACTTCCCTCCTGCCTCATGGTAGGGAGTTTCAGTAAATTGTCAGGTATTTGCAAAACCCTCAGGCGTTTCACAAAATCATTGGGCATTTTGCAAGTTGTCATCTGTTGAGTGTGCTTTATGCCAGGCGACGCCCCCCTTCCCACTCTGAGGGTGTTACCCTACTGACTTGATTGGCTCTCAAGTTTGGATTGCCATGAGCTGCAGCTAATTCCATTATGCCCACCTCTGTGAGGTAGGCCTGAAAAACTTCCCTAGAGCCCAAGACTACATTATCCACTTCAGCCATATAGGACTTCATCCACTGCCATCTGCTTGGGCTGCGGCCTCAAACCACCCTAATGTAATTGAAAGTGAGAGAGTCCTTAGCATTATGAAGAAGGAATGATTTTAGATATCAGTAGGCCAATGCCCAACCACTTAAATGTAAACCACCCCTAGGAATCAAGAAGTTAGAAGCTTTTGTTTCTACTTTGTTGGCAGCCACACCATACTAGGCCCAGATTCATGTGTCTTGTGTGAGGCCACAATATTGCATCTAAAGCACTTGCTTTCTTTTTCCTTTGTCATTTGACAACAGTTGGACCATGCAGAATAATTCAAGGGCTCTTTTTCAAGATGTGAGACTTTTTCCACTCTATAGACTGTCCTCTTTGCTTTTTTCTCTTTCCAGAACTTCCTTATGTTTCAAAGTTTTATTTGTCCTTTAACATCATCATCATCACATGTACTGCAACCTGTTAGAAACAAGAGAACAGCGCTCTTAAAACTACAGAAAAATCAGGGAAAACTATTACAGTGGTGGAGAGGGCATAGATAGCTGGACTAAAACGACACTCAAAAGATAAAGAAAAAAGCCAGAACTTAACTTAACCCTTAATTGACATTTGACCAAAACAGTCTCAATACAAAAGTTGGATCAGCCCTCACAAATGTGCTCAAAAGTCATGAAATTTTTTCGGAATTTTAAATTTTGCAGAGTTGTAAAGGACTTCAAGCTGAATCCTTTGGTTTTTTAAAAAAAGGATTTAGTTCAGATATAGAAAATCTTGAGGGTTTGATACAATGCCATGCTTAACACACAAAAAAATGCTTTTGTGAAGAATTCATCCAAATGCATGATGAGCCTAGTAGGAGATTGTAGGGTAGAGGCTAAGTAGTCGTGTTGCCATTGCAAGAGTTCAAAAGTGTAATGTTGATAACATTGAATGACTCAAGCTTATTTTTTGTGTGCCGCTTTGTCTACTTATATAATATCCTTGGGTGGTTGTCCTTTCCAACCATCCGTCCCATCATCCGTCCCGGAAGTTCCTCATCCCGGAAGAAGAAGATGATGGAACGGGAGGAGGACGATGACTCATGATGGCAGCATCAGTTTATCCACATGTTCATGTGATCCTATTAGCGCAGTTTGTTTTAGCACTGTGAAATTGTTTTTGTGTGGTCTGCAGGAATTTAGTAGAGCGAACGATGGAGGGCCAGCAACAACAGAAACCAAATGGAGGCATGGAAAAACATTGTGGTGGTGGTGTGTTGGAGGAATCACTTCTGAATTTCTTCTTCAAGAGTGCACTGTTCGTTGCACCACGACGAACAGTGCTTTAGCTGCTCCTTCTACCTACCTCGATCCTTCGCTTGCAGGCTGGCCTATTTTGAAGGTGCAAGGCGAGATTTGTGAGCCACAAGTAGACTTGCTTCTTCTCCTTCTCCTTTTCCTTCTCCTTCTTTTCTATGTTTCTTGGCTTTCTTCTTGGAGATTCTATGCTTTGAGAAACATGTGTATAGATCGAAACAGAGAAACTCTGAAAGCCCTGAGAGAGAAAATCCTGTTGCCAAAAATCGATGTTCCTGATCGACATGGCTGCATCCTTGACCGCAAGCCCTCGACTTTTCCTTGTACATAGTTCCAAGACTTCTTTTTTGAAAAGCTCCGTTCCTCTGTCTCACGTGTTTGCAAATCTCACTAGCTGTAATACTACACTTTGCTTTGTTTTGGAAACAATAGTATTTGCCTCTAGGTACTATGCAACATCAAGTCCCCGTAGTTCTTGTGATGACAAAACCACGCATATCGCTGTACTGACAAGCGAGAGAGGAGATAGTGGAAACTTTTCTCAGTTGTGTGTTGTTTACTGAACCAAGTATTCTTATCTTCAAGAGCACCGCTTCAGCGCTGATGGAGGCAAAAAGTTGGCCTTACTTTGACCTTGACTATGAGACCATCGGCATGTGCATTAGCCCACCACGGTATGACCACACCGGAACCTCACTCAAGTCTTATTCTTGCGAACATCTATGTGTGCCTTTCAAGTGTGTTTTTCTCTTCTGTGTCTAAGACCAAGGCTGCCAGCATCACATTAATACAATAACAGTAATCATTTGAAGTTCACATTTACTAACTGGATTCTCAAAGTTAGATTTCTCGGTTCTTTCTGTCCATTGGCCTCCAAGCAAAATTGCAGATGTTAGCCATGAAATGGTTCTCAAATCATCCCTGCTAAGAGGGTTATGTGGGTGGGTGCAATGCAAGCTGTTAAATAACAATAATATGGAAGGTCCATTGCCAGTAGAGCTTATAAATATCCCAACTCTTACCATTGTGTATGTTGTAAATCTCCCCTTTTGTGATAATTGGCAATTTTTTGTTTGATACTGCTTTGCAACTTATGAGCTGAAAGGAGGTTTTCATTTACCATTGCCGATTTTGACAACAATTTTTTCTATTCGTTGTAGGAATCTTCAGGCAACTGGATAATAACCCAAATATTTCAAGTATGATACCACTAGAATGGTTTCAAATTCCAACTCTCATCAAGCTGTAAGGTCTCTCTATGAAAGCTATTATGTTTGTATCTTCATATTACCATGTGACTACTACATTTTGTTGACTTCCATGATTTGTTGGTGAGTTGCAAACCTTATGGTCTTGTAGGAGCATGAAAAATTGCTCATTGATCGGCAGCATTCCAGACCTTGGTGCATTGACCAACCTCACATATCTGTAAGTGCAGCCACATGAGGATATGTCTTCCTCATGTGCAGATTTTGTTGTGCTTTCAGTAAACCATCTTTGCAACCCTAAGATGGAGGATGCTCAACACGGGGGATTTCACAGTGCCCAAAGGTCACGGGTAGCCACTAGTATTGAACATGATATTCTTTTTCAACCTTCAGACCTCCTATGTAGAAAGATTGTTTATTTAATTCATTAGTCGTTTCTTGAGTTGACAATCATTAGAGAGTTGTTATACATGTAAACCCAAACTTTGTGGAGTATATCACAAAAACAATGGTTTGAGTGTATTATATTTTTGGGTTACACTGGAAGACAGATTTAACTTCCTTCTTATCTATCCTTTTTCTTTGTTTCCACTTTGTCTAACATATTTTGCTCCTTTTTTAAAACTTCAAATTTGTATCATATACTTAATTACATGCAACTAAGGGCTTAATTATGTTTTTGGATTGTGATTAATGTCATTGAAAAAATCCAAAATGGGTAGATGTGAAATATCCCTAATTAGCATTACCCAAGTGTCAACACAGTGCAGTCAGTTCTGCATAAGTTTCACTAATGTTCTACGAAACATGAAAGAAACATAATAGAAGATGTTGAAAATGGCAAGAAATAAGATGGTGGTGGGTGGTAAGTTCATGTTTCCCTCAAGTCATGTTGGCAGTCTCGTAAGTTCTTGCTTCCTTCAAGTTATGTTGGTGGTGTGTACTAAGTTCTTGCTTGAACCTTGAAGTCATGAGTTTGAACCAAACAAAAAACATTGGACATACACTTTCTTTTGGGTCCTTAACACTAGAATTTTTTTGAAAAAACTGACTTATTCTATGACTAGGTTTTTAGTCATAAAGGACACATATGACTAGAGGTTCCAATGTCAAATTGGACAAGTCGTAAAGGACACGAAGTCATAAAGGACATGACCTAGTACAAACTATCCACTAATCATTAGAGACATCGGTAGAGTCATTTATGCCATATAGGATACACATGGGCATATTCACAATCAAGGTACCACTTTTTGACCACATGATTCAAGGATTTTGTTTTTGCTATTTTCCAAATATAAAATCTAAATGGAATAAATTTAATTGAGAGTTATTGGATAATTCAAATTATGATAATTTTCAGGGTGGTGATGATTTTTCACATGTGTATGTAATTATGCATAAATATTTTGGTAAAAACCTAGAATTGCATAAAATAAGTACATAAGCTTTTATATACAACTTAACATATTTTCTTGCATGAAATTTTTTTGCACATTTTGTCAACACTTTTAAAGCCTAGTGAATATAAAAAATCAAGATGAATTCACAATAAAATGACCACTTCACATCGTAATCAATGTTAATATTTCATATTGTATGTGGCAATTTAAATCATTGTTGAAATTTTTAAATTAATCTATATAATAACATTCAAAATATACCATGGGAACATGTGAATAAATTAAAAATTAATCTAATAAATGAAAGACACCCAAAAGTGGTTTTAAAACACTTGTAACCATTCTTTTTACTCCAAAAAAGACATGGTAATGGCCTTGAAAATAATTTTAAATGACATATTTTGGGCAAAGTTTGAATGTAAACCTTAAAATGATAGTATTAAAAAAATAAATTAAATTTGATGATTTTTTTAAAGACTTTTTTGGGGAATATTTTTAAAATATTCCAAATTAAGTAGTTGTTTTCAAGCAACCAAGTGGGTGGGCGGCGGTCATTTTATTGTGAACACACCCATTAACCAAATGGGAAAAAAAAATCATTTTCCTTAAAGCTTTTTCAGAATGGATTCTGTAGCTTTCAACATTGTTATATCATATATTATTTAATCAAATGCATTATATGAACATTGCCAAACATAGATGTATGCATTACTTATCCATGAAAAAAATTTGAAGTCAATTGCATTATTTAATACATTCATTTTAATTCCTTTAAGATGAAAATTGCAATTAAAACAAGGATTCCGATTATTTAAAAGGACTCAAAAGGATAGATATATTATATCCAATTTATTTTTAGATTTTTTAATAGATTAACATGACATCATTGTAGTTATAATCATATACTAATCCCTTATAATCATGAAATAGTAAATGTCATAAAAATCCAAAATAGTCCTTTGTAGTTTTCTTTCATAAGACCATACTTTTGGGTACCCTGATTACGAATATGCCCACATGTGTCATCTAATGTGGATGTCTACATAGATCATACATGGCAAAAGACACCTACATGGATATCCATGTGGCATGAATGTTGGTCAACTATTATACATGTCTCATGAAGGAAATGATTCAACTATTACTACCGAAACAAACATGGTGTACTATAAATGATTAAACTTTAACTATTACAATGTATTTATACACGTGTCACATGTTAAATGAATAAAATATAACTACAAAAATACATGTTTTATGTCCATAATGACAACAATATGACTACTTATTCATTGCACTAAATTTTGAATGACTACAATATGACTATGTAAATATTGATGTGTCATATCATGATTGAATAAGAAATGACTCATAATCTATTTCTAAATCACACATGGTTGCTAGGTATTGTTGCATGTGGTTTCAAGTGATCTCTCCAATTATTTTTGCCATGTTTAACCACGTGGAAAAAGTTGATTTGCACATGTGGAAGCCCGGAAAGTCAATGTGGTAGTCATTTATTAGTGATTGGGTTATTTTGCTCTAGTAATGGATGAGTGGTTAACTAGTCATTTAGGACCTTGGCAATGTCACATGTCAACCCCATAGAAATCATTATCTAGTTATTTCCTACCTTTTTAATAAAATAAAAGTTATTGTATACTTTTAATTCAACTTCAAAAGCATTTCAATTGCAAACTTAATCTATGTGAAATGTCATGTATGTACAAGTCATACATTGACAATTTGAAATAACTAACTAACAATCAATTTAGTTACAACTTAGAATTTTATTTCATGTATGACAATGCCATGGAAGTATTCGAACCACAACAAATCAAATGGATTTTTTAACAATTGATACAACCCCAAACATATGTTTCGAAATATTAATGAATAAAAGAAAATCATGCATTCAACATGAGTAATAACAAAGTGAGTTGCCAAGTTCAACAAAAAAAAGAAGCTCAAGTCTTATGTTTGATTGTGTAACATGATTAATCAAACATTATAGAATCTACCTAATCATGTGAAAACATCGTCATATATGTACAACTTTGACATACTTCTAATTCCACAATGTGGAAATTCCCACCACATTTCGCATTAGGGTGAAAGCATATTAGGGTGTCACAATTTTGACAAATTAAAGACCCTTTTCAAAGTCCTTTTCTAGTGTAATTGAAAACTGGTTTAAAATATGAATATTTAGTTAATATTGAAAGTAACATTTTTTTTCCATTTCCAATTTCAACTCATGATGTTATAAGACATATAAAAAATACCACAAAAGATTTTTTTTAAAAATAATTATTTCTAAATACTTAAAAAGGCTTTTAAAATAATTACAATTTTTGGGATTTTAAAAAGTTCATAACATAATAATTTAAAATCACATTCCATTCATTCAATGGATCTTTAATTTTCTAAACATGATTCATCTAATATCCCAAAATTTGAAACACATAAAACTAACACATTGTAAGATAAAAGTCCATATCCATGAGTTTTGTAGGCGTGACAAAAAGTGTGTGCAAAATTCAAAACTCCATTAGTTATTGGCTATCCATGATTTTGATTTGATTTTTCATTCTTGGAAGGTTGATTATGAAATTTTAAATAAGTGAGTCGTTTTTTCTATTATTTCAATATATTTTATTTTATTTATTTTCTTGTATTTAGGGAATACATGAAAAATTACCATTGTGACATCCATATAAGGTCATTGTAGTGTGCAAACACCCATTACAACCTAGTCATCAATTTTGTGAAGGTGCATAAGTGGTATCTCAACCAAGTGAACAACCCCAACATATATTTTGAAGAAAAAAATTGGATAATGTGGCCATGGGACATGTCACACCCCCAAAGACTACTCATTTTGTTTAATGCCACTTTTTGCCTTGGGTTTTTTGGATTGAACAACATTGCAGATTGTCCTATAACAAACTACAACCCACACCAAACACAATTGTAACCATTTTACACCAATTTCAACTAACAATATTTCTACCAATAAATGCAATTGGTTTGTGAAGTCAAATTAAATATATGAAACCAAGATCAAAAGGAAGTGCTTGCTTGTTGTGTGCTTCCCTTTCTTTGGTACCCTCTATGGGTGTAATCACCCTTCCCTTCAATTATCACTAAGAAAAAAACCACGGTTTTCAACTATTGTTTTGATTACGTTCAACTATATTTTGAAGTTGAAAACGTCACTTCTAACTGTAAAATGTTTTTTTCAACATAAAATGACATTTTCAATTACCCACCAAAATAGTTGACAATGTTGAGTTGAGCCCACAACATAGTCAAAACCTACTTACACATGTCAATTTTTCAACCAACATTGAGGTGACAAAATTTTAGTTGAAAACGACGAACCATTTTAGTTGATAGAACATTTTCAACTTTTGGATGAAGCTCATCCACCTTCATCCAAAATTGAACTTTCAATTAATTTCCAACTTGAGGAATTGTCATATGCGGTAACTTCCCATTGGATGAAGTTCATCCACTAATAAACCATAACATAATCAAATAATGAGTTGAAATTTCGACTACATTCTAATTGGGTCATCAAATTGTAATTTCAACTATGTTACAACTAGACCAATCAAAAAGTCTAACCAATAGTTTGTTGCCATGTGGCTCTACTCAAAATTATGTTTAGGCAAAGAATCTAAGCAATAGTTTGTTGACACATGTCCCTACCTAAGATTATGTGTAGGCTTTGGTCTAGGTATATAAGTCCATTTAAAAATAAGTAGATAGGTATCTACCTACTAAGCTTACCTATTTATATAAACCTCCCTAACCTAAACCTAGGTAAGTAGGTAGGTAGGCCTAGGTAAATAAGTAGACCATAGTGCTACTGAAGCTTAAGGTAGATAAATAGGCTTCAAATAATCCTTTTTTTCAACATGTGGCCTTTAAGTTAACCTTTTTTATTAGTTTGTCCTAGGTGCCAACTTCACCTTTTGAAAACAGTTGGTGCACCAACTTCATTATGTAGTTTACACACTTGGAAGCTATAACAAACAATATGGGATAAAAATATAGTTGAATTCTAGTTGATATTTTTTCTCAAATGTTTTGAAATAATTTTTTAAAACCTTTTCTAGTTTGAAGCCCCATATCTTCTTCATTTTGAATCCATTTTGAATGATCTAAAAGGCTGGGTGCGCCAATTAATGATTTACAAGATTTCTTTAAAATCAAAATGCAACAAAGCAGTGAGAAAATAATTTAATCTCAACAATTGAAATTGTGATATTTTGTTTCAATGTTTTGGAAAAAAAACTTTAAACCTCTTTCATTTGAAACCCCATATCTTTTCATTTTAAGTCCATTTTGAGTGATCTAAAAAACTTTGGGTGCACTTACTAATGATCTACAATATTTTCTTTGAGCTTCAAATGCAATAAAACAATGAAAAAATAATTTAATCTCAAATTCCAAACTTATGATATTTTGTTTCAAATGTTTTGAAAAAAACCTTTAAACCTCTTTAGTTTGAACCTTCGTATCTTTATCATTATAAGTCCATTTTGAGTGATTTAAAAAACTATGGGTGCATCAACTAACGATCTACCATACCTCTTGGAACTTCAAATGAAACAAAACAATGAGAAAAAAGTTTAATCTCAAATTCCAAAATTGTGATATTTTGTTTGAAATTTTTTGACAAAAAACTTTGAACATGTCTAGTTTGAAACCCCATATCTTTTTCATTTAAAGTTTGTTTTGAGTGATTTAAAACGTTATGGGTGTGCCAACTAACGATCTACAAGATTTTTTTGAAATCCAAATGCAACTAAACAATTACAAAAAAATTTAATCTCAAAATTTGAAACTATTTTAACAAATTTATCACCAAACATGAACTCCCTTACATTAAACAACCCATATCCTCCATGTTTTTTGACCAAATTCAGTGTTTTTTCTAACATTAGAAATGTTAAATGGAAGGCTACAAATTTATTTTAATAATAAAAAAGGAAAAATGTGTAAGAAATCGACTTCCTTTGAAATTTTAAATGTATGATGATAGGCCTATTACCTTAATTGAAATTAAATTGTAATTTTGGATTTTGAGATTAAGTTCTTTTGTCATTGTTTTATTACATTTGGACTTGAAAGAAATATTGATACACCCATAGGTTTTTAAATCACTTAAAATAAACTAAAAATGAGAAAGATATGGGGTTTGAAACTAGAAAGGGTTTTAAGTTTTTTCTTCAAAACATTTGAAGCAAAATATCAATTAAATTGCAACTACAATTTTTATTACATGGTAATTAGGCTTTGCTAAAATAGGCTAATCATTTAAGGTTAATCAAGTGTTTAATATCAACTAAAATGTAACTATAATGCACCATAGGCCTACTTGCAATTATTTTTCAAAACATTTGAAACAAAATATTATAGTTTCAAATGTTGAAATAATTTTGTTGTTGTTATTTTGTTGCATTTGGAGGACACAAAAATCTTATATATCCCTAGTCATAGGTTTTTAAATCACTTAAAATGGATTAAAAATGAAAAAGATATGGGGTCTGAAAATAAAGAAGGTTAAAGTTTCTTCAAAAAAAAATTGAAACAAAATATCACAAATGTCCTCTTCCTTTTCTTCATGTTTCTTCCCTTGTTCCCCTACTTTTGGTTTTTAGAGAAATTTGTAATCCTTCAATTTTCACTTCTAATGACATAAAAATTATTATTGATTTGGTTAAAAAATGAAAAAAATATTAAAATTTCCAATGGTTTTTAGGCTTGTGTTCAATGTTGGGTGGTTCAATGTATTTAATATCTAGTTACTAACTGGATTGAAACAACAATTACCTATAACAATTAACTAGTTTAGTTTGCCTATTAATTATTGTAGATAATATTAACTAATAGGGAATAATCTTCATAAAAATATTTAATTTATTGTAATGAAATTAATAAAAAAATAGAATTTTAATAATATTAACTATTTAAAGATTACATTAATCTAATCACATTATTATTTTCAAATGTTAAATTGTGATTAATTATAAGCTAGGCTAGTTATATTCTTATTTTTTTAAATAATTAATAATATTATAATATGATCCTAATTTAGGTGAATAATTAATAGTTAATTCTTATTAATTAATTTAGCATACATGGTGCCTAAGTTTGGTTAAACTAATGTTAGCGATCTAAGGTTAATTAAATGTTTAATGTGACACCTATGGTACATTTAAGGCTAAACCATGAAACACTTAGGCTAGACCTAGTTAAACCACATGCCTAAACCTTTCGTGCATGCCATGTGTGCAAGTACCTAGTATTTCAAGAAATAATTATTTAATAATTAATTAATTAATTCAATAATCAAAATAATCAAAAAAAATTTCAATGTATTTAATTATTTGGCAATTATTTATAGAATACTATAATTTTCTATTTATTAAAACGTTAAAATAAAATATTTTTTTTACTTTTAAAAATAAACCTTTTAAAATTCTAGTGATCAACTAATTAAATAAAAAATGATTGGGTTTTAAATTGATTATGTAACAAAATAAATTATAAACTAGTTGGTAATTTTTAAGTATTAACTATAAATTATTAAATTTCTAACTTATTAAATTAATGTATAAATACTAAATGAAATTTATTTAATCATTAATATTAACTAAATATTTTAACTCAAAAATAGTTAATTATTTTAATAGTTAACTATTAACTAATTAATATTTATAGGTTATTAACCCTAATTATATACTTGGGGTAATCCAACTTATAAAAGAGATGAGGCTGGATTTTTAACATCCAACTTTTGACATATGTTGGTGAATGGCAATGAACCATTTGTCTTCCCATCACAAGTCCAACAATGTTTTTATACTAATGATTCTTTCAACCCATGGTGGAAGGTTATATTGCATAAGGAGCCATGGAACGAATGTGTGTTCTTAGACACCTATGGGGAGTACATTAGCACAAATGAGTATGGAAGTGTGTTGGATACATGAAGTGCAATGCCAAATGCACCAACCTCTCCCAATAATGTTGGTGCAATTCTCCTTTCTAAAGAGAGGTCATTATTATTGAATGAATCAAGGCAATTTAACCTTGAAGACAATCCCAAGGAAATTTTTTTAGGATGTAGATGTTTGTTTCAATAAGCAAAGACATGTCAACTTAATGTTCCACACTTTTTAACCATTCCAATACCATGCCCAATGATTTTAGACGAAGATGTTTATGTTCTCCCACTTTTGATGTTTTATCACATCTGGACACCATGAAACATAAAATTTTCCAATAAACTTAGGGATTCTAATGGCAAGGTGTAGTGTAATGAAAGTTATTGACTTCAAGATTAAAGGGTTCTGAAATTACCAAAGTTAAAAACTAGTCACAAACAAAGTTGTAGAAAAGTCACAATTAAGTTGAACCTAAAATCAAATCAAAGTTGAACTATAATGTAAAACATAAACATTATTTCATCCATTAAAATTTTCAACATTCATCCATCCATAAACAAGGCTACCCAAGATAGTGAAACAGTCGAAATGATAGAGCTTGACAAATTTTGAAAGTGGATTTTTCCATTATAGCTTGATTATGAATTTATTAATTAAAAATAAAAATCAATGGTCAATTGGCAACAATGGTCAACACCATACATTTACCAACCTAGTCAAAAAGTTAATTAAATTGAGGTGCGAAGTGGGCCACATGGAATTTGTTGAAATAAATATAATTATGCAATCGAAGGTAAGTTGAGCCTAACATGTAGTCGAAAACTAGTTGGTTGAAAAATGGCCTTTTTCTCCTAGTGTATTCCTTCCCTTGCAATTGGTGCTACAACCATATCCAACCAACATATACATGATTGGTCAAAACATTAATCACACATATAATAAAGATAACAGTGATGTAAGCTTCACCACATGTACTTTAAAATTCTTGCAATTTGTTCACTTGATTTACATTTTCACCATTTTCACCTTCAACAACAAATTTAGGATGGAGATTTCAATTCGAGTTGTCCCTTCCTATCACTACTAGAAATTTTGGGTTTTGCAACTGTCGAATGCAACTAAAATTCAATTACATGCGACACATGTAACTGCAAATTTGTGTAGTTGCATAAGACAAGTTGCATGTGACAATATGTATACAACATGTATATACGGTGTTAGTATACATGTTCATACATACATACCAATCCAATGTAGTTGCACTTTATGTGCAATTTTCCTTGCAACTACATACAACTAATCAAAATATGACACATGTTTAAAAATTAAACAACTAGCTTGTGGACACATGTCATTATTTAATTTTTTTGTGTTTTCAAAATCAAAAATTCATTGGATTAATCTTAATCATTAAAGTTTTTGCCACTAAGATGATGACACGTGGCACACCATGGAACGTTCATTGACCATTTGACACGTGTTCAATATTTTAACACCAGTTATATGGTGACACATGGCAATCAAGGTCCACCTATTTTTAAAATTTTAAATATTAATTAATGAAATCTAAATCATTTAATTTATGGCTAATAAGATGTTGACAGGTGGTGTTTAAGTAGGTAGATAATAATTAAACCCTATTAAGTAAGTAGGTTTATTTAGGTATGTAAGTAGATTGAAAAATAACTAGGTTTAGGTTATATAAGTAGGTTTAGAATAGTTCGATTTTATTTTCAAGTTTGACCATTTCATAAAGGTCAAACTTTTTTCATTCACTCATGCCCAATGGCACTTAGTATTTGGTTTCAACATGACTATTGCTCCTAGTTATATACTGAGCCAAATAGAATTGGAAACCAAAGGATATGGGTTAAAACATTCCATTGCAAACCTCATGGACCAACCTAGTTGCACATTAGATGCAACTACTGTATTAAAGTATAACAGCCAGGGGACGGCTCTGTTGCTTTTGGTGTCCAAACAAAACTTGAAGCCCTCCTCTGGGCACATCTAACACACTAAAAATCGTTGAAAACAGATTAGAAATGAGAAAGTTATGGCCACCCAAAGTAAAGGAGGTCAAAAAACTCAAATTATTTTTTATTAAGGCCGGTTCTTAAACACCTAGAAAGTTCATTTTATGTTGTTTTTTTGCTATTAGAGTTCAAATGTGATTTGTAGGAATTCAGATGGCGCTCCTACAACACTTTAAATCGTTTAAAA
>Ga0209611_10008980_pt1 | contig 15338 bp, 12 predicted proteins | sample S1TSphgellanicum_3_FD_187693 | JGI IMG/M metagenome (GOLD analysis project Ga0209611, IMG submission 187693) | Host-associated microbial communities from peat moss isolated from Minnesota, USA - S1T2_Fc - Sphagnum magellanicum MG (SPAdes) (version 2) | ecosystem: Host-associated > Plants > Peat... | reverse complement strand
GACAAAAACAACTCTTACCCTTATTCGGAAGATAGGGTTTCTGACTTGGGTATATCCGTAGTACTACTACTACAACCAACTAGGTTGCTTGTTCAGCAGCAACGTGCCTAATAATTAATTACTTTTTTTCAATTATTATCTTCAACAATAAAAATAAGAGTGATAATATTTTTTACAATTTAACATTCTATTTGAAAAAAAATTAATTAATTAGTGCCTAACCAATCTAGGTGGTAGGGTAATAGGTACTATAGGAGTTGACTTAGTCCATCCTGTGCTAATTTATTTGTGCCTGGCACTACCTACCTACCTACCTACCTACCTACTGCCCCAAAAAGTAGGTAGTAGGTCTGTAGAAAGAGTTGAGCTTTGGTAGTACCTAGTAGTGTTTTTTTTTTTCTGGCGAATTTTCGCCATTTTTCGACAAAAAATTTGGGAAATTTTTGGAAATTTTTGTTTCTCATAGTGTGTAATTTTTTCTTTAAAAAAAAAAATCGCCGAAATTTTGGTTTATAAAAATGAAAATATTTACCCTGGTACCTAGCTTCATTTCTTGTCTGTGAGTTTTTGCTTTTTTATAGTTTTTTTTAAAAGGTTTTTTTATTTTTGGTATTATGTAGGTACTGTCCAACAGGCGGTATTTTGAGAGAGTTGAGCTTAAATTGTAGTTCCATTTCTTCTTCTTTTTTTTAAAAAATTTATGATAAAAAGTACTTTTAAATTTTTTAGTTGAATTTCTTATTTTAGTTATTTTCTTGATTCATTTATTTTCTAAAATTGTTCTCTCATTTCCTATTTTAAAGTCTTTTTCTTGATAAATGTATTTTTTTCTTTTAAAAATTATTCTTCTTCATAAATCTAACTGTAAAAATTTTGTTTCATTTCTTTTTATTATTATTTTCATGATAGATATAATTTTGAAATTTTAGTTTCATTTCTTTTTTTAACTCTTTTTTCTTGATAAATCTATTTTTGAAATTGTAGTTTCATTTTAATTCTTAATTCTTAATAAAGGGCTTTTAAGAGGTGTGTTTTTTTTTGGTCACTTTAACATTATTCCCCACAAAAGTGGTGAAAAGGGAATTGAGCTTTTGTAGATCTTTTCCTTTTTTCTTGAATTTTTTCCTTGAATTTTTTTTTTAATATAAAAGGCTTTTATTCATTTTGAGAATAATAATCGAGCTTTTGTAATCTCAATTTCTTGTTTAACTTATTTTTCAATTTTAACCATTGAAATATGGGGGTGATAGATTACGTCATTTTCTTGACCACATTATATGACATAATCTTTGGATGATTTTCATCCATTCACAATAGTGAACAATCTATGTCTAGTAAGCATGACTCTCCTTTGAATCATTGAATCTGCCACCTCAAACCTTAATGGTACCGAGTGGCCTTGCCCATTATGTTAAGGGTTTAGTGAGCCCATGGGCTCACTCACACCTTACCCAACATAGTGGTACAGGCTGAACCACTTTATTATTATTATTATTATTATTTGTTTGAAGCCACATTTCCCATTGCCTTTTGAATTTTGTTAAGGTTATTTATTTATTTATTTATTTATTTTCCATCCCTAAATTGTTAACTTTTTTTATGCTTCAAGTCAAACATCATGATCCATCGAGTATTTTGTTTTTTTTTTTTACAAAAGTTTAATCATAGATTCACCTTCATGGGACCATGGTTTTTTTTTTGTTCAATTTCCCCAAGTGGGTTGGTTAGTTACTATGTGTGTTTAGTGATATGCCAAGGTGATATATTTGTTTTTGTGTTGGTGTGATTCTTATGCAAAGTTTATTTAACTCTCTAGAAGTGGTTAGATGAACTAGTTTTTATTCATAACTTTATGACAAGAATTGCACTAGTGTTTTAGGTTGAAGTGGTTAGACCTTTTTTTTCCTAAGCTTAAGTACAAGGGGCTACAAGATGTGACATAAGCTTAAGTAAGTGATGGCATAAACTTAAATATAGTAGCTTCTATGACTATTAAAACATATGAGGAATAGATGTCAAAATTTGTCCATATCCAAAACAAAGATCAATTGTGAATTGGACCAATTTTACAAAACATAAAATATGTTCATTTGACTTGTACTTGTTGATTACAATCGTATGTTATACTAGCATTCCAAGTTTACAACAAGCAATGGCAATAAATAAATATGAGTCATTCAAACATAACTACTAAATTACTCACAAATTGATGCATGGACAAACGTTGATCAAAGCTTTCTATCACACAAAATATTTGCAAGATAAAAGACTTTGTTTGAACTAGTGTTGGGTAGACATAATTTTTTTTTTTATATCCATCGGTTTCGGTTATCCACCTATTTGTTATTCATCAGTTTTGATTATTTTTATTTTTATTTTTAAAATCCATTCTAATATCCTATTAAGATATCATTAAAAAAATAAAAATCTAATGTTGGATTTCAGTATGATCTGATATCCGTCATTGTTAATATCCGTAAGATAACCTAACATTCCAAATAACAAGATAATTTTTTTTTCCCAAATGTTTTTTACAAATTACAAGTCCAAAAGTTCATCTCATTCAAATTCACCTTCATATTGTTCTAATTCTTCTGCTAAAACAAGATCAGCCTCTATCAATTCTATCAAACTAAAAGATGAACTACAACCCACCCTAGGATCACTAGGCCAATTTTTACTAACAAAAATTATCTTATTTAAATTATCTGATTGTACGTGACATCTCTTCAAATTTGTAAGAATTCCAACCAATGAAAAAAAAAATTCTATTTCTATTTGAAAACCAACAATGCCAAGAATCTGACAAACAATAAATGCCACAGTTGGAAATAGAAACTCGTGTTTTGCCCACCATTCTAAAAGACATTTAATGTCCTTGACAACCATTTGAAACCTTCTATCCATTAGCAATTCCTTGTTCACCACCTCCTTTGTTGACTCAATTGTTCTAACAAACATTTCAAAAATGTTCAAACTACTTTTTTCATCAATTTGCATATTTGCCACATGTCCAAATTTTGTTATAAGGTGAAAGATGTGGTAGCATTTCAAAAGCATAGGAAATGAAAATCATCGGTCATATTCTTCCATAATGGAAACAATTTGCTTTCGACCAATAAGAGATGAAACCAATCTCATACTTCTAAATAGGGTCTAACATCAAGGACAACATGTTATGTGTTTTGTTTCCTTCATATTTTTTCAAGAATGAAAGAAAACCATCTAAAACGCCACATATTTCTCTTCTAATGTTAGATGCAAACAATGATAATTCTAAGGCTACAATAGAATCATCATCAATTAAATCTTGCAAATTAAGTGAAATTCCAAATGTTTCTTTTAAGTTTCAGGCTCATAATGATTATTACATTCAAAGTATCAAAAAGTAACCAATGCCCACAAGATTAGTTCAACACACAAACATTTACAACTAAAGACAAAACATCAACAATTATTTGAGATATGTGCCAAGTTAAAGGTGGAAGGACACGATTAGTAACCTTCATTGTAGTTTATCAACTATAACATAAGATAATTGTTGCCCTAAATTGTAATGCCTCTTGAAATAGGATGATTTTACTCACAAACCTACAAAAGTAAATCAAGGATTAGATGAAGAAAACTTACAATCAAAATAAACTAAAAACAATAGACTTGCAAAAATGGAGCAAAAAAATTAAATGTTTGAAAACCAAATTAACCTTGTTTTCATTAAAGTGTTTAGTTTCCTAGGTCTCAAACTAGCTTCAATGTAAGCTTTGTTCCATTCTTAATGACCTTTATCAGATTTCTTTGGCCAAGTAATGCATTTCTGCAAATCCACATGGGTAGATTTAATAGACACATATTTCAAATTCTTACAAACTTTGTCATTAGTTGTGGCATATTGGCATGTTTTGGAAAAAACATGACCAAAATAAGTTCCCTAAAAACTTTCTTCCAAACCTATAGTTTCACATTTAACAATAGACTTCAAAGCATTGGTCAATGTATTTAAATTTGATCCCTCATCCTTCACATATGCTATGATCTTATTTCTCAAGCCATATACATCTAAAAGTTCAATAAGAGTTTTAGCCAATGCTTGTCCTATAGTTTTAGCAACTTCAAACAAACCAAAAGTGACATGTTTTGGTTTCCAATTAGATCCCAAAAAATTTATGACTAAGACAAACACATCATGTGCACCTTTGGACATCCATAAATCAAAATTGGCAATAGCACAACTATAATCATTTAGCAAAGGCAAAACATATGTTTCTTTAATTTTTTCCACCAATTTAGGTAAAACATTATTTGAAAAAAAAATTCAAAAAAGGAATTGCACACGAAAACATAATTGTAACATTAAACACTTTAACCACACACTCTCCACAAATTGCAAAGGCAAATGATTTTTCACTATTAAAAGTGCAAGATTTTTCACAAACATTTATTGCTCCACATCATCCTTTTTTAAAGGATCTTTTGAAACCAAAAATTCAAATATGGAAGAATTGGAACTATGAGACATTTCTTTGCAGATTGTCCCTCAACATTTTCTTTCTCTTAAATATTAATTTTTTCTTGAAACCTTTTATAAATTGTTAAATGATCTACATCAAGATGTTTTTGCAGACATGTTATGCCACTTGTTTTATAATATGTTACTAGACCTTTTTTAATTGTTTTCTTGAATTCACAAAAAAAACGGGTTGATAATGACACAATAAACAAAGCATCATTTGAAGAACATCCAAGTTTACTTTCAAGTAGACATAATATTCAATAAAAAAAACAACAAAATGCATTTATATTATGAAGACGCTATTTTTTTCTTTGAGTTTACAAATGTTGCAAAATATGTTTAGTTTTCTTTTCATCAAATTCTCCTGACATTCTACCTACTTTAATTTGTAGACTTGGATTTTATTTTTCTTCTTTTACTTGATTAACTTTGGTTTCATCATTTAAGCATATTATATATTTTTCAATTTGCATTGTTTGATTATTAAATTCATTTGACCCTCCCATCTTTCACAACTATTGTACAAGGCCAAATGATGGAGAAATTAAGGAAACAAATACAAGGTTTTATTGTGTGATGTGATGATACTACTCTTGTGCACAACTAAATATGATGCAAAAGATTTACAAGCAAACAAAGATAATTTTTTTGCAGAAAAACAAAGATATAAAATTACAAAACATTTACAAGTAAGCAAAAAGAAAATATTGTAAAATAAGTAAAAAAAGATAAAATTGTCAAAAGTACAAATATTTATGTTTGTTTCCAAAACAATTTATAACAAGTCCTGCACCACAAACCAAAAGCCAAAAAGATTAAAACAAAAAAGGAACAAAAAATGTGAGATAAAAAATTTAAAAAATGGAAATAAACAAAGGGAAAAATATTTATTGAAAAAATACAAGTTTTCAATTCTTGACTCCCAACTACTCCCAATTCTTGTAAAAAGGAATGTAGGGGGTTAGTAGAAGATTCTTCAACGAATAACAACACACCAACAACAGTAGCGCAAAAAACTTTGTACTTGAAATAAAAAAGTAGTTGAAGAGGAAAGCAATAGCATGAAAAGGAAAATTAAGCAATGCAAAGAGGAGAACAGTAGGGCGAACATGAAAATAATAACATGTGGCATGAAGAGGAGAGCGGTAACGTGAAAAGGAGAGCAAAAGCACAACACAAAAAGGAGAGTAGTAGCACAGTGCAAAGAGGAGAGCAACAACACAAAGAAGAAAGTAGCAATGTAGTACGAAAAGGAGAGCAGTAGTGTGGTGCAAAGAAGAGAACAATAGGGCAAAGAGGAAAGCAACGACGCAAAGAAAATAACAACAACACAAAGAGGAGAGCAGAGCATGAAGAGAAGAAAGCAAAGCTTGAAAAAAAGGAAAAAGGAAAAATTGGGGCCTAAGTTGAGCTCAAGCCCCATTTTATTCTAGATTTAAGGTTCTTGTTTTCTTTAGGTCAAATTACAGTGCCCACAACAAATTTTTCCCTTGTAATAGCCTACATTGGTGCCCACAACTTTTTTTTTCATTGTAACGGCCTACACTAGCACCCATTGTTTTGTTTTGATCCCCTTAAACAACTTACATCTTAAACCTAAAGCCCTATTGTATCCATATCTAGGCATGGATTTAATATTTGCCCTAGATATCATATTTTCAAAAAAAAAAAATGTGTGGATATTATATGACCGAATATCATTAATTTGATATCCAAAAATAAGGATATCACTTTAGATATCAAAAATACTAATATCCAGAGGAGTTCAAAAATGATATCCTGAAAGATATTTGGTTAAGATATTTGGATTTTCAGGATATCCGCCCAACATTGGTCTAAACCTCAAATTACAATACTAGGGATGCTAACAACCAAACAACATATAAAAACTTTAACATGCCTAGGAATTAGCCCAATAATTACACAATTAAGATGTGGGTTAGGTTGATTTGCACCAAGAATAATGGCCATGGATTGATTATAATCATTTGGCCTCTTCACCCTCATTGAAACCCTTGGAAAAAGCACTCAACAAATTAACAATTTCTTCAAAATCAACAAATTTCAAAGAATGTGGGCAAATGCCACCATTGTAACAATAGAAGTCATGAACAATTTTAAAAGGTGATGCAAAAACTAAATAACTATGTGGAAAGTTGAAAGATAACATGTTTTTTACGTTTTAGCTATACATTGTTCAAATCAAAAGCATGCATAATGAAAATTTGAGAAATTTGACAAAGAATATTTTTCATCTATTTCATGAATTATCCCAAAGATGATGTCATCAAGGGCCAAATCATTGTTGGCTTTTTTAATAGTTTTATTTGCACAAGTGCAAACTCTTTATTTATTTATTTATGGATGAATGCATTCATAGCATCACCTTGCTTTAAAAAAAAATTAAATCCTATTTGTTACATTAACTCTTTTTTTTTTTCAAAACAAGTTTTTAAATTGAAACGATCAAACTACTATTTTATACAAAAAAGTGGTGAGGAAATCCACAAACACAAATTTTGACTACTGTTGAAGTTGGAAATCACCCACATACAATTTGGTCAATAATTGTACATGTTATAAAAGTTGGTTTGAACAATAGGAAAACAAAGTCTTGAAATTGAAAAAGCATGTTGAAGATGCCAAATTAAATTCCAACAAGATGTAGCTTATTGAAGGTCATATTCAAAATTCCAAAGGAGCAAATAAACAAACAACCCAATATTTTTAGTGTATTGTGGCCTTGAGCAAACTCCAGGTAATTCAAGAGATCCTACACATCCTCAAAAACAATTGGAAACACATTCATCCAATTTGCATTGATTATTGACTTTGGTTAATATTTTGTACATTGAACTTAAGGATATATATTCTCAAGTTCAACAAACAAGTTAAGGATAACTCCAAAAAAGGTCCAAACACAATAAAAAGAGCAAAAGACACCCTTGCTCAAAGCCCTTTTCAAGGACTACATTTGACATGTGGCTTTCATGTGTTGGTCTATAATCCCAATTTCTTCATTTTTCATACTAAATTTAACATTGTGTGTTAAATATAAATATTTTTTTACTACAACTTGATCCTATATCATACATATTATGCATCCATGTTTTCTAGTACTTAAAAATGAACAAATTTTGTTCAAAACACCTTTTTCAAAATTCATAATTTTTAGGGCCAAAAACATGTTTGAATTATAAGTGCCAAAATGTGTTGTAAACAAGAATTTCACCAATTTCAATTCTTGATGTGTGTAATTATCAACATTATGATGCTCCCAAAATTTTTAAACCAATGGTGCTCGTTTGATTTTTTAAAGGGAAGTTTGGAAAGAAAATGTTTACATTAAGGTTTTGAATGTTTGAAACATGCAAAAAGCTCTTGAAACATTAGCAGTTTTTGTAAAATTTTGATCATTGAAACTTTGCAATTAATGGAGCTTACTCCAAAAAAAAAATGACTATCCAAATTATTATGTTTGTGTGGTGATTTTCCAAAGATACAAGGGTGCAATTTTAAACACTATCTACACCTTTTGTGATATATATTATCATGATTGCATCCATAAATAATTCCAAGTTTAAACATATTGATATCCATGTTAATAGACAAATAAAAAGTTATGAACATTTTTATCATCTTCAATTGAAAGTGTAGGTTAAAATCTTGCAAGTTTTGAATTTGTTTAGAGGCAAGCCAAACTCGCATTGTCATTCTACATGGTCAAGACATGTTAAGTATGCCAAAAAAGAGTAATTCCATGTAAATTTAATTTTAAAAATAAATTTGTTTCAACATATAATAAAAAATAAATTCAAGATCTTCTTGTATGTGTCATTTTGAGGCCATTAGGCACTCCATTGAGTTTATAGTAAGTTGAACATAAAGTTTGAGGAAGTTTATATACAGAAAATAATGAAAAAAAAGTTTGTGGTTTTTCAAGATATATATATATATATATATATGAAAAGTTGAAACTATGTTAATACATATTAGGCCTCTATTAACTTGAAAATATAAAAAAATCTAATTAAAATCATATCTTCTCCTATTTGTAAACTTATTTTGTAAAATATATTTAAATATATATATATGAAAACATGTGATTTTTCAATATTATGCAATGAAATTAAAAACCTTGCTTTCATTGATCATTGAAATAAATAATATTCAATTAGAACTGGGTGTGTCTGGATTTTTTGAGAACCGCAGTTATCAAAGTGCAACTTTAGGGTTTGACTGCCATGCCAAACCCTAAAGTGAAAAAAGTACACCAGCAACAAACAAAACCTCCAAGAAGAATTTGGTTGATCTTTTGTGGATCCCCTCCTCCTCCTCCTCCTCCTCCTGGTTCCTGTTTTGTTGTTGTGGGTAGTTAGATTTGTGGGAGGTTTTTGAATAAGCAGAGTGCAATGGGTTTCAGAGAACGAAGATAGCATTCCTCTTCTGTCGCTGCTGAAGCTGCTGCTGGTGTCAGTCAGGTCATGAGAGAGACTGTCCACGGAGTAAGTAGTGGGCAATCCATCTTGTCTGTCTGTTGTCCAGTTTTGGACAATTGAGGAATTGGGTTTTAGTCTTGTGCATTTGGTGTTTTTTGTGTTTTTGGTTTTTTGCAGGAGGGTTTTTTAATTTAGGGTTTTCTTTTTTTTCTGTTGAAGAAATGGAGATTGTTAGAGTGGTCTCTTCTTCTCCTTGCGGTGGCTCTCTAGTTGCAAATCCCAAGTTTTCGCCTTCTGCTGCTGCAGCCTTGACAGCCTCCACAGCAATCCCCAAGTTTGTGAATCATAGAATCAAATGTAGTAGGTTTACTGAGCCGTCTGTATTAGTAGTAGCCGCCTCAACAAGTATGCTAAAAGTGTGCACTACCCATAGAAATGTACTCAGCAGCAGCTGGTGCTATCCACCAACAACAACATGGGCAACTTTGGCACAAAACTCTCAGACACACACAGAAACCGTAGTAGAACCTGTAAAACCTGAAAAGCCTCAAATGGGTATGTTGTCAGATCCCCAATTGGCGGTGCTTTCAGATATAGAACAGACCAGAATTCGGAATGGAACAAAGGAGGCTAGAGAATGTAGTAGTAGTAGTAGCAGCAGCAGCAGCAATGATAGTAGTACTAGTATCATTACCCACAGTGGTTTACAAGAATCATCTACACACAGTGGACCTCCAGTTCTAGGGTCCAACCACAATTGGGAAAGAACCATTGCAGCTTTGCAGGATTGTATTGGCTCTGGACAGAACTTGCACCTGCAAGAAATGAAAGAGAAGAAGAAAAAACCTGTGGATGACATGCTTCACAATCTGGCAAAAGCTGTGGCAACTATCATCTTTGAGGAGAATTTACCTGCAGAGAAAATCATGGCAGTTGTGAATGAGATTGGGCTCCGGGTTGAGGTTCGGTCTATGAACATGGTGATTTGGGAGCTCGGGCAATTACAGGACTCTCAGGGTGCAGGTAATGCATTCCAAGCATTTCGAGCGGCAGGTGTTGAGCCCAATACCCATGTCTGCACCACTCTCATTGCCATCTATGGGTAGGGCACTCTTTTTTTGCATTTTGAATTTTTTTGTTTTGTCTTCCGATCTGCTGGTTTTGTTGGCTTTTGTACCTTTTCAATTGATTTACAATTTTATGTATTTGAGTGTGCCACCAGCTATGTGCGGCAGTTACCATTGGCTTTGGAGTTGTTCAAGTGGATGGAGCAGAAGGAGATGGCACGGCCACTTTATACTTTCAATGCTCTCATTGTTGCTTGTGGAAGAGTATGTGCAAAACTGTGTCATTTAATAGTAGTATCAATGCTCAGTATGTTTATTACTCTGCAACTGCCCAGGTTTAGGGTTTAGGTTTAGAGTAGTATCAATGCACAGTACATTTCTTACTACTCCAAAACTGCCCTTTGTAATGGCTTCTTCTGTGTTTTGGGAATAAATGTCAATTGTTTTGCTTTTGTCACAAGTTGCAAATTCAATGGCTGTGATGGGGTTTTTTTTTCTTCAGAGCGGTGCGAGCAATGATGCCATAGAATTATTTGAAGAGATGCAGAAACTGGGAGTCAGGCCTGACCACATCACGTATGTTGGTGTAATATCAGCAACAACTGCCTCGGGACAATGGGATCTTGCTCAAAGCTTCATCAGAAAAATGCAAGTGTGTACCTTAGTCTGCTTCTCCTAAACAATCTGTTAGTTGATTCTAGGTGAGTCGATTGAGAATGGGTGTCTGAGCTATAAAATGCCCCTTTTTACAGGCTGAAGGCTATAGAATTGAGGAAAGAGAGTACACAGAGATGCTGTGGGCATGTGCACGAGCAAGAAAACCCAGAGAAGCTCTGGGTCTTTTTCAAGAGATGTTGGAACGTGGATACCGACCCACACTAGTGAATTACAACTCTCTGCTAAGTGCATATGAGAAAGCAGGGCAGTGGGAAGAGGCCTTGAGGACTTTTGTTTGGATCCAAGATGATGGGTTTCTGCCTGACATCATGTCTTGGAGTACCCTTATTAGTGCATGTGCAAATGGTGGTCAAGCCGAAATTGCCTCTGAAGTTCTGGAGCGAATGAAGGCCAGTGGTTGCAGGCCCAATATTGTGTCATGGTGTGGGCTTATCAAAGCCCATCAAAAGATAGGCAACTGGAAGGGAGCAGAGCGCACCTTTGAAGCAATGCTTGATGATGGTTGTGTCCCAAATGAGGTAAGCACGACAAGTGTTTGATGCTGCAAAAGCTCAATCCTCCTTTCTCTTTCACACTGTCTCTTTCTTCCTTTGCTATGTTCAGAGCCATAAGGTGCAGTTATTCCTTGAGGCTTGGTTGCCTGTCTATGAAGCATTTGTTCCAAGAACATGTTTGATGATGAGTTCCTTGTGCAGAGCAGGTGGCATGGTGCTCATTGCTAAGTGCATATGAGAAAGGGCAGCAATGGAAGAAGGTTTTACACACTGTGAGCAAATTACAACTGCTTGGACATAAGCTTGATGTGGTGGCATGGAGCACAACAATCAGTGCATTGGCAAAGGCAGGACGTTGGGAGCTTGCAGAGCAGATATTTGAGAGCATGCAGCAGGAAGGTTGCACTCCAAACATAGTGACCTACACTTCACTCATGAAGGCATACGGAAATGCAGGCCTTTGGGAGAAAGCTGAGGCAACCTTCAAATTGATGTTGAAAAGGGGTCTCAGGTATGGAGAATGGGTACCAAGTGAGAAGAGAGTGCAATAGTGAAAATATCTTCAAAGCGGTTCTTGTGGAGACTTTCCTGCAATCTCACAGATTTTGTTGTTCAATGTATTTCTTGTGCCGAACACTATGTGAAAAGACTGCTAACTGTTTCCTGTTTTGAGAATATCATCAGTCTGAGATTTGTACTGAATTCCTTTGCTGAATTCACTTTGTGGTGGGTTGGGTTGTGGTAAAGGCCAAATGCGCAGTCGTGCTGTGCATTGCTGAGAGCATATGCAAAAGGGCGGGAGCTGAAACGGGCTGTTTTCCTCTTTGAAAGAATGGCAGATGATTATGGTGTATTTCAAGACAAATATGCCTACACTGCTATTTTTTGGGCATGTTGGTCATGTGGGGAGTGGGAGCAAGCAGCCCGGTATTTTGATCAGATGGAAAGAGCTGGGTGCATACCAGACAGTATCATTTACACAACATTGATGCGCATGTATGAGGCTCATGGGCAAGTTGACAAGGCTATGGAAGTTTTGGAACGTATGCGAGCCTGAAGAAAGAGCAGCGGCACAACTCTGCCATAGAAGCACACTGTTGAGCCCACTTTGTACCTTTCTAGTAATAAACATTTGATCACAGATCCTTTCTAGTGGTTTTGTTACATGGGATATGATGTGCTTGGTAGAGGTATTTCACCCTTGTCACCAAATCCTGGAGGTGAGATTTAAAGAGTCTTTTGATTGAGAAATGTCTTTCGATGTGCAGTGAGTGCCAGATGAAATTGAGAATTGGATTGTGGTTTCAGCATCAAACTTTGCAGTCCTCAAAGGGGAAGTCAATGGTCAGAAGAAGCAGTACTATATGTGAAGAATAACACCACTGCCAACAGTTCTTCTTCACTTCATCTTTCTGCCACCTCATTATCAAAGTTGGACAGTATCAACTGCTTGTAAATCAGAATTCTCAAGTTACCCAATTACCCTCAAATGACGCAGGTACTCTTGGTTTTCTGCTCATTGGGTTACTGGTTTGACCCAATATCCTCTTCAATGCTGGGATGTCTACAATGAGCACTGCAAGGCATTGAGTGAGATTGAACCACTTGCAAGCTAGTCATGTAACCTCCATTGCTGAGATCAATCATCCAGCTTCACGATGTTTGCATTTTTGGGCTGTACATTTGGTTCAATGGGTTCTGTGTCACTTAAGCGTGTTCTGATTTGATAGAACACATGTGACGCAGGATCTTGCTGTGTTTTGTGGTTTCTTGTTAAAAAATGGTCTGTGAATTTCTTGTCTTTGCAGAGATATAAAAGGGCACAAAATCTAGTTCTTTGTTTTCAGCAGCATTCAAAACCAGTGGTAGCGCATATGGCAGCTCCATGGAAGAATCGAAGCTCTGATTACTCTTCTCAACAGATGTGGGCTAATCCATCAGAAGACTGAATTCAGTAGGAAAGAGAATGATATATTTGAAAAGAGGAAGTTTGTAAGTTGGGTGTCAAGTACCCAAAACTTCCTGGGCGTAATATAGTCATTATGCAGAGACAAACTAAGCTTCTAGTGTCCACCTGCGCTCTCCTTCTTTACTTTCTCAGTGGCTGAATTTGAAACCAGAATGACCTTCCGAGACAGTAGTGTCACATCTTTCTCCAAATTTGCAAGGTTCCTCTCATACCTATACACCAACAACCGAACAATTGCAGCCATACATGTGGGATTCAGTAGTGGCATTTAAAGTAGACAACAACAATCCCAGGAAATTTGGCAACTGGTTGCAATTGCTTGCAACTACAGACAAAGTTCTATGTCAATAAATTTTCTTCTTGGGGAGGGGGGGGGGAGTTTTTGTTAAATTCCATCCGTGCAATAAATCAGTGATGATGATCAGCTTTTTAGTTAAAATTTGAATCACAAAGCAAAGAGAGAAGATGATATGTCCAAAACCTTTCTTTTCTCTTTATTTTGGAGATTGTATCTAGGCAGAAGGAAAGGGCTTGATACTGTGCATTCGTTGCTGCCCACTTCAGCTTCAAGTTGTTCATCATCTCAATTCTCTCGGATTCCTCCAGCCTGCAACTCAATGAAAAAAAAGCAACCACTTGATGAATGATGCCCTTGGTTCTGAGGAGCAAAGAACAGCTCCATCGAATGTAGGAAAAACCCATCAAGAGAATTTTGATGCTGAATGGTTCTTGAGCCTCTTAGTGAAAATCATTTGCAGCCTTGAAAACATTCTTTCTGTTGGGTTTCAGGATTGAAAGGGAAATATCAGGTGTTTTTCCTCCAAAATTATTCAACTTTTTCGGGCATGATAGATCAACTATTTCAGCCATACATATATATGTATATATGTACATACCTGTGGGTATCATCATGCTTGCAGTTGGCACTCTCAACAATGCTTTCTCTCTTGATTTGAGCTTCTGTCTCCATTCTTTTCTCCAGGTACTCTGGTATCTTGCCATAGTTTTTCTTTGTCACATACCTTCTCTTCTTCTTTGGACAGCCTGTTGTATTAGCCTCTGGTCCCCCAAACCCAGATCAAGCACCGCCATCACCAAGATACAAGCTTCATCTTTCAGCAAACACAGACCAACCTCTGCTCATAATTATGTCTGCTTTATTCTCCCCCCCTAAAAAATAGAACCTGCAAAATAGGGAATTTGCTGAAAATTCTACATGCTTGTTATATATGTGTGTGTATATATCTTGTTTTGCACATGTCTTCTTTTGGCTGAGGGATAAAGATGGACTTACTAGATCTGATGGCTTTAACAGCATTGACTGTAATCCAGTTGCATCCACTGCTAAGTCCATGTTTCTGGAAAAGAGAGCAAGTGTCAACCCACACACAATCTGATTAGAAATCGTGTGAGAAGAGCTAACCCAATCCTCACATCGAGTTCAATAAACACAGTCTGTCTGCAGTGTTTCAAACACGCCTCTAATGGAGAACACTCCCTTCTAGTTTTATTGTGGAAGATGATGGTCTTATACTTTGTGGGTGACACTCATCAGTTTATGTCTGGTGTCGGGCGGGTATTTGGTTTTGTTAATGTCTGCTGGTTCTGGTTTTCAATTGTTTTCAGAATCAGAGACCCGTTGGCCCCATGTTTTGAAAGCTTTTAATTAAAAAATCAGAATCAGCGAACCAGGGGTTCTCATGAAAGAGCCAGTAAAAACCTGATGGGTTATTTGAGTTCTTCAATTATTTTGAGATCCATGGTTATAAAAACCATAAGAATTGCCTTGATAAATGGCAGGAGTATGTTAATGTTTTTGATAACCACTCAACACTCATTGTGTGCACACTCTTTGTTGTTGTTTTAGTTTTGGTTTTGTGTTAGTATCCATTGGGAGACCGACCAACTGAGCTTGTAGATCATTCAGTGTCTTCTTAAAAGAAACTCTTCATGCATTCATCCTTTACATATTTGTAAGGTCCCGGCCAGGGTGTTGTCTTAATCTGACAGGTTTGTAAGTAGGAGAAGGGCATATCTTTTGAGATTTTTGATACCCTTCTAGCTTTGGAACAAACCTTTTGAGAATTTCATGAATACCTTTCACATGGCCTTCATGAAAATTTGAGATTTTCAGGCCATGTGGAAAAGTGGAAGGTTCTCAAGATTCGTCCTTCTACTATA
>Ga0209611_10008978_pt1 | contig 15338 bp, 11 predicted proteins | sample S1TSphgellanicum_3_FD_187693 | JGI IMG/M metagenome (GOLD analysis project Ga0209611, IMG submission 187693) | Host-associated microbial communities from peat moss isolated from Minnesota, USA - S1T2_Fc - Sphagnum magellanicum MG (SPAdes) (version 2) | ecosystem: Host-associated > Plants > Peat... | reverse complement strand
CCGCGAACGCGTCCGGCTGGTCGTACACGTCGTCGAATATGTTGAGCCCGTTGATCGTGACCGGCGTCGAGTTCGGTGCCTGCGCGAACGCCTGCTCGGCAAGGACCGAGAATTCCGTCGGCGCGGCCGCAGAGGTTGAGGGCGGCACCGTCGTGGTGTCGTCCTCTTTGCAGGCGGCGAGCCCCGCGGCGGTCACCAGCACCACGGCACCGAGCCGCCCCGTGAAAAGCTTGTAGGTCATGGCCATTCCCTTACTGCGCCCCGATCGGGGATCCGGGCAGCGGCGGATTCAAATAGGGAAACGTCGTTGCGAAGGCCGCCGCGCTGAGGGGGGCGCCGTCCGTGAACGGCTGGTTTCCGACCGGCGCATCCGCGGGTGCGCAGAGGCCGAGATTGGTCGGCGCGCCGTTCGCGCCGATCGGCAGCGGATAGCAGAGCGCTCCCATGACCACGCGCAGCGAGATGTCGGTTACATCGTCACCGGGGCGGCGTCCGTTGGGATAACCTGCAAGATCACCGGCTGCTACGCCGAGCGGATTCTGGCTCGCCGCCGGCGTTGCCGCGACGCCCGTATTGAGGCGCAGCATTTCCGACGGCGTCACGGTCGCGAGCTGGTTCAAGCCCTTGAAACCCGTCAGAAACGCAGCCACCAGATCGTTGCGCGGAAAATTGGTCGGCGCCAGGTTGGTCAGCGTCGTCCCGAGTGTGGTATTCACCGCCGTCAGGAACAGCGCATTCAGCAGCGCGGGCAGCGTCGGATTGGTCACGTAGTTCAAGAAATAGGCATCGCCCGACGGCACGCTGCTGTTCCAATAGTCCTTGTCCGGCAGTCCGATCACGACCTCGTTGACGAGCGGCATGCCGAGCCGCGACACCTCGGTCCAGGCGCCGCCGTTGACTTCGGGTTTCGCAAAGCTTGCCTGATTGTTGAAGATCCGAACCTGGCGCGTGCTCGCGGTCGTCCAGGCGCCGATGACGCCGTTGCCGGCACCTTTCAGGCAGGTTGCCGGTATCTCGAGGGCCAGCGTCGTGATGTTTTTGTTGGCGAGCACGTTGTTGGTCGGGCTCTGGGTGATGCCGCCCGGAAAGGGGGCTCCCGGGGCCGGGTTGTAGGTCGGATTGTTGTCACCCTCGATCGGCACCAGATTCACGAGGTCGAAGATCTCGCCGAGGTTCACCGCAAAGCCCTCCTGGCGCTGCCCGACGAACACGCGGCCCGGCGACGCGCAGTTCGGGATCGTGATGTTGTAGATGTACTGGTTCGCATAGGCCGCGTAGCCCGCGTCGGAACCGAAGCTCTTCCGGCCGATATAGTCCATCGGGCGCGTGAACGTCGTGCCGCCGGTGGCGGCGTTCGTGATCGGCGTCGCCGTGCCCGAGCGCGCCGGGCCCGTCACCAGCGTCAGCGAATAGGTCTGAATGAAGTTGAGGTTCGCCTGGCTCGAGGCAGTGACGGGACCCACGTTCTTCAGCGGGACCGCGACGCTCGCCGCGCCGGTACTGGGCCCCACGGTGAGCGCGATGCCGGCGTTGTTGTTCGGCAATGCGTTGGAGAATTGAAACTGGAACGTGAGGTCCTCGACCGCATCACCCGTGTTGTCGATCTTGATTTCGTAGAGACCGGCCTGGTCGAGCGCGAAGTAGTTGGGGCCGCCGTACGGGTCTTGCAGCGGGATGTAGTTCGCGAGAATCGTGACGTATCCGGAGCGGCCCTGTTCGTAACTGTTGAACACGTACAAATCGGTCGCATCGAGCGTCGGATAGCGCGAGATGTTGGGTGCTTCGCGATGACTCGACGCAAAGGCGATGAGCGGAAACCACAGCGCGGCGGCTACGGTCCAACGAACTTTGGACATGTCGGGAACTCCTTGGATGTGACTCGTTCGACTGGCGCGTCGTTGCGGCGCGACAGCATGCTTGCTCAAGTGCCTATACGAGTCCTCGGCACCCCTGGATGCAGAAATGCCGCTGCATGGGCGAGAAACGCACGAAGTCTTCGTCCCGCCGATCCCTCCGCCCACTCCTCGCAACTTCGGTGCAGTGCGTCACGGCAATGTCTGCATCGCGGCGTAGCTCAAGCAGGCACCCACGACCGTGATCGTCGCGGCGCTCGCGACCGGCATCCATTGCTGCCAGCGCGAACCACCGCGGCTCACGAGTCGATGGCGCGCATAGAGGAATGCCAGACCCACGGCAGTCAGCGTGAGCGCGAGACCGCAGCTGAATGCGGTCACGAGCACCATGCCGTAGAAGGTCTTGTGGACTGCCACGGCGGCGAGCAGCAGCACGAGCGCGGAGGGGCAGGGCAGCAGGCCGCCGGACACTCCGAGCGCCAAGAGGCTGCGCCAGGTGACCTTTTCCCCGTCCGCGCCGGGCGGCAGGTGCGAGTGCATCGGGCCGCCGTCGTGCGAGTGCATCCCAGCGCCGTGCGAGTGCATGCCCGCGTCGTGCGAGTGCATTGCGCCACCGTGCGAGTGAATCCCGCCACCGTGCGAGTGCATCGTGCCACCGCCGTACGACAGCAGCAGGCCGTGCGGCTGACCGTCGCTGGGAATCGCCTCGAATTGCAGTGTCGACGTACCCAATCCGCCGATCCGGCCGTCGCGTACCGCGGCAAGGCGGCGAACCAGCAGAGCAAGGCCCATGCCGAGCACCAGCAGCGCCGAGACCAGGCTCAAAATCGGAAACAAGCGCTCTGGCTGGATGAAACGCGCCGCATAGAGCGTCGCGAAACCCAAGGTGAAGACGCCGAGCGTGTGCGTGATCGTCACCGTGAGACTCAGAAACACGGCGTGGCGCGGCGTGGCGCGCGAACCGACCAGATAAGCGCCCACGACCGCCTTGCCGTGGCCCGGTGACAGCGCATGGACCGCGCCCAGCGCCAGCGCGGCGAGCACCGCGAACAGCGCGAGCCTGGGCTCGAGGTGCGGATCCGAGACGAGGTGCGGATCCGAGATCGCCGCCACGAGGCGGCGGGTTTCTCGCTCGATCCAGGTTGGCATCGCGGCCGCCCCGCGCACCGCGGCCGCCCCACGCACCGCGGCCGCTCCACGCATCGCGGTGCCCCCACCCACCGCCGCCAAAGCCGGCGTCGACGCCGCCGCGCGCACCGCGGCCGCGCGCGCCGCCACGGCATCCGGACGCGCGGCGATTTGCACCGCCCCGGGCGGCGGCGTGCCGCTCGTGAACTTTGCATGCACTTCGCGCTCGTCGAGCGGTCCTGCGGGCGGCAGCTCACGCAGCGCCTGGCGAAGACCGTCGGTCAACGACGTGTCGAACGCGTTCGTGTCGAATGCGGCAAGGCCCGGTTGCACGACGAGCACGATCTCGTGCCAGCCCATGCGGCCCGCATAATTCTCGTTTCGAAAGTCTAGGTCGTGCTGGCGATCCGCGGCGAGCGGCGGCAGGTCAGCCGCGAAATCCAGGTCGATGCGTAAGGAGAAGCCGCCCTGCTCGGCGGGCAGGCTGGTCGTCCAGTGCACGACATGCAGGGGTACCGGCGCGCCATCGATGCGCAGCGACAAAGCCTGTGCAAATTGCGCGATCTGGGTCGCCACATACGCATTGCGCTCCGCCTGGGTCGTGACGCCGTCGCCGTCGGTGTCCGCCAGATGCAGCTCGCGCAGCGCAGGGAGCTGTCCATAGACGACGGCATACCGCACCGCAGCCGTCCCGGTCCCGAGCGAGATCTCACAGTATTGATTGATCGTGAAGTTGCCGAGCAGGCTCGCGACCGTATCGGCGCGCCCGGCGCCGGCAAGCATCAGCCCGACGAGCATCCACACGGCAACTGCGCCATGGCGACCCGCGCGATCTGCGGCAACGGCCCGCGCCTGACCCACCCTCATGAACTCCTGCAAGGGACCTCTCTTCTGTTCCGGCAGAACGGCCTTCGCTGCTGTACGCCTTCGCTGCTGTACGCCTTCGCTGCTGTACGCCTTTGCTGCTATACGCCTTCGCTGCTATACGCCTTCGCTGCTGTACGTCGTTGATTCCCATCCGGATGCATCCACTCGAGCACCGGAGTCGTAGCATAAGGCATGACCCACCGGCGCGCCGCGAACTCCTCTCATGCACCCTCGTGCGGCGCGGTGCGCGCCGCGGCACTGCTCACCGTCGCGCTCGTCGTTGCGGCTGCCGGCGCCGCGGGCCGGGCCGGTGCCGAAGACGCACAGCCTGCGGCGCTCGACGCGCCCTATCGGGCGCCGTACCTGCCCACCGATGACGCGGTGGATCTGCAAGATGTCCCGTCCCGACGAGATCCCGGCGTGATGGAAATGCTGCGTTCCCGTAAGGCGCTCGAATCCTCCCCGCGAGATCTCTCGGCCGCGCTCAGGTTGGCCGATGCCTATATCGATTTCGGGCGTGAGGTCGGCGATGCGCACTACGCGGGGTATGCCGAAGCCGTGATCGCCCCCTGGGTCGGCTCATCTCAGCCGCCGGCCGGTGCCCTGCTGCGGCAGGCCACCATTCTGCAATACCGCCACGAGTTCGCGCCGGCGCGCGCACTGTTGCGTCGGACCCTCGGCTTGGACCGCGGCAACGCCCAGGCCTGGCTCGACCTCGCGACGCTCGACATGGTGCAGGGGGACTACGCTGCCGCGGGCCGAGACTGCGTCGAAGTGTCGGCCGGCGCCGGGGTGGAGTGGGGAGTTGCCTGCTCGGCCAGCCTGCGTTCCTATCGGGGACAGGCACGGCAAAGCCTCGCGCTGCTGGACCAGATCGAGAGCGGCGCCGAATACCGCGTTGCCGGAGGCCCGGCCGGCTATCGCATCTGGACCCTGGGGCTCGGCGCCGAAGCGGCCGAGCGGATCGGCGCCTGGAGCATCGCGGAGGATCACTATCGCCGGGCGCTCGCGCTCAAGCCCGAAGACAACTTTCTGCTGGTCGGCTATGCCGATTTTCTGCTCGATCGCGGCCGGCCTCGCGAGGTGCTCACACTGCTCGGCGCACACTCGCAATCGGACACCGCGTTCCTGCGGCTCGCACTCGCCAAGGCCGCCCTGCACGATCCCGATGCGTCGCGCTATGCCTGGATCATGGCGGCGCGCTTCGAAGCGCTGCGCCAGCGCGGCAGCGATTTCTTCGGACGTGAACAGGCCCGCTTCGCGCTCGAGCTGCAGCACGATCCCGCCACCGCGCTCGAGCTCGCGCGCCAGAATTGGACTCAGCAGCGCGAGCCCTGGGATACCCGCCTCTTGCTCGCAGCGGCTCTCGCCGCGGAACGACCTCGAGCGGCCGCCGAGGCGCTCGCCTTCGTGCAGACCAATCACCTCGAGGATCCGGTCATCGGCGGGCTCGCCGAGGAGCTGCGTACCCGGATCGAGTCATCCGCGGCGGTGCTGCCGTGAGTTGGCGCATCCGCGAGCGGGCGCCGGGGCAAGGCCGCGGCGGCGCGGCAGGCGCGTTCGCGGCAGTCTGTCTCTGCTGGTCGGCGGGCGCCGCCGCGCACTCGGCGAGCGACGCCTACCTCGATCTGACCGTGACCCGAGGGGGCGAACAGGGCGGTTCGCTCGTGCACGGTCAATGGGACATCGCGCTGCGGGATCTCGATTTCGTGTTGGATCTCGACGACGACGGTGACGGCCGCCTGACCTGGCGGGAAGTGCGCCGGCACCGTGAGGACATCGCCCGCTATGCCTTCGCGCACCTGGCCGTTGCGGGCGGTCCCGAACACTCTTGCAGCTTGAAGCCCGGCATCCAGGAGATCGACGCCCATGCGGACGGCGCCTATGCGGTGCTGTTTTTCGACGTCCACTGCAAGCGCGCACCGCAAAGGCTCAGTCTGGATTATGGCTTGTTCTTCGGCATCGACCCGTCACATCGAGCCATCGTCGTGCTGCATGACGGCGAGGAGACCTCGACGGCGCTGCTGTCGCCGCAGAATGGGAGGATCGAGGTGCCGCTGTAACGACGCCCAGGGGCCCATGACCCCGCGCCCGCGAGTGCTCACGGCAACGGAGTACGGCTTTCAGGCCGCTGCCGAACGCAGCCAGCGGCTTTTTTTCCCGAGCGTGGGGCTTTGACCTCAACCTGGCGGATACGCGGCCGATACCTGACAGTGGACTGTCACCCGCGCCACGCAACGGAGGCGAAGACGCGCTCATGCCTCTGCAAGACACATTGCCGAAACCGACCCCGAATCGCATGCTGGCGACGGTGCGCACGGCACAGATCGCCGTACGGCTCATCATCGGCGCGCTGCTGGCGGCGCTCTGGTACGGGCTGATCGGGGTCCACCGGCATCCCGGACCGTGGTTTTGGCTCGAGCTCAGCGCCGGGATCGGCGCGACGGCAATCGGCATCCTGGTGTGGATCTTCAATCCGTTGCTGAGCCGCCTACGCACGGAGATCCTGACTATCGAGCGCGAGCGCAACCAGTTTTTCCGGCTTGCCGAGGTCGCGCGCCGTACGGCCAATGCCGTGGTCGTCACGGACACGGCCCAGCGCATCCAATGGGTCAATGACGGCTTCACGCGCATGACCGGATACGAGCTGGCGGAATGCCTCGGCCGCACGCCCGCCGAACTGCTGCAACGCGCCGATGCGGACCCGGTCGAAAAGAACCGCGTGCGCGAGGCCATGCAGCGAGCCGAGAGCGTCACGGCCGAGTTCGTCAATTACCGCAAGAACGGCACCTCTTACATCGCGCGCATGGAGATCGAACCCATGCACGACGCCCGCGGCTCGCTCGTTGGCTACATGGCCATCGAAATGGATGTGACCGCCGCACGCGAGGCGGAGCAGTTGCTGCGCAGTCAGAGCGAGCGCCTGAAGCTGGCGATGAGCGTCGCCAATCTCGGCTGGTCGGAGCGGGACCTGCTGACCGGCAAGATTTATATCGACGGCGACCGCGGAGTGCTCAATCTCGACGCGTCGCACGGTCCCATGAACGGCGCGGCGGTGAGCGATCTGTATCATCCGGACGATCGCGCGGAGTACCAGCGCTCGATCGAGCTGCTCGTGAACGGCGCCGCGAGCGAGCATCGTCAGATCCTGCGCATGCGGCGCGGCGACGGCAGCTACCGCCGCATCGACATCGCGAGGCTCGTCTCGGCGCGCAACGACGCCGGCGCCGCGACCCGCATCATCTCGACTTACGCGGACATCACCGACCTCACCGAGGCGCGCGAGCGCGCCGAAGCCGCGGCGCGCGCCAAGAGCGACTTTCTCGCCAACATGAGCCACGAGATCCGTACGCCGCTGAACGGCGTGCTCGGCATGACCGAGCTGCTGCAAAGCACGGAGCTCTGTGCGGAGCAGCGGGAATATTTGGGACTCCTCGAAAGCAGCGCGGCCACGCTGCTCGACCTCGTCAACGACATCCTCGACATCTCGAAGATCGAGGCCGGCAAGATCGAACTCGAAGCGGCGGACTTCGACCCGCGCGCACTCGTGGCGCAGGCGGTCGATGTGATTTCGGTTCAGGCTCGCAGCAAATGCCTGGACGTCGCGGTCCGTTTCGCACCGGACGTCCCGGCGATGCTGCGCGGCGATGCCGGCCGCCTGCGCCAGATCCTGCTGAACCTCGGCAGCAACGCGGTCAAGTTCACGCCCCAGGGCCAAGTCGTGTTCGACGTCACCGCCACTGCGCAGAGTGCCTCGCAGATCAGCCTCGGCTGCTCGGTCACCGATACCGGAATCGGCATCGACGCGGACGCGCAGTCACGCCTGTTCGTTCCGTTCACCCAGGCCGACAGCTCGACGACGCGGCGCTACGGCGGCACCGGCCTCGGCCTGTCGATCTCGCGGGAGCTGGTGCGGCTCATGCACGGTGAGATCGGCGTCGACAGCCAGCCGGATCGCGGGTCGCGATTCTGGTTCAACGTGGTGCTCGGAACCTGCGCGCAATCCGTGCGTCGGCCGCCGCCCGCGCTGCCCGCCCGCGAGACCCACTCGCTCGCACGGCAGGTGGACCGCGGCTCGGTGCTCGTGGTCGAGGACAATGCGGTGAATCAGCTGCTGATCAAGAAGCTGCTGGAGCGGCTCGGCTTTCGCACCGAGATCGCCGAGAACGGTGCCCAGGCGATCGAGGCCCTGCGCCTCGCGACCTACGTGGTCGTGCTCATGGATTGCCAGATGCCGATCATGGACGGCCTCGAAGCGACGCGCAGAATCCGCGACGTGCGCACCGGGGTGATCGATTGCGCGGTGCCGATCATCGCGGTCACGGCGAACGCGATGCCGAACGACCGGGAAATCTGTCTTGCCGCGGGCATGACGGACTATCTGTCGAAGCCGGTCACTCAGAAAGATCTCTCTGCGGTGCTCGATCGCGTGCTGGAAAAATGCGCCCCGGCCGCCGTGCAGGAGCCGGGGTGCTGAATCTTACTTCGTCGTCGTGGGAGCGGCGGTGGCCTTCTTGGACTTTTTCGCCTTCTTGGCCTTCTTCGCAGGCTTCGCCGTATCGCTCGAGGCCGCAGTGTCGGCAGCGACCGGCGTCGTCGTCGCGGTCTTCGGCATGTCGGCGGCCACGGCACCGGCACCGAGTCCAAAGGCCAACAGCGCGCTCGTCAACAAGGTTCCAGACTTCGTCATGATGCCTCCAATGGATGGTGGTTGAGGAGCCAAGAATACCCACCCGTTGGGCAATTCTTGCGAGATGAACATGATTTCACGAAGGGCTCGCCAGTCGGCGGCCGCCCCTTTCCTATGCGCTGCGCCGGCGACGCCGTGGCCCGACGGGCAGCCTGCGTATCGTTCTAAGCGCTACGAATCACGGGTCGGAGGCGGACTCGGACTGCGACTGGAGCTGGATGATCAGATACCAAACGATGGCCACGTTCGCGACCAAGACCGAGGCTTTGCTGTAGTTGGGTCGATGGAAGATTTCCCACAGTTCCAGCGGAATCAAGGAAGCTGTGATCACGATCGTGAGCCATTCCGCCCAGCGGCGGCGCATCCACAGGCCCACGCCCTCGACCGCGAAAATGGTCGCGTAGGCGAACGTCACCGACCCGAGCTGATCGACGCGCTTCGGACTCAAACCGCTGAACCAGGCGAGGCCCCGCTTCACGACGTCCTGTTCGAGTCCCGAGGGCAGGGTCGATGCCCAGTGATAGACGCGCGTGAGGATCGAGGCATCGCGCAGCCGGAACACGCCATAGGTCGCCCCGAGCAGCAGCACCACCTTGGCGATCTTGTACACCGCGATGAGACGCAACAGGCCGAAACGCGGCGGCGCCGATGCGTGCGGAGTCGTCATGCTGCGTCACGCCTGGCCGGCGGGGGGCTGGAAGTCCAGCGTCGCATCGAGCAAGGCGGGAATGTCGAAAACGACCCGTTCGTCGGCGACCATCAGCGGCGCCACCGCGGCGGCCGCCACGAGCGCGGCCGGTACCTGGATGCGATCGCGTTCACGGCTCACGGTCCAGCTTCCGAGCCGGTCGTCTTGAAACGCGAGGTTGAGGGCGCTCCAGCGCAGCAGTGCCGCGCGCGCGAGCGGCGTGTCGCCGCCCCAGTGCCGCCGCGCAAGCATGAGGGCGCTGCCCGCGGCGATCTGCGCATGCGGAAGGGTCATCAAGTCCTGGATGTACTTGACCATTTCATCGGGTGGCACGTGCAGGCCGAGGTACGGAGCCGCATTCTCGCTCATGGCGCCCATTTTACTCCGGATCTACGTCGGATTTTCCAGGCTGAAGGTTGCACGTTCGTCATCATAGGCATAGGCCTCGGCGTAACGGCCCCAGCTCACGATCGTGCGCAGCGTCTGCTCGGCCGCCTCCTCGCTCATGAAATCCTCGAGTTCGTCGATGAACCGGCTCTTGCGCGCGACGTGCGAGGCGCGCTCGTCGAGCACCCGGCGGATGTGGGCGGCGAGCGGCACGTACGCGAGCAGGTGCCGCATGAAGATGCGCTTGCGTTCGTCCTGGTCGGCCTGCGCGAAGGCCTTGCCGTCCTCGGTGAGCCGCAGGTCGCCGCCTTCGAGTTCGGCGAAGCGCATCATCTGCAGCGTCTCGGCGACCGGAAAGAGTTCGTCGATCTCCATCTGCAGATCCGAGGCGATTTTCGGCAGATCGGCCGTCCCGTTGAACGGCGCGGCCGCAACGGCCTCCAAGAGGCCGGCCTGAGAATTCGAGGACACCTGCGGCAGCACGCTGCCGATGCCGAGGCCCGGAAATCGCTCCGTGCGTGCCGCCGCGGCGGCCCCGGTCGGCCGCGCGGTCATCTCCACGTAGATGCGTTCGACGAGTTCACGGAAGCTCGGGTCGAGGCGATTGCGCGGCTGCGGCAGCATGACCTTGATTTCGGACAGGATCCGGCCCGGATTGCTGCCGAACACGAGGATCCGGTCGCACATCAGCACGGCCTCCTCGATATTGTGAGTCACCAGGATCACGCCCTTGATGGGCATGCGCCCTTCGGACCATAGATCGAGAAAATCGGTGCGCAGCGTCTCGGCCGTGAGCACGTCGAGTGCCGAGAACGGCTCGTCCATGAGCAGGATGTTCGGATGCACGACCAGGGCCCGCGCGAAACCCACGCGCTGACGCATGCCGCCAGAGAGCTCGCGCGGATAGGCGGACTCGAACCCGTCGAGGCCGATCAGATCGATCGCGGCGAGGGAGCGCTTGCGGATCTCGGCTTTCGCCATACGCTGGGCCTCCAGGCCGATCGCGACGTTCTCGAATACGGTCAACCAGGGAAACAGCGCGAAGCTCTGGAACACCATGGCGATGCCGGCGGCCGGACCGTAGATGGGCTGCCCGAGATACGTGAGCTCACCGGACGAGGCCTCGGCAAGACCCGCGATGAGCCGCAGCAGCGTGGACTTGCCGGAGCCCGAACGCCCGAGCAGACCCACGATCTGCCCGGCGCTGACATCGAGATTCATGCCGTCGAGCACGAGCAACTCGCCGCCGTCGGGCTTGGGAAACGCCTTGCGCACGTCGCTGATGTGAAGAATCGGTGCAGTGTTCATGGGGGCGCCTCCTCAAAATCTCGATCAGCGAAATCTAGGTCAGCCGAAACTTGCGCTCGGCGTAGTAATAGAGCGGGCGCCAGAATGCGCGGTTGATGACCACCACGAACAGGCTCATGACGGCGATGCCGAGCACGAGGCGGTGAAAATTGCCGGCCACCGCGGCGTCGGCAATGTACGACCCTAAGCCGTGGGCTCGGAGCGTCGTGTTGCCCCAATTGACGAGTTCCGTGACCTGGGCCGCGTTCCAGGATCCCCCCGATGCGGTGATGGCGCCGGTCACGTAGAACGGCAGCACACCGGGCAGCGCGACTTTACGCCACCACAGCCAGCCTTTCACGCCAAAATTCTCCGCCGCGTAGCGCAGTTCGGCCGGCAGCGCCGAGGCGCCCGCGATCACGTTGAATAGAATGTACCACTGCGTGCCCAAGATCATGAGGGGACTCAGCCAGATGTCCGGCTCGAGCTTCCAGGTCACGATCGCGTAGACCGCGAAGGGAAACAGCAGGTTGGCCGGGAAGGCGGCCAGGAACTGCGCGATCGGTTGGACGAACTCGGCCGCCCGCGGCCGCAGGCCCACCCACACGCCGATCGGCACCCAGACCAGGCTTGCCAGCGCGATCAGCACGAACACGCGCAGCATCGTGAGGACCGCGAGCCCACAGACCTGCAGTGCCTCGCCGATCGAGGTGTTCGCGATCAGCACCGCGACGATGTGCCACAGACCGAGGACCACGGCCGCGCCGACCAGCGACACCCACAGGAGGTCCAGGCTGCGCTTCGGCCTGGCGACAGCCTCGATCGGCGGCGCATCGCTGCGCTTGACGGCGCGGCTGGTCCAGAGCACGACTGCGTGAAACGACAGCTTGCCCGCCTGGACCAGGCGTGAACGGCGCATCATGGTGAGCACCCAGGAGTGCGGCTGGCGGGCGCCGGGTTCCTGTTCCACGCGAAAGCGGTCGACCCAGACCACGAGCGGCCGGAAGAACAGCTGGTCGTACAGGAGTATCACGAGCAGCATCGTGCCGACGGCCCAGCCGATCGCTCGCAGGTTCTTGTGCTCGATGGCGAGCGCGATATAGGTGCCGACGCCGGGGAGACTCACCTGGGTATGGCCGACGGTGATGGATTCGGAAGCGACGACGAAGAACCATCCGCCCGACATCGACATCATCATGTTCCAGACCAGCGCCGGCAGGCCGAAGGGCACCTCCAGCTGCCAGAAGCGCATCCAGGGCGACAGACGGAAGGATTCGGCGGCCTCGGACAGTTCCGTCGGTATGGTCCGCAGCGACTGATAGAAGCTGAACGCCATATTCCATGCCTGGCTCGTGAAAATCACGAACACCGCCGCAAATTCGGCGCCGATCACGCGCCCGGGCGCGAGCGACATGAAGAACACGTAAGTCAGCGACAGAAAGCCGAGGATCGGCACCGACTGCAGGATGTCGAGGATCGGAACCAGCAGTTTGCCCGCCCGCTCGCTCTTGGCGGCCCAGGTGGCGTAGGTCAGCGTGAACACGAAGGAAACGGCGAGCGCCGCGAACATGCGCAGCGTGGTCCTGGCCGCGTACTCCGGCAGATGGATCGGGTCGAGCGAGAGCGGCGTGACGTCGAGCTGGGCGAGCGGCGCGAACAGCCCGCGCGCGGCCTCGCCGAGGAACGCGATCAAACCGATGACCACGACGAACGCGGCGAGGTCCCAGCGCGACGCAAGATCGCGCAGGAAGCCGAAAGTCTCCAATCGGCGGGTGGTCACCGCTTCGCTCATCGATGGCATCGCAGTCGCATCGCTTCTCTTGTTTCGGGTGGGCCGGGCCAAACTTCGCATCTTCGCAGGTGCGGCCCGCGACTCGCCAGTACTCACGGGGATTTTCTTCATCTCGCCACCGCGCGCAGGATGGCGTGCCTCTCGGGGATCGCGCGCGCACGGGCGCCGGTACGACCGTGTGGCTATTGCAGTGCGGACCGTCGTGACGATCGGTCCGTCAGCGATGGCCGCGGTCCTTTGGGTTATGCTCGCTCAGACGCGAGCGACTCCAGGGAGCGTACCCCCAATTGAATGATTCATCCCACCCGCATGCGGTCGTGATCGTGGGCGCGGGTTTCGGCGGCCTGTCGGCGGCCGTCGGCCTCGCCGGTACACCGGTCCACATCACGATCATCGATCAGCGCAACCATCATCTGTTCCAGCCGCTGCTCTACCAGGTCGGTACGGCGACGCTCGCGACCTCGGAGATCGCCTGGCCGATCCGTCACCTGCTGCGCAAACGCCCTGAGGTGACGACGCTGCTGGGCGCCGTGACCGGCGTCGATACCGAAAACCGCAAGGTCTTCATCGAAGACGGCGGCGTCGTGGCCTACGACACTCTGATCCTGGCGACCGGTGCGCGGCATGCGTATTTCGGCCACGACGAGTGGGAGGCGGATGCCCCCGGGTTGAAGACCCTCGAGGACGCGACCTCGATTCGCCGCCGCATCCTGCTGTCGTTCGAGCGTGCCGAGCGCGAGACGGATCCCGCCAAGCGCGCGTCGCTGCTCACCTTCGTGATCGTCGGGGGCGGGCCGACGGGCGTCGAACTCGCCGGAGCGATCGCCGAACTCGCGCACGAGAACCTGCCCCAGGATTTCCGCAACATCGACACCCGCAAGGCACGCATCGTGCTGATCGAGGCCGGAGCGCGGATCCTGCCGAGTTTCACGCCGGAGTTGTCGAAGTACGCCCACGGCGCGCTCGAGCGGCTCGGCGTGACGGTGGAACTCGGCAGGGCCGTGAGCGAATGCAGCGCCGACGGCGTCGTGTTCGGCGGTGAGCGCCTGGAGGCAAAGGTCATCCTGTGGGCGGCCGGGGTACGCGCCTCGGCCGCCGCCGACTGGGTCGGAGGCAGCGCCGATCGGGCCAACCGCCTGCAGGTCGGCGCGGATCTGACCGTGCCGGGCCATCCAGAAATCTTCGCGATCGGCGACACCGCCAGCGTGAACGCCTGGCACGGAAACCCCGTGCCCGGTATCGCACCGGCCGCGAAACAGCAGGGGCACTACGCGGCCATGGCGGTTCGCCGGCGCCTGCGCGGCGAACCCCTGCCGCCGTTTCGCTATCGGCACAGCGGCAATCTTGCGACGATCGGCAAACGCTCGGCGGTCATCGATTTCGGCTGGATCACGTTGAAGGGCCATCTCGCCTGGTGGATCTGGGGACTCGCGCATATCTACTTCTTGATCGGCGTCCGCAACCGGCTCGCCGTCGCCTTGAGCTGGCTCTGGATCTACAGCACCGGCACCCGCACCTCGTGTCTGATCACTCAGGGCGAGCATCGCCCCAAATTCACGCCCGATGAGCCGCTGCAGGAGTGAGGCATGGGGCGCCGCGGGACCGCAAGGGCCGGGACCTCAGTTTCGGGCTGCAAAGTGTGCGCGGCGGCACTGTCCGCGAGCAGCGCGGCCGCAGATCGCTTTAAAGTTTGCCGTCGCGGAGCCGATCTTCTGAGCTAGAAGCCAATCGTCTTGAAACGGAGCAGTCCCGATTGTGAGCGAATCCGCCTCCCCTGAAATCGCCGATCGCTACGAATCCGTGCTCGAGTTTCTGTACCGTGCCCCGCTCGCCTGCGTGCGGACACGGGAGGGCGGCGAAATCGACATGATCAGTCCGGCCTCCGTGCAGATGCTGGCGCCCTATGCTCGCGGGCGCCCGCTCGTGAACCTGTTCGACACGCTCGACGAGTCGGTGCCCGAGCTGCGCCTTCTCGTCGAACAGTTCACGCCCGCATGCGGTACCGTCTGTGAGCGGCTGCGCGTGCCGATGGCCACCACCGATCCATCCCAACCGAGTGCACCCGGGCTCAGCCTCAGCGTCCACAAGCTCGATGCCGGCCGCCTGTTTTTCCTGCTGCATGAGGGGGATCAGCAGGCGCTGGATGGCGGCGATCCGCAGGCCGCGGTCGAGCAGCCGCAGGTTGAGCAGCCGCAGGTCGGGCGCCGCACGAGCGACGCACCGCGCAGCGAAATCGGGGCTCCCATGCCCAACCGGGCTGCGATCCGCGCACAGCTGCAAGCCGCCATCCTGCGCGGCAGAACCAGCGAGTTCGCCGTGTTGTACATCAACTGCGATCGTCTCAAGCGCATCAACGACGTGCTCGGCCACGCGGTCGGCGATCAGCTTTTGAATCAAATGGCCGAGCGGCTGCGCTCGACCCTGCGCAGCAACGATCGCATGGCCGCCCGGATCGGCGGCGATGAGTTCGTCGTCCTGCTCGGCGCACTCACCAGTCAGGAAGACGCGCAGCGGGTCACCCGCCGGCTGCTGGACAAGATGTTGCAGCCCTACCTCGTCTCCGGCCAGACGATTCATGCGACGGTCAGCATCGGCATCGTGCTGCGCGCCGACGGGACCGGTGACGCCGACACGGTTCTGCAGCGC